>JACCDH010381352.1_pt1 | contig 10850 bp, 15 predicted proteins | sample 7442481 | NCBI WGS metagenome assembly JACCDH01 (sample SAMN15323433, study PRJNA562643) | freshwater metagenome | isolation source: river surface water | place: USA:Blue River Watershed | collected 2017-08-15 | reverse complement strand
GCACGTCTTGATGATACGAGCGATTCTATCGAAGAGCGGCTCCGTTGGTATCGAGACGAAACCCTTCCGGTGATTGAGTATTACCGCGGTCGCCCGAACACGCTCGTACATGACCTTGATGGGACCGGTGGTATCGATGAGGTCCATGCTGCCATTGTGACCGCACTCAACCTCGATTAAAGTCTGTCTTAGTTCTAAAAGAAAGCAAATTAATCTAGAAAAATGACAAAAACCTTTCAGTTAACTGAAAGGTTTTTGTGCGAGTTGAGTGTACCTCTTCACCTCCCCGTGTTAAAAAGATGAGAGCACAATCATCCAGATTCATTGCTATCCAGTGCTTTTTCCCCTATAGTAGGTGCCATGTCTGGTATCAAAAAGAAGTCTCCTGAAGAAATCAATGTCCTCCAAGAAGCGGGTCGCATTTTGGCGACGATTTTAAAGCGTCTTGGTGAGGCAGCTAAGCCTGGTGTGACTACGCTTGATCTTGATGATCTCGCAATGGAGCTCGTGGCTGAATATGGTGTTGAACCGGTACTCCTTGGCTATCATCCAACCTTTGCCCCGACACCGTACCCGGCCGCGGTCTGTATTTCGGTCAATGACTGTGTGCAGCACGGCATCCCTTCAGATGAGATCGTGCTTACAGAGGGTGATGTGGTGAATATCGATATGTCGATTGGCTACCAGGGTATGATTGTTGATTCTGGTATTACGGTCGGGGTGGGGGAGATTAGTAAAGAGGCGTCATCGCTCATTGCCTGTACCCGCGAGGCGCTCGCACATGCGATTAAAGAGGCTAAGCCAGGTAATCATATTGGGGACATTAGTCACGCGATTGAGGAGTTTGTAAAAAGTCGCGGTATGAGTCCAGTTGAGGTTCTCTGTGGTCACGGGGTGGGGTACGCGGTGCATGAAGAGCCGATGATTCCAAATGTCGGTAAGGCGGGTCAAGGTCCTCTCATTGAGGTCGGGCATGTCTATGCTATTGAGCCGATAGTCAATCTCGGTAAGGCTGACGTCTATTTTGATGATGAAGGCGATGGCTACAGTGTGTATACATCTGATGGCACCTGGAGCGCTCACTTTGAGCATACGGTTGCTATTACCGAAGATGGTCCACTCATTTTGACCAAGGTCTAGAAGCGACGTCGACTTTTAATTCTGTAGATTTCGTGTTATTGTAGCGACGTTATTTTGTAACTTATATTTACCATGAAGCACCCACACCAAGAACGAACCTTTGTTATCCTTAAGCCTGATACCGTTCAGCGCTCACTCATGGGTGAGGTGATTCGTCGCTTTGAGCAGACGGGACTGAAGTGCACCGCGATGAAGATGTTTGTGGCTGATGAAGCGCGTCTGTTCCAACACTACAACAAGGACGAAGCCTGGTTTTTGAAGAAGGGTAACGGTATCGTCGAGAATCTCAAGGCCGCAGGTAAGCCAGTCGAGAAGGAGGCAATTGAGTATGGTAAGGATATCATCCGAGCAAATGCCAAGTACATGAGTGCTGCTCCAGTGGTAGCAATGGTGTGGGAGGGTAACCAGGCAGTCGCCGTGATTAAGAAGCTTGTTGGTTCAACTGAACCAGCCACCTCAGATGTCGGTACCATTCGTGGTGACTACACTATTGACTCATACGCTCACTCAGCCTACGAAGACCGTGCAGTACGAAATCTCATTCACTGTTCAGACGCTCCTGAAGAGGCAGAGCGCGAAATTGCTCTCTGGCTGAGTGAGGATGAAGTGATGAACTACGTGACTGCGCAAGAACGCATCATGTACGATGTCAACTTTGATGGTTCAAACGAGTAATCATTAATCCGTCCTTGATACTACAAAACTCCCCATTGGGGAGTTTTGTGTAATGTGCACTGCGGATACGATACACTTATGTCATGCAATCCTACCGAACGCTCCTCAGTATATTTGTAGCAGTATTTGTCCTCCTCGGCTTCCAGTTTATGAGCGCTGCCTGGGGTGCGCCAACTGCGATACCTCCAAATAACAATGCCGATGTTCCAATTAACACCGGTAGTACGACACAGGTAAAAAGTGGTAATTTTAATGCCAGCACTATTCAAGCTCGTTCGGCAATATGGTCTGACCGGTATTGTGATGCGCTTGGCTACAATTGTATTGATACCCCACAGGGGAGAATAATCACTAGCTGTCCTGAAGGAACCGCCATTCGAGCGATCAATCCAGATGGATCGGTTGTGTGTCAAGTCGTGCCAGCTGCGCCACCACTTGTTGTAGGTCGTACTGATGCTGAATGTACAGCGCTTGGTGGGACACCACTGACGGTAAATGGTCAAAGGATCTGTCGTCTAAATGCTGCTAGTTGTCCAGCTGGTTGGCAGCAATTTCAGTCTTGGTCAACCTACCCAAGTCAATCTTGCGGTGGTGGTTGTAGTGGTCGCTGTAGCACAGCTGGTCTCGCATGGGGTAACAATACAGGCGCTATTCCGTCATGTGTTTATCAGACAGGACGTGACACTGCGAGAGGTTGTGATTTTACTGGTACGGCAATTTGTACTGCTGTGCGAACACAAATCGGCTGTTACTAAATCTATCACCAGCAAAAACGACACGACCCCTTTAGAGGTCGTACCGTTTTTGCTATACTACCAAAGGAACGACATCACGTATGTTCCGGTTATATAACACGCAGGGTTGCCTGCAGTCGTGAACACCAATGAGAACTCATTCATTTGAGATTTCAGACCGTGTTCAGAAAGGGTACCCACCTAGAATTTTTCTAGGAGCATGCGTCTGTCGTTCCCACGAAGCATCACCTCACTTTGAGGTGATTTTTCGTATCGGGTTCGGTCGTGGTACGATGGTGTCATGAAGCTCACGTACGCTGTTACGCTCATCTTTGGTGTCCAATTTGCGGTGCTCCACATTCTGGCTGAACAACTTTCACTCTACTGGCGGTACCCCTGGCTTGATATCCCGATGCATGTCTTTGGTGGGATGTTGCTTATGTTGATTGTTGGTACTTTGGTTGAAATGCGTGTCGTTGGCAAGTATCTGGTGAGTGGTTGGCGTTTGCCGGTGAGCCTCGCGCTGACTCTAGTCGGATGGGAACTTTTTGGTATCTACCGTTACCAAGGTATCAAGCCTGGGTTTGTTGGTGATACCACACTTGATATCGCCTGTGGGGTGATTGGTATTGTGTTGGGGTATTTGCTCGTTCGTGCACTCACGCGCATGGTATAAAAAAGTATCTATGAAAAGTATCCTTGGGTTTTATGGTGGGGTGGGGAGTGTGACGGGTGCAAACTTCATGCTTGATACCGGCAAGGCAGCCTTTCTTGTTGACTGTGGGTTGGTCCAGGGTGATCGCTTTGCTGCCGAGCAGAATGCTGTTCCGTTTGTGTATAATCCGACTCATATCGACGTGCTCCTCGTGACCCACGCGCACGCCGATCACATCGGGCGAATTCCAAAGCTTGTCCGCGATGGCTTTGCGGGGGTGATTTACTCGACCGAACCAACAAGAGACTTGGCTAATGTTATGCTCCGCGATGCACTCAAGGTGATGGAGTATGAGTATGAACGCTATGGGTATGAGGTGCTCTATGAATTGGCTGATATCGATAAGGCTTTATCCCTCTGGCGTACAGTGGCGTATCATGAGACCTTCACGCTCCCAGATGGGGTGACTGCGCACTACACTGACGCGGGGCATATTCTTGGCTCAGGCATGGTTCACCTTGAACGCAGCGGGAAGAAGATTGTGTTTACTGGTGATATTGGCAATGTACCGCAACCACTCTTGGCACCTCCAGAGATACCAAAGGACTATGACTACCTCGTCATGGAGAGTGTCTATGGTGACCGGCTCCATGAGCAGGTCGAGGAACGCACTGCACTGCTTCAGCACTATCTTGAAGTAACCCGGCAAAAGCAGGGGACGCTTATCATTCCGGCCTTCTCGCTTGAGCGAACGCAAGGCATGCTCCTTGAGATTAACAATCTCGTTGAGAGCAAGCAACTTGCGCCACTGCCGGTATTTCTCGACTCACCACTGGCGATAAGCGTAACTGATATCTATCGTCGCTACACGGCCTACCTCGCGCCAGCGATTCAGGCACAAATCAAAGCAGGGGATGATATCTTTGATTTTTCTGGTCTTGAGTTCACCCGCACGGTAAAAGAGTCCCACGAAATCGATGAAGAGAAGGGGGCGAAGGTTATCATAGCAGGCTCAGGTATGAGTCATGGTGGACGGATTCAGCGTCATGAGCAGAACTACCTTGATGATAAAAAGACAACGGTACTCCTTGTCGGATACCAGGCGGCTGGGAGTATCGGGCGTATTCTCCAGGATGGTGCCAAGAAAGTGCGGATTGATGGGAAGGAGGTGAAAGTAAAAGCATCAGTCGCACGTATTGCCGGTTATTCTGGTCATGCCGATAGAGACCAGCTCCTCGGGCTCGTCGCTGAGGGATGTGCTAAGGCGAAGCAGGTATTTGTGGTGATGGGGGAGGAGCGGTCGTCACTTTTCTTGACCCAACGCCTCCGCGACTACCTCGGCCTAAATGCCAAGGCACCAGACCAGAATGAAGAAGTAGAAATAGATTTCTAGTATGATTATTACGACACTCTTTGCAGCTATAGCGACGCTTCTGTATATCTATCTCGCGGCACGGGTGATCCGCCTTCGCGGACGACACCGGGTCTCTGTTGGGGACGGTGATGTCCCTGAGCTACGAGTAGCGATGAGAGCCCATGCGAACTTTAATGAGTATATTCCGCTCTCGCTGTTCATACTCTTACTGCTGGAACTGACCGGAGTCGCCACGGTCTATTTGTATCTTTTTGGTGCCATGATACTCGTTGGACGAGTCTTGCATGCGTTTGTATTTCGCAGTCCAAAAACAACAGTCAGTATCACTCGGATAGTAGCGATGATGTGTACGTTTACGCCACTTATCGTAGCTTCACTATACTTCATAGTGCGTTATCTCTTCTAAGAGGTAGTCGCAGATACAAAAAGACCAGTCCTAGGGACTGGTCTTTTTGATGATTGTTTGACGATTACTTTACCGCCTCAACAACACGCTTGAAGGCATCTGGACGATCCTTCGCGAGGGTAGCGAGGACCTTACGGTCAAGCTTCACACCCTTCACGTTCATCAGATTGATGAAGCGACTGTACTTGATATCAAAAGCAGCAAGAGCGGCATTGATACGTACGGTCCAGAGACGACGGAAGTCATTCTTCTTGTCCTTACGGTGCGCGAAAGCGTGGAGCTGCGCGTGGTAGATGGCTTCCTTGGCGACACGCTTCTTCTTTGAGCGCTGGAGGCGGTAGCCCTTTACCTGGTCGAGGATATTGCGACGGCGCTTCTGGGCCATCAATCCTCCTTTAACACGTGACATACGAAAACTAAAGGTTACTTGGCAGTATTGCCGTTGGTTTCTGCTAATGGCTTGGCACCCATACCTGGAAGGAAGCGTCGTGAGATACGCTTACTGAAGTTAAGAAGCTGGGTTCGCTTGCGGCGAAGTCGCTGCTGTCCGGTCTGGCGAGCGTTGAAGTGGTTCTGTCCGGGCTTGCGCGCTACAAGCTTGCCGTTCTTGGTCACCTTGATGCGCTTGGTGAATGATTTGTTGGTCTTCATGCCAATTCTAGTTTGATGAATAAAGATGTCACTGGATTCCCGGAAGGAGAGACGGAGAAATGAAGCGTCTCATACCTCGGTATACAGTTGCGTGTTTTGATCGGGTTGCCAAAAGGGGATTTGGCAAGGTGGCAGAAATATACCGCATTTCGGCATAAATATCAATAGGTCTCGACCAAAAACACCCATTTTGGCTGTTTATCCATAATGGGTGTTTTTATAGTGATTTTAGATAAGGCCGGCTTCAAGGAGGGTGTCGAGATCCTTTTTCTTGTTCTTTTGGGGAGCTGCTGGCGCTTTTTTCTCTTCTATGACGGGCTTCGCGGCATCTTTGAGCTTTTGGACCTTCGTGCCAGGCATACGCTCGAGGGTGGTAGTGTAGCCTTTTGGGCTCTTTTTCATTTCGTCTGCGACTTTATATTCAGTCGGGATAATCTTCAAAAATCGCTCGAGGCGCTCTTTGAGGAAGGCAGCGTCCATGTACTTATAGCGACCCCAGAGGAAGAGGTCGACCTTCACGCGGTGTCCCTCCTCGAGCCACTCAGCAACACGACTGGCTTTAAGGAGCTGGTCGTTTTCACCAGTGCCGATTTTTACCTGGACACTCTTCGTTTCGGTCACGTGTGACTTCGCCTTCATTTCGCTCGCCTTACGGCCCGTGTCGTAGCGGAACTTACCGTAGTCCATGATTTTGGCGACGGGTGGGTTGGCATTTGGGCTGATCTCGATGAGGTCGAGATTGAGTTCGTCGGCCTTCTTGAGAGCATCAGCGACGGAGAGGACGCCAAAGTTTTCACCTTCTGGACCAACGACACGTAGCTCTTTCGCCTTAATAGCCTGATTAATGCGGGTTTTTACCTTTTGAGTGTACGAGTCTTTTTGTTGGTTTTGCAAAGTGGTTGGGCTTAAGAAATAAAACTTCAGGGTAGGAGTAGAGTGGCTACCAATTCGTAGGGCCAATATACCATGAAAGCCTTAATTTGCAATGTGTGTCTGTGGCGTTAGTTGCAACCTGCCAATGAACTGCTACTATAAACATATGCAGACACAGCCAATTAGAATGAACGTCCTCGTGGTCGTCCTTCTCCTCGCTTCAGTGCGAGGTTGGTTGTGTGCTCCACGGATATCGTAATGACTCTTTTGAGCCCAAAACCCACCTCGCAGTCGTGCAAGGTGGGTTTTGTTTAGGCAGACAATGGAGATACATAATGTCTAAGGAGAAGCAGTTCTTTACGAGTCGAGCGTGTGACGGGGTGGCACTTTGGTCCTTGCACAACCCGGTTCGTCCCGAGTACGGACACTGGGCCTGGGGTCACCTGGTGGCTGGTCGAGTGACGTTCATTCGCACCATGACCGACCATGAAATCATGAGTATTCGCCAGCAGTATCTCGTCTGGGGTGAGAAGATTCATAATGAGCCGTGGGCGCTCGTGGTCGGGTATGCGAGTCAGACTGGTGTGACAGTGAATACCTACCAGGCAGACATGACCGGTGGCGTGGGAGTGTGACATGCAGGTGCGACTACAGAAAGACGCCGAATCAATTTCGATTCGGCGTCATTTTATGACGTTTGATTGAGCCAGGCTTGGGCGCGTTGTAAATGTTCGTTTCGAGTTTCCCTAGACATCTTGGCCCAGAGGCGTGGCATCATCGCAAGGCGATGATTTTTAAGAAAGATGGTCTCGTTCTTAGCGATGAAGTGCCAGTAGAGGGCGGTCCAGGTGGCTTCCCAGTCGCCTTTTGGATAATCACTCATTTTCTTAATATATGAAGACCCACTGATATAGGGCTTCGTGGCAAAGCTCCCACCATCGGCAAACTGGCTCATGCCGTAGACATTGGGTACCATCACCCAATCATATGCATCGACATACATCCCCATAAACCAGCGGTAGACCTCATCAGGGTGTATCTCCGCGAGGAGCATGAGATTCCCGAGTACCATGAGGCGTTCGATATGGTGGGTGTATCCGGTCGAGAGGGCTCGGTTGATACTTATATCTGCGGGCAGAAGACCGGTTGTACCATTCCACCAGTGGTCACTGAGTTTTCTCGTGTGTCCAAAAAAGTTCTTGGTGCGCATCATGCGACCATCGACCTCGTAGCTTGCACGGATGAATTCCCGCCAGCCAATAATCTGCCGGATGAAGCCTTCAAGTGAAGCAATAGGCACGGGATGCTTCTTATGATACGCGAGTGTCTCGTCGACTATTTCGCGTGCGGTTAACAGCCCGACATTCATCAGTGGCGAGAGAAGTGAGTGGTAGACACGCGTATGGGACTCTGTCATCGCGTCCTCATATGGTCCAAAATCATTGAGGCGTTCTTTAAGAAAAGCGCGCAGCCATACCGTTGCCGCGGCATGAGTGGTCGGGAGGTAGTGGCGTACCTCACCATAACATTCACCACCAACATCATTGAGCCAGGCTTTCGCTTCAATCACGGCGTCGCTCTCATCGGTATCAGTAATATCAGCTGGGATGATGATACCCTTTGGGAGTTTGTTGCGATTCTCGACATCAAAGCTAAACGCACCACCAATTGGCTCGCCATCTTCCATGAGGATGACGGTATCTTGGCGGAGCTTTTTATAAAAGTTCGCCATGAAGCGCTTGCTCTTCACGTAGCGATCCATCGCCTCAGCTTTACTCAAGATAAAGAGGGGAGAGTCATACGTGATGCGGGTGAGACCACTATCACCAAGAGCGCGCTCGAGGTAATCATCCGTGGTGTCGACTACATGGATAGTTGTAACACCGTCATGCTTCAGCTTTTTGAATATGCTCTTGGTCGTCTTGTATTCTCTAATATCGAGATAGGTGACGTGGTACCCAGCTGAGATAAGATGAGTCTTATATGTCTGCATACTCATCCGATGGAAGAGGAGCTTCGTTCGGTGTATGGGGTTGTGAGTGAGGAGAAGGGGTTCTTCAATCAGGTAGACCGGGCGCCCGTGCGCAAGAGCAGGATGAACTTCAAATTTAAAGAGTTGGTGTGGGTAGATGAGGGTGGCTTCCATAGTTCGTAGTATAGCGTATCTTTGTTTAAAACAGGCAGGTAAGAAAAAGGGAGCCAATGGCTCCCGAAGTCAACGTGAACATCAATCGACCGTGTACGCTCCCGGACGGCGCTGCGGGACACTCGTTCCGCGACAGATGACGCCACCTTCGGTCGAGTTGCCGAGACGAAATCCGACCGCAGCATCGCGACCAAGCGGTGCGGGAACGCTTGTCGACTTGTTCAAATCGACGGTCTCTTCTTTTTTTGCATCTGCCATGATTGCCCCCTTGTTGGCAGTTACTCCCTCCAGACTGTTCTCACAACCTGGAATAACGTCACGAGCGCTCGTCTCGTTATTCCAGGTAAGGAGAACTATGAAGGTATCTTATTACTCTATACCTGTTTCAGTGAGTGTCAACTTAGGGTGTGTGATGTTATGAGGATTTGTCGTCGTCTGTTGTGTGCTGCATCGCACTGCTTGCCACACCAATAATGATACTAAGGAGAATGAAGACCGCAGTAATGATAAAGCTCATAAAAAATAATCCCGCCCACCAGTGTGTGTCCATTATCGGACGGACGATATCACTCCAGGCATCGAGTGTCATAATCTGGAAAAACGTAAAGAAGGCAGTATCCAGATCAGCAAAACGCTCCGGACTCGCGTCGCGAAAAAGTTTTACTGCAATTACCGCGTAGACATAGAGAAGGATAGTAAGTACCGACATCACCGCGAGACTGCCCGCCAGCGCTCGACCAATTCCGGACAGTACTCGCTTGAATGAAGGAATGATGCTGAGTACCCGGAGGAGTCGAAGTGCGCGGAAGGCAGAGAGGTTGCCAAGTCCATTGATGCCTAAGAAGGGGAGGAGGGTGAGAAGCACAATGACGAAATCAAAACAATTCCACCCACTCTTAAAAAAGGCGTGTCGGAAGACACTAAGGCGGAGCGTGAGTTCAATCACAAAAAAGATAACAAACACCAAGTCTATCCGGAGGAGTACAGTACCGTACTGTCCCATAATTGCGGGATATGTTTCAAGACCGAGCGTGACTGCATTGAGCACAATCACAAAGAGAACAATTCGTTCAAACCACGGGTGGGTAATACATTGGCGAACAGATGACATGACTATGATAATAACTATATGCAAATAGATTGCAATATACTTGCGTGAGTCGGCGCTCTGTGGCAAGATGCTCGTCACAAAAAAGAAGTGGAGGGAACCAAATGAAATTGGATAAGTACAGTGAACTGCTCGCCGAGACCCCAGTTGGCACGACCTTCTTCTGGAGAGGTAAGCATCGGCTAGTCCATATGGCAGAGTGTGGTCGGCGCTATGTGACTGAGGTCAAAGCCCCGATTCTGTTGCGGGCAGCCTGATGGCATCAGGCGGACCCTCATTATCACCGAGGTGATAATGAGGGTCCGCGATGCCTTTTATTTTGTCTCAGCTATTTTGACAAAATCAATAAAATATGTTAAAGAATAGCTCGTGACGTCGGGTCACAAAGTTCAAAAGCAAAAAGAGAGAAGACAGAGCAATGGAAAACAGCACCATCAGGTTCCTTCAGCTGATTGCAGCAAACGCCTTTCCGGAAGAAATCGGTGGCATGTCAAAGGCACCTCCGTCGAAAGAGGTCGGTCGCAAGGCCTCGTTCTCTGCCCTGGAAGCTGGTCTGCGGCAGGCTAATCCTGCGCTGGTCGCAGGCACGCTGGCGCGGGCGCTCGCGGAATGGTCGCGGAGCCTGGCGGTTGTTGAGGGCGACTTCGTTCGCATCGAACTCCGCGGTGTGCAGGCTGGTCGGTTTGGGGTGTTTCACCAGGTGGCGCCAGAAGACATCTGGAAAGTGTTCAGGGATACACATCCGAACATCATCTTCCCCGAAACCGCCGCCGAGGACTTGTTAGTCGCCTTTAAGGCCCGTCTCAACAAAAAGCCTCGGTCGGAGCGTTGGGGCGAGGTTGGTACCTCGGTCAATGGTATGGCCTCGTCAATCGCATTCTACTGAGCCTGAATCAACACAAAAAGCCCCGTCCGGTTATGCCGGGCGGGGTATTTATAATGTCACAATGGTGTTGCCGTTCGTGTGTGGACGATGTGGCAGGTTGCTCACTCCTGAGTAGATCAGATACACTCTCTGTGTTCTGAAATGTTCGCTCGCTCGCAGTTCGATTTGTTGCGTAATGAGGTCTTCACCATAGGTGATGTC
>JACCDH010123220.1_pt1 | contig 10850 bp, 11 predicted proteins | sample 7442481 | NCBI WGS metagenome assembly JACCDH01 (sample SAMN15323433, study PRJNA562643) | freshwater metagenome | isolation source: river surface water | place: USA:Blue River Watershed | collected 2017-08-15 | reverse complement strand
GTTTGAACGGCGCCTAAATTATCATTGATAACTCGTGATATTTTCTGCGAATTATCCTCTAGACATAAGCCTAGCTCGTTGTTGATGATTTCTAGGATTCTGATAAAGTCTTGACGATCATCACACGATAAACCAAATATTTTGCTGACAAAGAAAAAGCAATCGCCACTGTATTCTGAGTCGCCGAAATCTTTGAATTTGTAAATATTGGATTTCTTATCAAAGTACAAATAGCATGATGCTTTTGAATCTTGATAGAATGGACTTTTGAATGATTTACCAACTTTTGAAAATTTACTACCTAGAAAATGTTTGAAGATATTCAAGCCATTATTGGTTGCATTAAGTATTGATTCTTTATGTAGAGACATTGAATTTGATTTGAGTTAAATAATTGAAGATCTGGCTGGTTGATACCCTTTCTTAACGTAATCAACTAAGTCCGAAAGGATGAAGCGTCGTTGTCTACCCACATGAGTATAGGGTAGTATTCCATCTTTCATGAGAACATACATTTGAGCCCGAGAAAGGCCTAGAATTTTTGCAGCTGACACTACATCTAGGTATTTCATTTCTTTTTTGGGTTCATTGACTTCTTCTGAAAGTTGGTTCAAAATGAGCTCCACTTTAGCCAATCTTTTTTCTAGCTTTCTAATGCTAGTCTCTGTGCTGTCTGTATTATTTTCCCACATATGCATCTTTAATTTTTGAATTAGGATGCAATGCTACCAACTGTTTTAGGGTTCATTATTGTACTACAATTGTAGTACAATGATTTTTTACATTCCTTTAAGACAGTAATTGTCAAAAACCTCCATGAGCTCTTTTAGGTAAGGCTCGTTTTCAATCTTTCGATTTTTGGCAGCCTGGAGTGTCGAATCAATATTCCCGATCTGGATATTGAAAAACCACATAAGTAGCCCGAAGAATTCTTTCTTTGTGATTCTCGATTTATCCAAGCCTTTGATAGAATTGCTTTCATAAACGGATACAAAGAGTTCAATGAAAGCGACTTTGTCTCTGGACCATTGAATGAGTGTCATGCCACTTCCTTTTGGGAAAAGAGATAGTTGACCAGAGAGATAAGCGGAGAGTTCTTGTTTGGTCGGGATATTGAGGTCTTGCTGCTGGAGTGATAAGTTTTGCCTAGCAGCGTATTTATTTAGGTGAGATATGCGATGTAGGTAGAGCTGTTCTAGTAACTCTAGCATCTGGTATTGTACCGTGAAATAGTCAAGAATTTTTTTTTGACACCCTCGCTGTTTACAAGCTCTTTTGAAGATGATTTTTGAAATTCGATTCGATGCATCAATAACTCAATGTGTTCTTTTGGAAAATACCTTTGTTTGAATTCTCTAATTTCAAAGCAGTATAAATCAAATTCCCTTTTAATTGAATGTGCTTGTTCTAAGGATTCATTCATCATTTTGTCTACAAGGTGTTTACAGGGTAGGTAATAGGAGTAAAGTTTTTCATGGTAGCTACCCGGTGATTTTGAGCCATTAAATTCCAGTTCTATGGAATCATCATATTCAAATAAAGAAATTTGCCTTTTTAGTGATCGATGGTTGATGGTTACGCGCGCAATTTTTAGCTGTTCTAAAGCTTCGTTTAGTAGTTCTTTCATAGTGAGCATGTTGTTTATGGATCACTCTAAAATTAACAAAGCAGCAATTTAAATATCGCTTCAAACCATGGAATTTTTGACCTTCAAAAAGGTAAAATCACCAACTTGGCAATTGGCAAGGGTATATATATACACCTTGCCATTTGCCAACCTAGATATGATTTTAGGTAAATACCTGAAATAAAATTACTTAAGATGAAAATTCCTACTTAAATAGGTTGAAGCAGTTTCCAATGTTCATTTATTCATTTGTTCAATGTTCACCGGGGTACTTTTTGAATATTAGTATTCAAATGTTCAAAAATCTAAGGGCATGAACATTGAATAAATGAACATTTGAACATTACATGTGGAGGTATCATTTGCTTAATTATATTTGTAGTACCAATGAGAACCAATTATACAATCAAGCCCTCCTATTGGATGCTTGGTTTCTTAGTGGGTTTCCAATGTAAAAGCGTAAGCGCAAACTCTTGATTTATAAAGGCTTTGGTGGTAAGGTTCATTTTCCATCTTCTCCACAAAAAAAGTCTTGCAATCGCAAGGCTTTTTTTATTTTCGCAACATGCAACTCACCAAACTCAACGACGACAGCTCCTGGATGTTCCATTTCGATGGCTTGAACGTTCTTGTCGATCCTTGGTTTACGGCTTCCCAAGTTGATTTTCATCCTTTATTTAGTCGGCAGTTTCACCAGAGCCCGCAACCTGCCGTTGGGGAGCTGCAGCAGCCCGATTACATTTTTATATCGCATCCATTTACCGATCACTGCAACAAAGAAACACTCTTGCAATTTGCCAATCATATTCCTGTTATTGCCTTGCCGAGCATATTGAAGAAAATCAGAAAATGGGCTCATTTTGAGAACTTACTGACATTTGATGAGGTACCGTTTAAGATTCAACTTTTACAAACACAAAACGCGTTGGTGCATAAAGCGTATCTGATTGAAAGTTTACAAAGTAAAATCGTTTATGCACCGCACGGAGCTGTGCTCAAGAAAAACGTGAATCTTCAGGTCGCTGCCGTTATAACGACAACATTGCACTACGACTTGCCCTTCTTTCTTGGAGGAACCATCAATCTAGGATATGGAAAAGCTTTAGAATTGAAAGAACAAATCGGAGCCAAGTATTTACTTACCACCCATGATGAAGATAAGATTGGTGAAGGATTGGTTATGTGGTTTTCTAAACGAAAGTTCAGTTCAAATGATGGCTACATTCATTTAAAAACTGGCGAGGTATTTCAATTTTAAACCATGCTAATTGTTCTCTTTATTTTTCAATATCAAGTACCAACCATCTGCCATTGGCAAGCGTGACAACAACTTTGCCATTGGCGTAGGTCATGCTTAGGGCATTAGCTTTGGAAATTTGCTTCCAGGTTTTACCACCGTTTTTACTGATATCAATGCCGTTTGTGCCGCAAGTATAGTATGTCCCATTCGCAAAAATCACGCAAGAGCGGTAGCCTGAAGGGCCTTTTTTAGGTGCTTGCCATGTTTTGCCGCCATCTTGGCTATAAAAGCAAGTGTTTTGCGCAGCATTTGGCTCGAGGTAAGAGCCACCAACTGTCATGATTTCTTTTTCGTTTTTGATGGCCATGGCGTAGGGACCGCAGGTTGGGCAAGATGGGTAGGGTAGCGTACTTTCAGACCACGTCTGGCCTTGATCTGCAGAATGAAAAAACCGAGATTTCAGCCCGCCAGATACAAAATAGAAATGCCCGTTTAGGATCTGATTGGTTTGGCCGCTCGCCGCGTAGGCTGCCTCGCCGTTGTTTGCCACAATTTGACCTGGCGTGGGTTGCCAAGTAAAGCCGCTATCGAAGGAGCGAAAGGTGCTAAATTTGCCATTGTTAGGGTCACCGAGCAGGAAAACAATGTTGCTTTCAGCGCAAATGCCGTCTAAAAATAGTGAGGCCCTTGTTCCTAAGGGATAAATAACTGAATCGACATTGAATTTCTGGTCTAATAAAATAATACAACTTGTGTCATGGCTTTGCATGGCAATGAAACCCTTTGGCGTCTGAGAAAGGTCTCGAATTTCCTTGAACGACGAGCCTAATTGACTGTTGTACTGTACTTGCCCATCGGGTTGGTGCAGTCGTATGTTGGCTTCGTTAGAGCCGCTCAGGATTTGACCGTTGCTTAGGGTAAGGAGCGCGCGTTCATGTTCTTTGCTGCTCATTTTTGGAAAAAAAACTTCCACCTGTGCAGCACTTAAAAATGGTAAGCCCAAGCAAATTATATATTTAAGCATGCTTGCGAAATTTAATCTCAAATTTTTGTTGGAGTAGTAGACTGGTTTGATTCCAATTGGCTGGTTTTTGGTGTTTCCAGCGCTTGTGAGACCATAGCCAGCGGGCTGGGTTTTGCTGAATTTGCGCTTCTAGCTTTTGTAGATGAAGTCGGGTTATGTCTTGGTAGTTCAACTGTTTAGAATCTTCTACTAAAACTTCAAGTTCAACGTTGTAATATCCTCTTTTGTAACACAATACATTTGCAAAAACAACAATGCAATCATAGCGATTCGCCATGTATTCCGGCCCAAAAATAACGCCACTTTCTTGCCCTAGAAAAGGCAACCACAGACAATTTGACGCAGAACTTGGCGCTTGATCAGCCAGGACTAACACGATGGGTTTTGGCTTGTTAAATGCAGTTTGGTAATTGTCGGCATGTACCACTTTTAAGCCGAAGCGCTCACGACGCTCTGTAAGTTTATGATTCCAGAACGGATGGCTCAGCGGCATACCGATACCAAAATTGTATTGCTCGAACCAAAGTGCTTGACTCGTAATGAGCCATTCCCAATTGTTGTAGTGGCCCGCAACCAAAAGAACTGGTTTATTTTTTGAATTAATTTGTTCTAATATGGCGGGGTTTGCCAATTTGAAGCGAGCGCTCAGTTCTTTCTCAGAGATCGAGAGGTTCTTTATTGATTCAACCAGAAGGTCTGCGAAATAGCGATAAAAATCTTTTCGGATTTGCTTTCTTTGAAGGGGAGTTTTCTCAGAAAAGGCTAGGTTGAGGTTGTGGTCGATCACTTTTTTGCGGTAGGGAAGAACCGTGCAAAGCAATAGGTAAATTACATCCGCAACGATGTATAATAACCGCAGTGGAAGGTAGGAGAGGGGTAATACCAATCCGTAGTAGAGCAGGGCTCCGCTTAAAATTTGTATTTGTCTTGCCACCATTTTTTGATTTGCTGTGCAATTTCTTGTTCTTTGGCACTGCTGCCCGGATTGAAGAAATTGGTTGTGCGGATTTCGTCTGGTAAAAACTCTTGGTTGTAGAAATTGCCAGGATGGTCATGGCTGTATTGATATGCTTCGCCGTAGCCTAGTTCTTTCATGAGTTTGGTAGGCGCATTGCGCAGGGCTAAAGGCACAGGTAAATTGCCGGTTTTTTGCACCAGTTGTTGTGCCTGATTAATTGCCATGTAGGCCGCGTTTCCTTTAGGAGAACTCGCCAAATAAAGCGTGCACTCGCTTAGGATAATTCTGGATTCGGGCCAACCAACATTTTCTACCGCCTGGAAGCATGCGTTGGCCAATAACAGTGCATTTGGATTGGCCAAGCCGATGTCTTCTGCGGCAAGAATAACCAAGCGTCGCGCAATGAATTTGGGGTCTTCGCCGCCTTCTACCATGCGCGCCAGCCAATAAACAGCTGCGTTAGGGTCAGAGCCGCGCACAGACTTAATAAAGGCCGAAATGATATCATAGTGTTGCTCTCCATCTTTGTCATAGCGGGCAAGGCTTTGTTGGGCATTTTGTAAAACGACATCGTCGGTTATCGTGATTTCTTGCTGTCCTTGAAAAGTTCCTATGATAATTTCAAAGATATTAAGCAGTTTGCGGGCGTCGCCACCTGAAATGCGCAAGAGTGCATTTGTTTCTTGTAGGGTAATTTTTTTGCGTTGTAAAAAAGAATCCTCTGCAAGCGCTCTATTGAGCAACGCGAGTAAGTCATCCTTGCTGTGTTGTTCAAGTGTGTAGACCTGACAGCGCGATAACAAAGCCGAAATTACTTCAAAGGAAGGATTTTCGGTGGTAGCGCCCACCAGCGTAATGATTCCTTTTTCTACTGCCCCAAGTAAGGAGTCTTGTTGGGCCTTGGAAAAACGGTGAATTTCATCGATAAATAGTATGCTTCCTTTTGGTGAAAATAGCCCGCTGTTCTCGACTTTAGCAATTACTTCCCTGACGTCTTTGACACCACTAGAAATAGCAGAAAGTGTGTGAATTGGGCGCTGTAAGTGGCTTGCAATGAGCTGTGCTAAAGTAGTTTTGCCTACACCTGGCGGGCCCCAAAAAATCATAGATGGAATAACGCCAGCGTCGAGGGCCCGCCTCAGAGCGGCATTTGGAGCCAATAAATGTTGCTGACCAATATACTGATCGAGCGTCTTTGGGCGCATGCGTTCTGCTAGCGGAGCATTCATTACTCAAAGATAAGCAAACTAATTTTAGTATCTTCGTGGCAAAACAGTTTGAATGAACGTCTATCTTGACAACGCTGCCACAACACCAGTGGCTCCTGAAGTAGTAGAAGCCATGATTCCTGTGTTGTACCACAACTTCGGGAACCCGTCTTCTACGCATGCATTTGGTCGGCAAGCCAAGGCTTTATTAGAAAATGCCCGACGCCAAATTGCCCAAGCACTCAATTGCGCTGCTTCTGAACTCATCTTTACCTCAGGTGGCACCGAAGCGGACAACATGGCGTTACATGCGGCCGTTACTCAGCTTGGTGTCAAGCGAATTATTACAACCGCAATTGAACATCATGCCGTCGGACACACCGCCGAAGCCCTCAAGTTTCACGAGCAAATCGAAGTTGTAAACCTCACACTTGATTCAAAAGGCAATATAGATCTTCAAGAGCTTCGTACCTATCTACAAGACGGCATTCCAACGTTGGTTTCTCTAATGCATGCCAACAACGAAATTGCGACATTATTACCGCTGGCCGAGGTCGCCAAGATTTGTCGCCAAAATGGTGCCTACTTTCATTCTGATACCGTCCAAACCATGGGGCACTACGCCTTTGACTTGGCCGCACTCGATATCGACTTTATTACTTGCGCTGCTCATAAATTTCACGGGCCAAAAGGAGTTGGTTTTTTGTACGTCAACAAAAAGACACGCGTTAACCCATTGATTCACGGAGGTTCTCAGGAAAGAGGTTTGCGAGGCGGAACCGAAAATATTGCAGGTGTAGTTGGTTTAGCCAAAGCCTTTGAATTGGCCTACTCAGACCTCGAAGCGCATCAAAAACACGTTTGGGGCCTTAAAAATTACATGATGCAACGCCTCACAGAGCTTTTCCCAGATGTGCGCTTCCATGGTGAAACCAGTTATGAAAAAGCCCTTTACACCGTATTAAATGTGTGTTTGCCGGCCACACCAAAGGCGGGTTTGTTATTATTTACCCTGGATTTGAAAGGCGTTGCCGTGAGTGGAGGGTCTGCTTGTACTTCAGGTGCTACCAAAGGCTCACATGTTTTGGAAGGTATCGGCGCCGATATGAGCCGGCCAAATGCCCGTTTTTCTTTTTCAAGATTTACCACTAAAGAAGAAATCGACTACGCATTGCAACAAGTGCAAGAGGTATATCAAAAGAATCTGTAATTTAGAAACATGCAAGCGCGGCCTAAGGTTTTATTTATTTCAAGTTGGTACCCTAACGAACTCAAGCCTACAGAAGGTAATTTTGTACAGCAACACATCCGCGCTGCTCAACTTTTTTGTGATGTAGCACTGGTGCACGTTGTTTTGAGTTCTAAACATTCAGAACTTACCCATCAAGTTCAGACGAGTCCCTACGAAGAGCACGTCATTTACCTTCCCAAAAATACCACTCCGCTGATCGGTTTGCTACTCAATTACCTGCGCATTTTTCAGGTTTACCTAAAGTACACAGCCCAAACGAGTTTAGCAAAACCCGATCTGATACACGCAAACGTATTGTATCCAATTGGTTTAGTGGGTGTTTTACTGAAGTGGAAATGGCGCATTCCCTTGCTTTTCACAGAGCACTGGACCTGCTATCACGAAAATGCGCAGCCTCAGCTGAGTCGCTTTACACAACTACTCATGCGCTGGATATCCAAACGGGCACAATTAATTCTCCCTGTTTCTCTTGACTTAGCTGCCGCTATGCAGCGCTTTGGTATTCAAACACCCATGAAAGTGGTAGCCAATGTAGTCGATACGCAGTTGTTCGCTGCCCAGCCCAAAAAACAAAGAGGGGTTTATCGCTTTTTACATATTTCATCTTTGGATCCGGAGCAAAAAAATTTCCATTTGTTGGTTCGTGCATTTTATGAACTCAAGAAAATGGGTCAGAAAGTGGAGCTACATGTGGTTTCTGATGGCAATTTTGCTGCTTACGCCGATCTCATCAAAGATTTCGATTTTTATCAGTCTATTCATTTTCATGGTCAACAAGATGCGCAAGGTGTTGCTGCGTTGCTGCAATTTGCAGATGCGCTGGTTTTGAGTAGCCGTTTCGAAAACCTTCCTTGTGTGCTGATTGAGTCTCTTTCTTGCGGAACTCCCATGATTGCGACAGAAGTGGGAGGAATCGCAGAAATCGTCAATGAACAAAATGGCATCCGCATTCCTTCTGAGCAGTTAGGCGCTCTTGTCGAGGCCATGACGAGTATCCAAACAAGAAGTTTTGACGCAGCGCAACTGCATCGAGAGGCAGAGCTCAAATATAGCCCTAATGTCATCGGAGGCCTTTTGCAAGAGGCTTATTTATCGCTGCTACAAGACGATGTGGCGTAGTATTTTTGGAAGTTTTGGGGTTCGGGTGCTGTCTGCACTGCTGAATTTGGCATTGGTTATTTTGTTTTCTCAACTGACCGGAGCAACGGGAAAAGGCGAGCAGAGTTTATTGCTCACTTCAGTTGCTATCATCACCATTTTTGATTCCTTTATTGGAGGGGCGGCACTTGTTTATTTATCTTCTCGACACCCTTGGCTACAACTATTAAAAGCGGCTTACATTTGGATTTTGTTAGTGAGTTTAAGTGCCTATTTATTGCTGTTGTTACTCAATATCTTGTCGGCAGAATACTTGTTGGATGTTATAATCCTGAGTGCATTAAGCGCATTGAGTTCAGTACATACCTCGCTCATTTTAGGTCAAAAAAGAATCAAAGCATTCAACGCTGTTCAGATTGCTGTTCCACTTCTAACGCTGGTTTCGTGTTTGGCACAATGGTATGTTTGGGCTAGCTTGAATTATGCTTTAGCGCTGTATATCGCCTATACATTTGCACTTTTACTCAGTTGCATTTTTGTGGCAATTTATTATCCAAAAGCAAGCTCAAATACTGCGCAAACTGGTGTTCAGGTTTTTAGACAAATGGCCAAACTCGGTTTTTTTAATCAGCTGGCGCACGTGCTCCAATTGTTGAGTTTTCGCGCGAGTTTTTATTTGTTGGAAGAATTTAAAGGAAACGCTGCAGTGGGTATCTTTTCAAACGCAAGTTCGCTGACGGAATCCATCTGGCTCATTGCAACGAGCATATCACTATGGCAATATGCTGCGATTTCCAATTCGGACGACCAAAGCTACACGCTTCAAATTACCGAAAAATTAACCCGTTTTGGAATGATAGCTGCACTTTTTGGCGTCGTGTTTTTCTTGGTTTTACCTGCAGATTTTTATGTCTTTGTCTTCGGCAAAGAATTCAGTACGCTGCAATTTTTAATGTTGTTACTTGCGCCGGGGGTCTGGGTCTTCACTTATGCGCTCGTCGTTGGGCACTACTTTTCTGGGCATGGCAAATATTGGGTCAATGCTTTGGCATCTGCAATTGGTTTGCTCTTTGGTTTGGCATTTTCTTTTTTATTGATTCCGACAATGAGCACGGCTGGTGCCGCAATTGCAGCCTCTGTTTCATATATTGCAACAAGTTTAGTGGTCTTGTATTTTTTTCAAAAAGAAGGCGGTGTTTTTTCACTTTTTCCTTACAAGGCCGAATGGCAACAATTTTTTACTCAAATGCGCGTTTTGTGGCGTAAGTCATCATTATGAAGAAATTTATCAAGTTTTGGAAAGCCCTCTGGTATCTTTTGCAAAGACCTGCTCTTTTGAATTATATTTTAAAAGATGAGCAACTACTTCGCAGTCAGTTTGATCGCGCTTTTCCGACTATTCAGCTCAGAGAATTAGATGCCTTTAAATGGCCAGAGGCAGCGCACATCACAGTGACGCCGTACGCATTCCTGTCAGGTTCTTCAATGCTCACTGATTTTGCTTTTTTACAGTTGTTGTGCAAGAAATTTAACGTGCATACCTATTTTGAAATTGGCACCTGGAGAGGCGAGAGCGCGGCAAACGTAGCGCCATTTGTGCAAACTGTATACACCTTGAATTTACCCGACGAGAAATTAAAAGCACTCGGACAAACGAAAGCCTATATAGATTCGCATCGTTTTTTTTCAAAAGAACTTAAGAATGTCACACACCTTTTCGGCGACTCAGCTCATTTTGATTTTCAACCATATGCGCAGGCATGTGACCTGATTTTTATCGATGGCGATCATTCAACAGAAGCGGTCGAGCGCGATACGCGTACTGCACTAAAATTAAGAAAATCAAAGGAGTCTATGCTCGTTTGGCACGATGCAAAATCGGATGCAGAGTATCCGCGCTACGAAGTATTGCTCGGTATTTATAAGGCCTTGCCAAAGGAAATGCACGCCAATGTTTACTTGGTCAAACATGCCCTTTGTGCTGTATATTTGCCGCAAGTTCAGGTTGCTGAGTTAATTTCATTAAATGAACTGCCATCAAAAACATTCGAAGTGACACTCAGTGCCAAAATGCTCAAGCAAAGTTTTTGATTTGAAAAGTATGCAGCCAAATTAAATAGTTGGTGTAGCGAAACACAAAATTTTGGGCATTTTCAAACTTGCTGTCTGAAAAAATAAGTGGTAGGTCATGGATTAGGCGCGTAGTATTGACAAGGCCGCTTTTGTCGAGGTGAGCAAGTGTTTTGATTTGTTGTTCCCAGAATGTTTGTGTTTCCATGAGCCATTGACTTTCGGGGACGCTGTAACCTTTTTTATCGCGTCTCCAAGAAATTGACTTTGGCAGGTCGCCGTCTAGCGCCTTGCGCAAAGTGTATTTTGACCAGCCATTTTTGATGAGTGCTTGGCTTTTCAATGAGCTTGCAAGAGCCATAAGGGTGCTGTC
>JACCDH011610926.1_pt1 | contig 10855 bp, 8 predicted proteins | sample 7442481 | NCBI WGS metagenome assembly JACCDH01 (sample SAMN15323433, study PRJNA562643) | freshwater metagenome | isolation source: river surface water | place: USA:Blue River Watershed | collected 2017-08-15 | reverse complement strand
CGCCGACCTGCGCGCGCCCACGCCCACTGCCGCAGCAGAATTAGCTGCCACCCCCTGGGAAGACTGGTTTACTGCAGTCGGCCAGCATGCCGATGATCTGACCGATGCCCTGCGTCGACAGATCGATGGCCGCGCACAAACGCTGGACTGGCTCGCGCACCGATTGCAAAGCCCTGCAGCGGCAATTCGTCACCAGCAGCTGCGACTGTCCACCCTGCAAAACCGGCTGCAGCATGCCACCAGCACGCCCCTGACCGCAGCCCGCTTCCGGCTGGATAAAGCGCTACAGCGGCTGACGCACGCGCTGCCGGATACGCGGATTGCACGCACCCGGCTCGGCGCTCGTGCGAGTCAGTTGTCGGCTGCATTTGCCAGGCAGTTCAGCACCCGCCACCACGCCATCGGCGCGCTGCACGGCAAGCTCGAACTGCTGGCACCGCAACGCACACTCGAGCGTGGCTACGCGATTCTGCAGGATGACAAAGGCCAGATCATTCGTCGCGTCAGCCAGATCAAAGCGCCGCAGCAGCTGGCGCTCATGGTCGCTGAAGGCAGCGCCCGTCTTGATATCAGCCGGGTCGATCCGGACCCGGCTTGAGCCGCCTCACCCCGCCGATGCCGGGTCTCATCGACGATGAATGGTTAGGCTATACTTCGGCAGTTTTACAAAAGTGCAACGCGACGCGCGCACAACCCCCTAAATAACAAAGCGTCGAACTGATTTTTTTGGAGGATTTATGGCTGCAATTTTGCAATCGCTCGGTCGGACCATCATCGCCGGGATCGTACTCCTGGTGCTGCTGGTCATTATCGCCAGCAGCGTCGCGGGTGTCGGTCCGCAATATGGCCACGCATGGGGCGCATTCGTCATGCGCTGGCTGCATGTGGTGTCAGGTGTGATGTGGATCGGTTTGCTCTGGTACTTTAACTTCGTGCAAATCCCTTCAATGCCTAAAATTCCAGATGAGCAGAAGCCTGCCATCGGCAAAGTCATCGCACCGACTGCGCTGTTCTGGTTCCGCTGGGCAGCACTGGCGACCGTGATCACCGGCGTGCTGGTGGCATGGATGAATGGCTATCTGGCCGCCGCGCTGAGTCTGCAACAGCCTGTGCATGCAATCGGTATCGGCATGTGGCTTGCGCTGGTGATGGCCTTCAATGTCTGGTTCATCATCTGGCCTAACCAGAAAAAAGCGCTGGGTATCGTGGCCGTAGAGCCGGAACAGAAAGCCGCCGCAGCGCGTCTGGCGATGCTGACTTCGCGCTTCAACACCATGTTGTCCATCCCCATGCTCTACATGATGGTGGCGCAGCAGAACGGCGGGCTGTAAGCAGAGCGCACGATCTGAACGCAACAAAAAAAATCCCGCGACAGTCTGTCTGTCGCGGGATTTTTTATTGGCTGTCAAATCAATCGTTAGTTTGATGCTTGTTCAGAGCGCATTCATCGGTATCTTCAGATAAGACACGCCATTAGGCTCCGCTGGCGGCAGATGGCCTGCGCGAATATTCACCTGCACTGATGGCAAAATCAGCACTGGCATCTCCAGTGTCGCATCACGCTTCGAGCGCATCTCGACAAACTGTGTCTCGCTGATACCGTCGTGCACATGGATGTTCTTTCTGCGCTGTTCACCGACCGTGGTTTCAAAAGCCACCGGACGATCGTTTGGCGGGTAATCGTGGCACATGAACAAACGGGTCTCATCCGGAAGGCTCAGAATTTTCCTCACCGACGCATACAGTGTCCTGGCGTCGCCGCCGGGAAAATCGCAGCGGGCGGTGCCCACATCCGGCATGAACATCGTGTCACCCACGAATACGGCATCACCGATCTGATACGCAACGCAAGCGGGGGTGTGACCCGGTACAAACATCGTGCTGACGGACAAGGCGCCGATACTGAAAGTTTCACCGTCCTTCAGCAAATGATCAAACTGCGAACCATCGGTAGCGAATTCCGGCTCAAGATTGAAAACGCCTTTAAATACCTGCTGCACCGTGCTGATGTGGTCGCCAATGGCGGTCTTGCCCCCCAAATGCTGCTGCAGATACGGCGCCGCGGTCAGATGATCGGCATGCGCGTGGGTCTCGAGTATCCAGGTCAGTTTCAGCTGCTTTTCGCGCACAAAGGCAATGACCTTGTCCGCTGAATTCGTCCGGGTGCGACCCGATTTCGGGTCATAGTCGAGGACAGAGTCGATCACAGCGCATTCCGAGCCCTCTTTCTCATACACCACATAAGTCACGGTCCAGGTCGCCGGATCAAAAATGCCATGCACTTGAGGTTTGATCGCGTTGCTTGTCATGCCAGGACTCCCCAGTTAATTAAGATGAAGATATTATATTGATTTACAGTTTATTTGTCAATATAATGTAAACTCTTTAACTAACCGTAACGGGTCCCGGCCGGGCATATTGGCACGAACCCAAGCACCCCGAGGATTCGCTATGTCAGCCCCTATCACGCGTCACACCGACAGGTTCAGTACCGCCCCGCAACTCGGCCCTGAAGATATGGCTGAGCTTGCCGCTCTTGGATTCAGGACAGTAATTAACAACCGACCCGACGGCGAGGCGGGTCCGTCACAAGCCAGCAGCGCAGAGATAGCGAAAGCCGCTGAAGCCGTCGGTCTCAACTATGTCCATTTACCGGTCATCAGCGGTCAGATTACCGAAGGACAGGCACGCCAGTTTGCCGAGCTACTCGCCCTCAGGCCCGGCCCAGTGCTCGCCTTTTGCCGCAGCGGTGCACGGTCGCAGAACCTCTACCGCATGGCCCGTGGTCAGAACAGCGCTCCCACGTCTGCGTCCGGCAGCGCAGTCAGTGCCTGCAACTGGAGCGATACACACGACATTCTGATCGTGGGCGGCGGCAGTGCCGGTATCGGACTGGCGGCCAGTCTGAAAAAACGTCAGCCCAATCTGCAAATCGCCATCATCGAGCCTAGCGACAAGCATTACTATCAGCCGTCCTGGACGCTGGTGGGTGCCGGGGAATTCAATCTTCGGGACAGCGTGCGCGAGATGGCCTCGGTCATTCCTGCCGGCGTGACCTGGATACGCGCTGCCGTGACAGGTTTTGACCCAGAGCGCAAACAAGTGAGCATCGATAAAGGCAATCCCCTCACCTATCAGAATCTGGTGGTCGCTCCCGGACTGAAGCTCAACTGGCAAGCCATCCCCGGTCTGGAGGAGACGCTCGGCAAAAACGGCGTCACCTCGAACTATCGTTTCGATCTCGCACCCTACACCTGGGAATTGGTCAGACACATGACATCCGGCACCGCGCTGTTCACTCAGCCACCCATGCCAATCAAGTGCGCCGGCGCACCGCAAAAAGCGATGTATCTGTCGTGTTCCGAATGGGAGCAGCGAGGCGTACTGAAAAACATGAACGTCAATTTTCACAACGCTGGCGCCGTACTGTTCGGCGTTGCTGATTTTGTGCCACCGCTGATGCGTTATGTGAAACGCTACAACGCGCATCTGCATTTCAGCTCAACGCTGGTGGCCGTGGATGGGCCGGCGAAAAAAGCATGGTTCGATGAAAAAGATGCCAGCGGCAATGTGTCACGGGTGGAGAAATCCTTCGACATGCTGCACGTGGTGCCGCCACAGACCGCGCCCGATGTGGTGCGCGAAAGCCGCCTGGCCAATGCCGATGGATGGGTCGATGTGAATCAGGTCACGCTGCAGCATGTGCGCTATCCCGATATTTTCAGTCTCGGCGATGCATGCTCCTCGCCCAATGCGAAAACCGCGGCTGCGGTACGAAAACAAATCGTCGTTGTCGCTGAAAATCTTCTCGCGGCACGCAGCGGTCGTGCGCTGCCGACGAAGTACGATGGCTACGGTTCCTGTCCTCTGACCGTGGAGAAGGGTCGCATCGTTCTTGCCGAATTCGGTTTCGGCGGTAAACTCCTGCCGACTTTCCCTCTCAATCCGACAGTACCCCGCCTGTCCTCCTGGATCCTGAAAAAAAATATCCTGCCCTGGGTGTACTGGCATCTGATGCTCAAAGGGCATGAATGGCTTGCACGCCCCAAGACAGATTGATCGTGATGACAAAATTACCGAACTGGCTGCGACAATATCAACGCCCCTGGCTTGCCGGCGATCTGACCGCGGGTCTGATCGTCACGGTGATGCTGATACCGCAGAGTCTTGCCTACGCCATGCTGGCTGGCCTGCCGCCGCAGGTGGGTCTTTACGCCAGCATCCTGCCATTGCTGGCCTACGCGTTCTTCGGCAGCAGCATGACACTCGCCGTGGGTCCCGTTGCAGTGGCATCGCTGATGACCGCCAGTGCGCTCAGTCCGCTCGCTGCGCCCGGATCGGACACCTATATCGCCCTGGCTGTACTGCTGGCGCTGATGTCGGGTCTGATCCTGCTGATCGCCGGCGTGCTGCGTCTCGGTTTTCTCGCCTACTTTCTCAGTCACCCCGTCATCAGCGGTTTCATTTCAGGCTCGGCGATTCTGATCGCGATCGGTCAACTCAAATATCTGCTGGGCATTTCTCTGCCCGGGGGCAGCGTCATCGCCACCCTGAGTGGCTTGTTCGAGCAAATTTCATCCGTCAATGGCGATACGGCCCTCATCGGTATCGCCGCACTGATTTTTTTGTTTTTTGCACGATCACAGCTCGCGCCATTGCTGAAATCACTGGGCGTACCTGCGAAACTGGCCGAGCTGCTGACCAAGCTCGCACCGATGGCGGTCGTCATCGTGTCAACTGCGATCATTGCCACCACGGGCCTTGATCAAAGTGCGCAGGTAGCCATCGTTGGCACTGTCCCGTCCGGCCTGCCCGGTATCGCCTTGCCACAGATCGACTGGCAACAGACCCGGGCTCTGTGGCTGCCTGCGCTGCTGATTTCGCTGGTCGGATTCGTAGAAAGTGTATCGGTCGCGCAGTCGCTGGCCCTGAAACGCGGACAACGTATCTCACCCGACCGCGAACTTCTGGGCATTGGTGCCGCCAACATCGCCAGTGCCTTATCGGGCGGCTATCCGGTGACAGGTGGCTTCGCGCGATCGGTTGTCAATTTTTCGGCCGGTGCAAACACACCTGCGGCCGGTGTCATTTCCGCGGTGCTGATGGCCATCGTCATCGCAGCGTTTACCGGCTGGTTTTACTACCTGCCAATCAGCGTGCTGGCGGCCACTATCATCGTGGCAGTGCTCGGTCTGATCGACTGGCACACGCTGCGTGAAGCCTGGACTTATGACAAAGCGGACGCCCTGTCGCTGCTACTGACAATGGCAGGCGTGATTTTTCTGGGCGTTGAAGAAGGCATTCTTCTCGGTGTCGCGCTGTCGCTGGCCGTTCTGGTCTGGCGCAGCAGCCATCCGCATATCGCGATTGTCGGCCGCGTTCCGGGTACCGAGCACTTCCGAAATGTAGACCGGCATCAGGTCGAAACCCTGCCCGGCCTGATTGCCTTGCGCATCGATGAAAGCCTGTATTTCGCGAATGCGCAAATGATCGAAGAAAAAATCGAAGCGCTGGTGCAAACAGCGCCCGATACAAAAACGATTCTGCTGATTCTCTCGGCCGTCAATCAGCTCGACTCGACAGCACTGGGCATGCTGACCGATCTGGAAAAAAATCTCGCCTCTCGCAACATTGCACTGCAGTTTGCAGAAATCAAAGGCCCGGTGCTTGATCGTCTGCGTGCAACGCCACTGGGTGAGATCATGCAGGACCGGATTTTCCTCAGCACTCATGCTGCTTTTGTCGCCCACGCAGTTCAGACCAATTCTGCGAAAAAAATTCTCTCTCCGGTATAGTCATGCGTCGGCCTGATCGGTATTAATTAAGTATTAATTAAATCTTGATCGGATCGGGCCCAATTGGCGCAATTCAAGACCCATCCGGACAGATTCAATGACACAGAAAAATAAAACCAAAGTCCTTTCAAAAATGGTCAGCGATCCGCTGAACAAGCTCATGACCATCTCCTGGCGAGACCTGATCGTCCTGCTGATACCGGGTCTGCTGCTGACGATGGGTATCGGCTGGCTAAGCTTCACGATGATCCGTCCCGCGCCACCCGATACCGTCGTTATCGCCGGCGGTCAGGAAGGCAGCAGCTTCGAAAACAACGCCAAAAAATACGCCGACCTCATTTCCCGACATGGCATCAAGGTCAAAGTCGTCACCACCGACGGCTCTGAGGAAAATCTCGACCAACTGCAAAAGGAAAATGGCCATGTTGACGTCGGCTTTGTGCAGGCGGGTCTTGTGGATGAAGACGAAACCCACGGCATCATGTCACTCGGCACGATGTATGTGCAGCCTTTCATGGTGTTCTATCGGGGACGCGGAGATATTGATCACCTGAGCGAACTCAGGGGCATGAGAGTCGCTATTGGTCCCGAGGGCAGCGGCACCAATACCTTGTCGCTCAAACTCCTCAAGGAAAATGGCATGACAACCGCCGATGTCAAGCTATTGGAAATCGATGGCGACGACGCCGTTGACGCATTCAAGCAAAAGAAAATCGATGCGATTTTTACCACCAGTGAGCTGACGCGTACACAGACCATGCGCGAATTGATGCGTCTGCCCGGCGTGCACCTGATGAATTTTATGCAAGCCGATGGCTACCTTCGTCACCTGCCTTATCTGTCGCGTCTGGTCGCGCCCAAAGGCAGCTTTGATCTCGGACTCGATCTCCCTAAACAGGATGTTCAGCTAATCGGTACACCGGTGGAACTGATTGCGCGCAGCAATCTGCATCCGGCCATTTCAGATTTGCTGCTCGAAGCAGCGCATGAAGTGCACGGCAAACCCGGCATGTTCCGGAAACCTAAAGAATTTCCCGAGGCAACTGAGCACATCATCCCGCTCAGCGAAGAAGCGCGTCGCTATTACACGTCCGGATCACCGCTGGAATATCGACGCCTGCCCTTCTGGCTGGCAAGCCTGGTCGACCGAATCCTGATCGTTCTGGTGCCCTCGCTGATCGTACTGGTTCCCTTGTCACGTGCCATTCCACCGCTGTACCGCTGGCGGATACGCTCAAGGATTTATCGCTGGTACGGTATGCTGATCAAGATCGAGCGTGAGATGCAGCGCGCCCAGACACCCGAGAGCCTCGAAGACCTTCAACAGCGACTCACGGAAGTCGAGAATTCGGTCGACAATCTGCATTTGCCGATTGCTTTCTCGGATCAGCTCTATGTGTTACGCGAGCATATCAATTTAGTGAGACAGCGGTTCGATTCGATGCGCGCTGCGTGACAACGCGCTTCAGAAAAACGCCTGCAAACCCGTTTGTGCTCTGCCGAGAATGAGCGCGTGCACGTCGTGCGTGCCCTCATAAGTATTGACGACCTCAAGATTGACCAGGTGGCGAATCACACCGTATTCATCACTGATACCATTGCCGCCCAACATATCGCGGGCAGTCCGCGCAATGTCCAGCGCTTTGCCACCGGAATTACGTTTGAGGATAGAGGTAATTTCAACCGCCGCTGTGCCCTCGTCTTTCATGCGTCCGAGACGCAGACAACTCTGCAGACCCAGCGTGATTTCGGTTTGCATATCGGCGAGTTTTTTCTGCACCAATTGTGTCGCCGCCAGCGGACGACCAAACTGATGACGGTCCAGCGTGTACTGACGCGCGGTGTGCCAGCAGAATTCTGCCGCGCCCAGCGCGCCCCAGGCGATGCCATAGCGTGCTGAATTCAGACAGGTGAACGGGCCTTTGAGGCCGCGCACGCCGGGCAGCAGGTTGTCTTCGGGGACGAACACATTGTCCATCACCACCTCACCCGTGGTGGACGCGCGCATGCCGACTTTGCCCTGAATTTTCGGTGCGCTCAACCCCTTCCAGCCTTTTTCCAGAATGAAGCCACGTATATCGCCGGCATCGTCCTTGGCCCAGATCACAAATACATCCGCCAGCGGGCTGTTGGTGATCCACATCTTCGCGCCACTCAGTGCGTAACCGCCGTCCACCTTTCGTGCGCGCGTTTCCATACTGCCCGGGTCCGATCCATGGTTGGGCTCAGTCAGTCCGAAACAGCCGATCCACTCACCCGAAGCGAGTTTGGGTAAATATTTCTGTTTTTGCGCTTCGCTGCCGAATTCAAAAATCGGCACCATCACCAGCGAGCTCTGCACACTCATGATCGAGCGGAAACCGGAATCGACACGCTCGATCTCGCGCGCAATCAACCCATAGCTGACATAGTTGAGGCCCGCTCCGCCATACTCGGCCGGAATGGTCGGACCAAACAAACCCAGCGCGCCCATTTCGCGAAAAATTGCCGGATCGGTTTTTTCATGGCGAAACGCCTCCAGCACGCGCGGCATCAGCTTTTCCTGCGCATACGCAGCAGCCGCATCCCGCACCATGCGCTCGTCCTGAGTCAGCTGCTGGTCCAGCAACAGCGGATCATCCCAATGAAATTTTGCAGTACTCATTGATGTCACTTTCTCAGAAATCCGATGACGGACGCGTTGGCACAAGCTTATCTAAAACGAGCAACCAGTTCCCCGATGATGCCGCGCCGAAAAGCCAGCACACAGATCACAAAGATCAGACCGGTGACCATGGTCACCGATTCACCGATGGTATTGAACCACTCGATGTGCGTGACGGAAGCCAGCCAGGTACCCAGATCGCCCAGCTTGTTTTCCAGTGCGATGATGATGATCGCGCCCAGTACCGGACCAAACAACGTGCCCATGCCACCGACCAGCGTCATCAGTACCACCAGTCCCGACATCGACCAGTGCACATCGGTCAGCGTGCCAAAACCCAGTACCAGCGCCTTGGTCGATCCCGCCAGACCAGCGAGTGCTGCAGACAGAACAAACGCCAGCAGCTTGTAATGATCGACGTCGTAACCCAGCGAGACCGCACGCGGCTCGTTCTCCCGCACCGCCTTGAGTACCTGACCGAACGGAGAGTGAATGATACGTACCACCAGCAGAAACGAAGCCACCACAATACCGAGCACCAGGTAGTACATGGTCAGATCATTTTTCAGATCAATGGTGCCGAGCAGCGTGCCGCGCGGGATCGATTGCAGCCCGTCTTCACCGCCGGTAAAAGGCGCCTGCAGGAAAACGAAGAACAGCATCTGCGACAGCGCCATCGTGATCATCGTGAAATAAATACCCTGACGCCGAATCGCCAGCTTGCCCATCACCAGGCCCACGATGGCAGCAAAAACGACGCCAAGCAAAATGCCCAGCTCGGTTGGCACACCCCAGACCTTCAGCGCATGACCGGCGATATAGGATGCACCACCAAAAAATGCCGCATGACCGAAGGACAGCAAACCGGTAAAACCGATCAGTAAATTAAACGCGCAGGCGAACAGCGCGAAACACAGGATCTTCATCAACAGCACGGGGTACATCACAAACGGCGCCACCAGTGCGATCAGCAGTACCGCGGCATAGCCGAGTTTTTTCAACATCGCAGCGACTCCTTATTTTTCGCGACCGAACAGGCCGGCCGGGCGAATCAGCAACACAATCGCCATGATGATGAATACAACCGTCGATGACAGCTCCGGATAAAACACTTTGGTGAAGCCTTCGATGATGCCCAAACCCAGACCCGTGACGATGGAACCCAGAATCGATCCCATACCGCCGATCACCACCACAGCGAAGACGACGATGATCAGATTCGATCCCATCAGCGGGGACACTTGCAGTACCGGTGCCGCAAGCACTCCCGCAAAACCGGCCAGCGCGACGCCAAAGCCGTAAGTCAGTGTCACCATCAGCGGCACGTTCACGCCGAAGGCTTCCACCATTTTCGGATTCTCGGTTCCGGCGCGCAGATACGCACACAGACGGGTTTTTTCGATCACATACCAGGTGGCCAGGCAAACAATGATCGAGGCCAGAACGACCCAGGCGCGATAGTTTGGCAAATTCATGAAGCCCAGATCGGTCGACCCCGCCAGTAGCGCCGGTACGACGTAGGGCTGACCCGAGACGCCATAAAACGAGCGGAATATCCCTTCGAGCATCAGCGTGATGCCAAAAGTCAGCAGCAAACCGTAGAGATGATCAAGACGATACAGCCATTGCAGCATGGTCTTTTCAATGATGATGCCGAACACACCCACGAGCAGCGGTGCGACCAGCAGCATCACCCAGTAATTGATACCAAAATACTGCAGCCCCATCCACGCGAAGAATGCACCCATCATGTAGAGTGCGCCATGCGCGAAATTGATCACATTGAGCAGACCGAAAATCACAGCCAGACCGAGCGACAACATCGCATAAAAAGAGCCGTTGACCAGCCCCAGTAACAACTGGCCGAGTAAGGCTGATGTGGAGATACCAAAAATTTCCATCCTAGACTCCCAGCAGCTCGTTGAGCACGTTCATTTTCGATGTCAGTTCGGGCGCAGCAAATTGCTCCACGATCTGGCCGTGCTCCATCACATAAAAACGATCCGCGAGCGGCGCTGCGAAACGGAAATTCTGCTCAACCATCACGATCGTGTAGCCCTGCTTTTTGAGCGTGAGAATCATCTTCGCCAGTGCCTGCACGATGACCGGCGCCAGACCCTCGGAGATTTCATCCAGCAGCAAGAGCTTGGCGCCGGTGCGCAGAATACGCGCGACTGCCAGCATCTGCTGCTCGCCACCTGAGAGCCGCGTGCCCTGGCTGTGACGGCGCTCAGCCAGATTGGGAAACATCTGATAAATCTCATCGACCGACATGCCACCTTCTTTGAGTGTCGGCGGCAGCATTAGATTTTCTTCAGTAGAGAGTGAAGAAAAAATCGCCCGCTCTTCGGGGCAATAGCCCACCCCCAGATGCGCAATCCGGTGCGTCGGCATCGCGATGGTTTCCTGACCATTG
>JACCDH010092810.1_pt1 | contig 10856 bp, 8 predicted proteins | sample 7442481 | NCBI WGS metagenome assembly JACCDH01 (sample SAMN15323433, study PRJNA562643) | freshwater metagenome | isolation source: river surface water | place: USA:Blue River Watershed | collected 2017-08-15 | reverse complement strand
TACCGATGCATCGGGCAGTGACAAAGCCAATCTTGCGTTGTCCATGGAACGGGCATTTGAAGTGATGAACTTCTTGGCCAAGAATGGTGTGGATGGAAAAAGATTATCGGCCAAAGGCTTTGGCGAAAGCATGCCCATTGCCTCCAATGACACAGAGGAAGGTCGATCCAAGAACCGCAGAACAGAGTTTTTTGTCAAGAAGTTGTAACGTCTTCACCTTTCAACGCATTTTCAATTCACTACAACTCTCATCGTTGTCACTTGATTATTTGCAAAACGAATTTGTAAAGCATAAATGCCAATTGCCCAAGTTTGGACATTCAGGTCAAAAAGCTTTTTGCCTTGGAGCGACTCTTCCATTGTGATTTGCCCCATTTGATCATAAGCCACTATGGAATTTATACCATTCTCATTAGATGAAATATGAATAACATCATTTGAAGGATTGGGATAAGCAATAATATCCGAGAGCTCTTGAGTACTCTCTTGAATCCCGACCAACTGACCACAATTTTCAGATTGTAAATACATTTCAAAAAAAGTTTGAACTGTGTCTGAATACAACTTCATCAGAAATACACTGTTATTTGCAGGACTTCCCGCGGAAATAGAATCCTGAGCCGCTATGGTAGCTGTAGTGATACAAATTGGGTTATTGGGGATAAGATCTCCTATATTTATTGAAGCCATCATCCTTCTGTCCGAAGACACATTTCCTGCATTGGCTTCGTTCCAAACACCTGATTGACCAATCTCTCCGGAATACATAAATTTAGAAGGTTGTTGTGTTAGCGGATTAATTATTGGTGAACCATCTAAATGATTGCCTTGTAAGATCTGGTAAGTTCCATTTGCACTTTGTGGAGATCCGTTAATGGGATTCGAATTATTGCTAAAATAAACGGCTGCATGCAAATTTTGATTTAATAAGCGAATTCCACACGCCGGGGGTGTATTTCCGTATCCATAGGATCCTGATGAAATTTGGTCATTATCATCACCATTGTATCCAAAAATAAGATTGCGTGTGGTATCACATCCAATGTAATCATCGGTAGGTGTGCCAATATCAAAATCCTCATAAAACCCGCAATAAACATTACTCCAAGGCAAACTTTCTTTCGAAATAAAACGATAATCTGTAAATACAGTATTGGCAACGGCTTTAGAGGGATGATTCAAAAAAACGTAATGCATTGTAGACATTTCAATCATGGAAGAATTAGGCATGATGGGATTATCATAATATGGTAGGGAATGACCATGTCCGTTCGACCCCAAACTGAATGAAGCCACATCTCCTTTGATGGTAGGGGTTTCTCCCAATAAAGGTTCATACAAATTGTTGTTGTTGTAATCATTAAAGGGTGCCAATACTGCCGTTTCTCCATTGTCTAAATTACCATTCCCAGGCCATTGCAAAATATCAAGAGGGATTTGATAAGACGCTTCCCACCAATGCGCCAAATGATATTCAATTTCAGCTTGACTCACCTTCCAAACCCTATTGTACTTCTGCATATACTCATTGCTATACACATCGCCCAGAGGACCACAAAATGCACCATTGAGCGTAGGAGAATAAATACCTCCTACTCCCGTTAAGTTTCCATCCTGCAAACCAAAAATCTGAAATGCTGAATGATAAAGCAATAAATTTTTCTTGTATTGAAAACCAATATTCAATGGTTCTTCAAAATAATCCAAAGAGAAATAGGGATAACTCGAAAATCCTGAATAGGCCGTAACAGATAAATCTTCATTTTTTAAACCTTGGTACTTCCAACCATCTTCAATTGTACTTAGCCCTCCGTAGGCACCATCATCAGAATTATAGCAAATGGCCCAATCACGACCTTCAAATTGAAGAACGTTGACTATTGTGGCATGAAGATCCGAATTCTTTTGCAATTCAAAAGATTGTGTACCACCGAAGTTCCATAGCAAATTTCCATTGTGATATTCACTAGAAAACTGAGCTATAAATCCATGGTTGGTATTGAAAATATTGCGCAAAAACCTCGACTTCCAACCTTGGAAATCTATTCCCAATTGATCCTCAACCCACGATCCGTCTTCACCCAATCGGAAAAGGTAATTATCACAACGTGCAGAAACCATCAACTGCCCATCAATTACACTAAACGCGTTTAAAGTATCGCAAAGAATGGAGTCCTCGTGAACAACACCATTAACATCTAAATGGTACATACCTGAAAAGTCATTCTTTATAAAATACAGGTCATGATCAACAACCTCCGCATCAAGGACTCCAACAATGTCTGTCGTATAAAATTCGCCATTCTCAAAGTAAACAAGTGCGCTTGATTCATTTCTAAAAAGATAAATGCGATCATCAACCACTCTACCAAATTTGAATCTTGGGTAATTGGCAAATGAAAAATAATCCCATTGACCTCCATTCTTTATACCAATACAAGCGGCCTCCTGATTAATAGTAGCATCGAATCTCTTTCCGATGGCCACCAATTGATCATTGAATACAAGCAGATCCGTCACCTCTCCATTAGAACTATTCCAATCCAATTGCACATCTGACAATACATTATTCACCATCACCTTTAAAGCGACTTGTTCTGTTGTATCTATATAATTTACTGCAACATAGAGTGAATCTTGAAAAACCAATCCATCATAACATCTTAAATCCTCGAATGAATCATCCAGTAAGTATTCATTACCATTCGGGACAAAAGGGATAATTCGCTGAGCGCTAAAATTCAATGCAATCAAAGATGACATTATAAAAAAGTAGATGTTTTTCATGGCTATTTATTTTAAGGTAAAACATTTGTAAGGCCAAATTACTAATACCAAAAAAAATACTCTACTGAGAAATACACAGTCTCCTCATTTTGTAAATGTCAAATGAGAGATGGTATTGGTTATTTTTGCATCATGAAAAAAATACATCTATTCGCCGTTGCCTTGTTTTTCAACATCATCAACATGAGTGCTCAACAAGGCTGTTTTTTTGGTGAGAAATTCGAATATGCCAAGACCTCTCATTTGGTCGACCTATATGGAAAAATGGAGAAGATGGACAGCGTAGATGTTGTATTGTCTGCCAAGACCGTTACCACCTGCAAAAAGGCTGGATGTTGGATGGAAATCAGTACCAAAGAAAACAACATGAACACCCGTGTTTTTATGAAAGACCACGCCTTTGGTGTTCCGCTGGAAGGATGCGAGGGAAAAGACGCCATCATCCATGGCCGCGCTTTTCGATACAAATTGTCCGTTGAATACCTCCGTCATTTGGCCGAAGATGCGGGGAAAACCAAAGAAGAAATAGAAAAAATCACTGAACCGGAAACTGCTATTGGCATAGATGCTTGGGGCGTGTGGATGGATGTTAAATGCAATTGATTTTGGAGAATTTAGATCACCCCCTGTCCGCTTATTTGTCCAATGGGATTCGGTTTGTTCACCAACCGATGAAGCGTGCCATTGGCCATTGTGGATTGATGATCGGATGCGGCAGCCGCGACGAATTTCCCTTGGAGCATGGATTGGCCCATTACATTGAGCACGGTTTATTCAAAGGGACTAAAAAAAGAAACAACACCCAAGTCTTATCTCGACTTGATGCCGTAGGCGGAGAGATCAATGCCTTCACAGCCAAAGAGGAAACGTGGATACATGCTTCCTTTTTAAATGAGCATACAGAAAGAGCCATTGAGTTGATCGCTGATATCGCTTTGAACAGCGTTTTCGACGATGAGGAGATGGCCAAGGAAAAGGATGTCATCATTGATGAGATCAATGGCTACAAGGACTCCCCTACTGATATGTTGTTTGAAGAGTTAGACGACATGGTATTCCCCAATCACCCCATTGGTAGAAGCATATTGGGAACGGAAGAAAGTGTCAAAGGATTTAAGCAGAAGGATGTTGTCTCCTTTTACAAAAGATGCTTTGTCAACCAGAACATGGTATTCAGTTATGCAGGACCCATTGCCTTTGAAAAGATGTTTCATTGGTTGGAGAAATATTTTGAGCGCGTGCCCAGTCAAACGGCGCAGTTCAATCGCCCTGATTATCCGGCCTATGCCAAGGCGCATTTGAAGGTGAACAAAGAAATACACCAAGCGCATTATGGCATGGCATGCCGCGCGCCGCATTTGCATGACAAGGAGCGGCATGCGTTCATCTTGCTCAACAACTTACTCGGCGGGCCAGCGATGAACAACATCTTGAATTTGAAGATTCGGGAGAAGCATGGCATCGCGTATCAGGTGGATTCGAATTACTCGCCATTCACGGATACTGGCGTATTCTCCATTTACTTGGGAACGGAGGTGCATCAATTGGAAAAGGCATTGACGCTGATTGAAAAAGAATTGGAATTGTTGCGCGATAAACCATTTGCCCCCAAAACCTTGAATGGGTATAAAACACAACTCAAGGGACAATTGGCCTTGGCACAGGACAGTGGATCGTCTTTGATGTTCAACAATGGAAAAAGCTTGTGGGTGTACAACCGCATCCATACGATGCAGGAGGTGTTTGACGTTGTGGATCAAATCACCCCGGATGACATTCAGGCGGTGGCCCAGAAGTATTTGGATCCAAAGAAGTTCACATCGTTGACGTATTTGCCGGTGCATTGAGGTCGGTGCGGCTGAGTTGAAGATAAGCCTGCGAGAATATACAGGATAGAGATTAAAGTTCTGTTGTTGGTTTACTTAATTTGAGATTTTCTTTCTATTCACTGAAAACAAAACAGATCAGCACTAGATTCTTTGTGGGTGTGTAAGATAACAAAGGTTTAATGCAACGCTATAGAATTTGGTTATATTTGTCTGACAACCTTGCTTGCGATGTCGCAAGCTTTGGGAAGTCAACACTCAATTACAGCATGACAAGAATAAAGTTAATCATCGTATTATCAATATCGTTTTTCTTTAACGTCAATGTCTTTTCCCAAAAAGGCGATTACAAAATCATGCGAGACACTTTAACTAAACTTTCTTGCAAAGCTTTCGACTCATTGGTCATAGTGCAATCAATCAGTGAATTAACAAGCATCGACACGAACTTGCTCGACCAAAACGTGGACTTATATTACCGTGATTTAGGCTGGGGCTACTACAGACTTTATCTCTATATCAAAGACACTGCCTTGATTCGGAAATCTATCGAATGTTATAATAAGGCTAAATATCACAAACCTAATGACTCATCCACTTTCTGGGAACTTGCACACCTGCATTATATTCTTGAGGATTGTGAGACAGGAAAATACTATTTAGATCAATTCAAAAAGATTACAGAAAAACAATTTTGGAGAGAAGATCAGATAAAACTAATAACGAAGCGTTGTGATAATTAAACAACTTCTATCAGCCAACTGATTACCATTACCGCCTTTTTGAAAAAATCTCGTGGTTAGATATACCAGCGCAGATAGTGACTTATCCGCGTTTACTTCATGGGGCAGGGAGGACATTGAATCACCTTCGTTCAGGACGAATGCTAAATAAGCGTACCCTAAAACAGTTCCAAATCAAGTTAAGTTTCGGTAATCTTTTCAGTTCAGAAAATTATTCGTAAATTTGAATCCAATGAAAAAGGAAGTTAATAAAGAATTGGTTTTGAAATCAGTGGCTAAAATAGCCGCCGATAAGGAAGCCGTTCGTTCGTATATCAAAGGTAAAACTTCTATCCGTGCTTTAAATTCTAAAGGGATTAAGTTTGCAAATCCATTATTGCCAACATAGTCTCCAACACAATAAAAGTAAAAGAAAAGCTAAAACTATTTACCTCATTCCTCTTTCATAAACAAAACTCAAATTTCGAAAAACGAATAGCTATTTATAACCAACTCGAAAAAGTCTTTAGCGAAGAAAAAAAGTGCAAAACCTATTGGCGGTTCAGCATAATGAAAATTCTCTCTTTGTCAATTACCCCACCCTCACCTCGGATCTTGGAAATCCGGAATGTTAGTAAAGCGCTCATCCGTCAACGTATGCATAAAGGCAACAATCGCCTCCATTTCTTGTGGCGTCATCCTACCCTTCTGCGCCGAATACAAATTGGGATCTAGGTTGGCGGTGTAATGAAATCCTGTGTTGTAATGCTCGACACACTCCAACAAGGTATTGAACCTTCCGTCGTGCATGTAGGGAGCTGTTAGCGCAATGTTGCGGAGACTGGGAGTCTTGAACTTTCCTTTATCCGATGGATTCCATGTAATCATATACCTTCCTTCATCCTCGGGGATACTGTCCAAACCTGTATTTCGGAAAGCAAAATCTGAGAACGTCGATCCCAATACATGGCAATGGTTGCAATCGCCCTTGCTCATGTCCGTGAACAAATCCATGCCCTGCAATTCCAAAGGTGTTAAAAAGGCTTCGCCTCTTTTGTATTGATCATACTTGGAATCACCGCTGATCAATGTTCGCTCAAATTGCGCAATGGCCTTCACTACATAAGGAACCGTTATCTCATCAATGCCAAAGGCCTTCTTGAACAAATGCTGGTACATCGGAATGGACTTGATCTCAGATATAGCATTGGCCCAGGTCTCATGCATCTCGATTGGATTCACAACAGGTCCCAAGGCCTGACTTTCCAAATCCGTGGCTCCTCCATCCCAGAAAAAAGTCGATTGCCATCCTAAATTAATGAGGGGCATCGCATTTCTTGTTCCCTCTACTCCATCAATACCGACACTGTATTTTAATCCATCTGTAAATCCATGTTGTTGCATATGACAACTCCCACAACTCTGGGTATTGTTTCCAGAAAGGATGGGATCATAAAAAAGCATTCTTCCCAAATACACCCCCTCTACTGTGAGCGGATTATCCGCTGGAATCTCCATGGCAGGAAGACCCGCTGGTATATTGAGTTGATAGGGCGTTGGTCCCTGCTTAAGCCCAGATTCATCCTTATAACATCCTACCCAGAATAGACCAAAAAATAGAATCAAGTACAATGACCTCTTCATATTATTGAACGACAACATTGATGACGGAAAAAGACTGACTGATGTTCGCACGCATCTGCTGTATCCATGACAAATCATTGGGGTTGGTACTTTGTATCAAATTGTTGTTCTCAAAACCAATGGTATCCACAGCTGAATAGATTTTATTCAAATCAAACTTTACATTCAATTCGTAATTCTTTTCATTTTCCAAATGGATATCCACCGGCAACGAAACAGGTGTGAAAGCATTCTTTGTTCCCAAATGATACAACAACGGCAATTGCGACCCATTGGCACCGATAAACTGACCCTCATGTTTGAGGAAAATATAGCCTGTACTCCAAGTCCAAATCATCCCGTAAATGGGATCAAGATCTCCCGCCTGATCACCCGAAGTATTGTGCTTCTGATCTACACCCATTCCAAAAATCAACTCCGTAAAATGAGTGCTCCCCAAATCAGTGATGCTGGGACTAGAAGAAAATCCATGGCGATTGGCATCAAATTCATCGATCAAGGTATGCTCATTCAAGTATAGCGTATCTCCTGCATCATTGACCAAAGCAGCATGTGAAAGATAGTATTTGAACATGTCAAGAGAAAATGACTCACCGCCTGTACGATTGTAAAATTGGCCAGCAACAATAGTGGAATCTCCTACCAAATTGTGCATCACCACCTTCACGGAAGGTGGGTTGACCACAGAAACCTCCTCCTCTTTCTCCTTTTCTTTATCTCGACAAGCCGCGGCAGCAACTCCCATCAAAACCACCAACGACCAAATTTTAACCTTATTCAACAATGACCTTGTATTCATTCTCTATTGATTTAAAAATATAAAACCCACGAGTGCAAATTTCGTTCATATCCAATTCAACCCAACTATTTTTCGCAAAAACAAAATGTCCAATCAATCGTCCTTGAGCGTCCAACAAATCCCATTGGTGTGTATGGCCCGTCCACAATTGAATGGGGCCTAATGTGGGGTTGGGATATACTCCAGAAGGTATCATTCGCTCCTCCACACCCACACAATTGCTGATGTAAAAAGTTGTTTCTCCAAAACCAACACAACCCTCCGCTGTAACTATGGTCACCGAGACCGTGTGTGACCCAACGCCTAGGGTCGCGGCATCGATCAACAAATTCGGGGTAGTCGCGCCATTGGACCATTGGTAAATGGCGCTATCATAGATGGGCGCTTCCAACGCATAGACATCATTGACGCACAAATCATTGATGGTACCCAAATTTACCGTCAATTCACCACTCGACTGCAATTGAAAATTTTGTACATAAACACAACCACGATCATCCGTTACGTTGACTACATAGGTACCTGCCGGTTGATTGTCCAAAGGCACACCTGGAATGGCAACGCCAGTCTCATCGGTCCACATCAATTCGTACGGAGCTGTACCTCCTGTAATATCCAAAGCAATTGATCCATCCTCGGTATTGGCACAACTGGGTTGCACAATGGTTGGTGAAACATTCCACCATGCTGGTTCTGGGACGACAAAAGATGCGCTACCCGAATAACATGCGTTACTCACTTCAACCGTGTACTCGCCTGCTGGCAAATTGCTGATGGCCCAATCGTTGGAAGCGAATCCGATGTTGCTTGTCCATGAATAATTCGCATCGATTCCCAATCCATTGATGTAGGGTTGGATGAATCCCGTTGGAATATCGCCCTTGTTCACCGGACACCAAACTGGAAGAACCAATGCACTCAACTCATAGGCAACACTCTCTGAAAATGCATTCAAAAAGATATCTCCTGATGCACCGTTCCATCCATCAACCTGAATGAAATAACGGTAATTGGTATCCAAACAACTGACCACCATTTCAGAGGCGTAGTACTCTCCTACCCCACATCCTCCGGACATGTCGTCATTGGAACTCACCAATTGAAAGGCATTCCAATCCGAACAATCCAAGGTCTTCCACAAAGCCAACTGCGTATCTACCCCGTTAGAGGCATCACAAGTTGAAATTCGGTAAGCGGCGTTGGCATCAAAATGCAGCTCAACCCACAACGATTTTGAGCTGACTCCTTCGCACCAAGAACCGGGAGTATTGCAATCCAAACCATTCGGCGCAATCTCTCCAATGGACGCAGTTGCATTGGTGTTGTTTAAGAATAAACCTTCCTGGTTGGGAAAAAGGTCGAGGGCCGCGCAAGGCGAATCACCCGCCATTAATTCAGACGTTGTTGTATTAAAAGTAAACGTATTTCCATAATTGGTTCCTGAAAAAGCAGCCCAAGATGCACCATCCACAACTACCTCAAAGAGCAATCCACCATCGCCGTAGCTATCGGTAAAGATGATGTCGTATGATCCTGGGTCCAAACAAAAGGGTCCTTCCGTAACCACCGACTCTGCAGGATAGCCATCCGGACCGTCATCAGCCGCTACGGCATCGCAACCCACGTTCAAATTAGCCCCTTCGAACAAAACCCCTGTTCCGCACGGATTTCCTGTTGGAACCAATTGCCAATAGTTTTCATAGGGCCATGCGTCAGTCTGCATCTGAATCACAACCTCAACTTGCCCCGCAGGACATTGCCCTTGCAGCATCATTGCGCACAACATCGCGCAGAGCATTAACATTCCGTTCTTCATGCTTTACCTTTTTTCCAAAAATAAGTCAAACTGCTTCACCTACCTTTGTAGAATGAGTTCTATTATTCAACCTGGAAAAATCCAAACATTATTGGTCCATTCCATCGAAGGTAAATTTGTGCACCTTGGAGATGAGCATGACCAAGTCCCATTGCTGAGGAGAGACTTTCCCGGACAAGCCGAAGAAGGAAAGGAAGTAACCGTTTTTACCTTTTTCGACAACAACAAACAACTGATTGCATCCACCCAATTGCCACAAATACAAGTAGGTGATGTAGGAAGCTTTAAAATAAAGAATACCAATACCTTGGGAGCCTTTATTGATATTGGTACTGAAAGAGATATTCTTATTCCGTTCCCAGAGCAAAAAGACGAATTGGAGGAAGGTCGCTGGGCATTGGTCATCCTGCTTTATGACGAAATGAGTCAGCGTGTTTTTGCCTCCACCAAATTGACCAAGCATTTGAAAAACCATTACATTCCTTTTGAACGAGGAGATGAAGTGGACATGATCATTGGAGAACGAATGGAATTCGGCCGACGCGTCATCATTGAAGGCAAATACCTCGGGGTATTGTTTAAGCAAGAGATGTTAAGAGACTATGGTGAAGGAGATAAATGCAAGGGATATATTCGAAAAATTGATGGTACGGAGATCACGGTCAGCACCCAAAAAGAGGGAGTAGAATTGATTGAAGAAGCCATGGAGCGCATCTTATCTGTATTGGAAAGCAACAAAGGCTATTTGCGGTTGAGCGACGAGAGCGAGCCAGAAGACATCAAAAGATATTTGACCATGTCCAAAAAGACTTTCAAGAAAGCTTGCGGACAATTGTACAAAGAACAAAAAATCACGCTTACGGATCGCGGAATCCGTTTGGGTGGAACCACAAGAATTCAGGAAGGAGATGGCGAAGTGAAACCCTACCGCAAAAGAATTACCGTTACTACCTCAGAGCGCAATACCGTTGGGGGAAGAAGAAATAGAGAGGAAGGAGAAAGACGCAGAGCGGATGAAGAGCGAGGACAGTACAATGAGCACAGTGAAGAACGTGAAGACAACAAAAGTTTTGAAGATCAAATGAGTGAAGGAAGACCAAGAGGAAGGGGAAATAGCAACGGTGTTGAGCGCCGAAGTGATGGAGACAGAAAACCACGTGCAGAAGGAAGTGGCGAACGAAGAAGCTACGGCGACAGACCACCAAGAAGAGAGGGCGATGGAGAGCGCAGAAATTATGGCGACCGTAATCGCGCGCCAAGAT
>JACCDH010095076.1_pt1 | contig 10857 bp, 8 predicted proteins | sample 7442481 | NCBI WGS metagenome assembly JACCDH01 (sample SAMN15323433, study PRJNA562643) | freshwater metagenome | isolation source: river surface water | place: USA:Blue River Watershed | collected 2017-08-15 | reverse complement strand
TTTCAAAACAAAACTCACCCCTTGGTCTAGGGTTATCCAAAATCTAGTCATCCGAACATCCGTTATCGGGAGCGACTTTGCACCGTCTTCTATCAGCCTCTTAAAATGGGGTACTACTGAGCCCCTCGACCCAACAACATTGCCGTAGCGGACGACCGAGAATCTTGTGCTGCTTCCTCCCACCATATTATTGCCGGCGACAAAGAGCTTGTCCGAACACAGTTTTGTTGCGCCGTATAAATTAATTGGATTTGCCGCCTTGTCTGTCGAAAGAGCGATAACCCTAGAGACATTTCGAGAAATCGAGGCGCGAATCACATTCTCCGCACCATAAATATTCGTCTTAATACACTCGATTGGATTATATTCAGCCGCCGGAACCTGCTTCAGCGCTGCCGCGTGAACAACTAAATCTATACCACGTAGAGCAAGCTCAAGTCTTGTATAATCACGAACATCCCCGATGAAGAAGCGCAGTCTAGGATCGTTAAATTCTAAACTCATCTCATGCTGCTTCAATTCATCTCTTGAAAATATTACAATTCTTGATGGTTGGAAATCAGCTAACAGCCTTCTTATAAATCGTCTGCCGAATGATCCTGTCCCACCAGTAACTAAAATGCTTTTTCTATCAAACACTTGCTTGTCCATTTCTTATACTAGTTACTATCTGTGAAGGCGACCTCAAAAAACCAGATGCCGCCTAAGTTTAAATATGCCGTCAAACCCCGCGGGTTGGCAAAAATCACTGCAAAACGATCTCCTCACGTCCATTACTGCTTTACTGTTCCACCAACTTGGGACGTTGTCCCATATCTCGGCCAGGAATTTTGTACACTCTAACGCGGACCGATGGAAAATACCAACCTCCTCAAGCTGTGCAAGTGATTTTGAATAAGCCGGACTCGATTCAAAATATTCTTCATTCCAAAAAATTACGGTAGGAAAGTCTAACGCGATTGACTCGAGATAGCCGGTACTATTATATGTGTAAACGAATATTCTTGATACGCGTAGCGCACCATCAATTTTTTCCACAGAAGGATCAATGGATATATCCGGGAACTCAGTCAACCATCTATCAACATAATTTGATTGAAAAACCTTGTCCATCGCGGAAAATATTCGAAGGGTGGTCATTTTCTGGATTCGCCGTGGAAGCGCACGATAGAACATCAGTTGTTCCCGTAAAAATAACTCCGACTGATTTGCTCCTACTGGCCAAGCTCCCCCCTTATGATGGAATATTCTCATCGGCACCGTGGTCAATAGCAAGCCGCCGTCACTTCGAGGAGAGATCTGTTTACCGAGGTTTTGAAAAACAAACGTCTTTTTTGTTTTTCTATCAGTGGATGACGCACCCCAGCTTAAGAAGCGGTCGGCTATTAGTTTCTGATGCATTTCACCGAAACTCCAATAGAGTATCCCAGTAACACCGCCGTGTTGGCCGATAATTAATTTGGCGCTATTGTTATAGATCTGTTGAACAATATATAACTGGAAGAGCTCATTGAACTGAAAAGCATTAGCAGTATATATTACGGACGCGGACCTTGGCAATTTAGAAGACTCCAAGGTCCTTTGCAGATATGGGAATCCCTCTAAAATGAATGTTGGCAATAATTCCCGAAGAGATTCGGAAATATATTTCGTAAGATTGCTATCTTGCCCAGGTATTGAATTCGGGAGTTGCAAATTTTCTCTAAGAGCGGTTTCAGGTCGCCACTGCCTACGAACTGATGGCACCCTGATTAGCGGAATTCCTCCACACGAGATGGCAATAAAAAATTCGGCCCACTTTGGTAGATAGGTTTCAGCAACCACCAACTTGGTCTTCAATGAATTTCCAATTGACAAAATGGACGTACACAGAAGCCTCACTAATGATGATTTGAGACGCTCCATCGTAGGCGGTTTTTTTTCCTCGTTACTATCCCTTGTCTTCCCATTCTCTTGGACGAACTTATAGTAAATTATCCTATCTGATGGCACTCCAACAGCCCGAATGGCCTTGGTCAAGATATAGTGATTGTACTCTTGGGAGTCTGGAACCAACTCACGTGTATAAGACTTCGTAAAATAATACGGTTCAAAACCAAAACTAATATTAAGTTCGAAATCACTTTCCTCACGTAGAGCCTGCGCTATACGCCATTTCTCGAACAAATGGGAAATTAAAGTATAAAGTGCAGGTCCAATCAGAACTCGCCACTCCCTCTCGGTCCAACAATTCGAATTTAAGCGTGACAAATTAGCGGAAAGTTTTGAAAGATAATATTCATACAAAGAAATGATTAAATAAAAATCATTCCTGTACTTTTGCCTATCATCCCAAGGATAGCGTAAGGTGTCGAACTCATAACCCATCTCATCCAATGTCTTTAAAAATTTAGGGGTATGACACCAGCCTCCGGCAAGTAGCAGTCTCTTGCCCTCAGTTAACAGCTCAACATGCGGACTTAGTATTAACGATCTGACTCCCACAGCAAATCTTTCTCCAAAATTATATACCGATGACATTCCACACCAGTATCGTATTCATTCCCTTCCGAGCCTACACCCTCGACGGTTAGAGTTGTAGGTACGACATTAATATGTGCAGATCCTTTTGGAAAATATTTGGATGACGCTCGAACCAAATATATTGTGTCTTGACGTTTGACCAGTTGTAATGCCCTGTTAGTACTCCAATTAGTAAACTATAAGGCAACACGAAGATCTCAAATTTTTTATCAGATATTGCATTTCTCTGGATTCTTGTTACGCTTTCATCTTGGAGAGAAAACCGGTACAGGTGACTAGCGCCTACATCTAAATAGTAACACCAATCAGAAACAATATTTTTCGATAGTTGCCATTCATATTGCCGTTGCCTCGCACGAGTTAATAATTTAGTAAGATCGATATGCTCAGACTCGGCTATATAAAAAGCTCGGCCAATTGAAAATTTGGTTTTAATTTTGGACACATGGGATATATATTCATATTCATCAGCAAACGAGCGCTCTAAATACTCGCCGGAGTATGTGTGTGATGAGAAGTCGTAGTCCATACCGGAGCTCAACTTTAGAACATCTGTACTAACATCACTTCCCTTGGCATATTCGGATGCTTCATGCAGTGTACCCACACCATAGTATGGATACATCATTGCACGTTCGCCCTCATAGATCGCACCAGCTGCGAACGGAAAAAAATACCGCGGTTTTAATGCTTTTAGAAAATTGGTCATTATATTGAAATTATTCAGCTTCTTTTTCGAAGCTTCGGATTCAAGCTCTTGTTGACTTAAACTGCGGTAGAAGGCCGGATATGGCCCCTGAAAAGAAAAAGGAACACACGCAAGAGTTAGTGGCCCAAACCGATCTCGTATTTTTCTACATTGACTCTCACAGAAAGGATTGTCATTTACATTGACCACAGTCTCGCCATCTATACGCAACGTGATTATTGAATCAACGTCTGGATAAACAGCATTAGGCTCAATCCAACAGTGGTCCCCTCCATTCAACCTTTGCCCTAAAACACTGTCAACTACACGGACATCAGTAAAACCTAACTTTTCAATGTTACGCTTTGTAAAGTTATTCGGATAGTGGCATACTAGAATTGGGGTGTTTCTCGGAAACAATTCAAGTGTTACGGGGTCAAAGTGATCCGCATGAGTATGACTTATATAAATAAAATCCGGATTAATTGATAAAATATCATCAACGGTAAAGTTGGTCTCAGGGAAGTTATAGAGCCCGCTAGTTGAAATTCTATTAAAAGTGATCCACGGATCACAAAGGACCTTTGTGTTCTGGCCCTGTATGAGTATCATTGCATTTACGTAGTATTTTAGCAACATGAGGAGCTACCCCTTAGTGACAACCCTAGCAGGGCAACCTACTAGTGTCGAATACGCCTTGCAAGTGAGGTCCAAAACAACGCTGTTAGCACCAATTCTTGAGTAATCTCCGATTATGGAGCCCCCTAGAACCATTGACCCTGCAAATTGACTGACAAAATTACCAATTACTGGCCCCTCCCCCGTATCGTTAGTACCAACTGTGCAGCCCTGATATATAGTGAAAAACGAACCTATCCTCGCACGGGAGGTAAAAACGATTGTTCCATAATGGGCGAATATAAGACCCGGCCCAATTTTAGTACTCAATGGTAGCTGGATCGAGAAAGCGACGCAAACCAATGAATGGAATACATAAAGTAGATAATATAATGGCAGAAGAGCTCGCCAACTTCTGGTCCAACGGGCTAGCCTATAAGTAATATTAACTAAAACTTGCGGCTTATCCAAAATCAGCCGAATTACGCCCGCATTCTTTGTGGCTATCAGGTCTATCCATAATGCGTCTAACTCACCGACATCAGAGGTATACTCCTGAGATAAAAGCTCGTAAATATAAATAACTTCCCCGGAAAACCCGAACGAATCAAGGATTTCTTTTATTTTCGAGTACGCGGTTGATGCTATTATCACAACTTCAATGTCTACCAGAATTTCGGCAGACGGTGGAAAACAATTGATACCCCTGAAATTGCTGGCTTCGGTGATTTTAGAATCAATTCCGAGTTCTATCCTCTCCCTTGGTAGCCAGTATTTGATTGCAGCTCTTCCAAGTCCACCAAGGCCCCACAGGGCAATCTTACCTTTTCCATCCAATCGGTCTCTTACTAATTTTCTCATCTTGATTTACTAGGCGACCCTCTACTAACGTCCTAACACTCTGCTAAAACACTGTCGACGATATGACTTATAAGGGCGCCGGTACCATTCGGGATCGGGCGGCCGTATAGATAACCAACGGCCTTGCTGGAGATATTTGTAAAGTCCTCTTCCTTCATTGCAAGCAGCTTATCTATTCTATCTTTGAAATTACTGTAGCCTTCGTCCCCCTTTATGGACCATATGCCATCAACAGGAAAATTATAAACGGGAGCTCCAGTATAATTACACGAAAGAATCTTGTTCCCGCGGCCGAAAGATTCCCTCACGGACGTAGAGTGCATCCCAACCGTAATCTCGCTGATGTCGGACAGACGATACGAGGTATATCTGTCTAAATTATTCTGAAAGAGTCTTCCAGCAGGGAGGTGTGTCTCATACCATAAACGCTCCCAATTAAAATGTTCGATGTTTCTTTCAGCGTGCGCCCTCATTGCTACTACGATGAATAGGTTGTGCTCCATCGCATATCGCTGCAAATAATCCGCCAGCTTTAGAGCTCCCTTCATTCGTTCATTGTGGCGCCACTCAAGTCCAGGCCTCACCTGTGAGATGAGACAAATCTTGAATCGCTTCTTTTCCCGATGACGTGACAGAGTTCTTTCGTAGTTGAAATTGATTAGTGTTCCAATAGGCTGGTATGTATTTACCACCGCCCCATGGGCAGTAAATTGCTCAATTTCGTAGGGGCCAATACAGAGAAATATGTCATGATAAATTTTACTATTTTTGCCAACGTGGTCTCTCGCTAACAGTCGATTGCCATTTTGTATTGCCAAAAAGCGAGCACTTTTATATCGACTTGCTATATCTTGGAAAAGGCCACTATTATCGACATATGTGATAACTAGCTTCGGCTTGATAATCTTGAAAGCTGCAATAATTATCGCAACTCTCAATTTCATTCCATGGAGCAGGTGAAGAAGAACTAGCGCGATTGATTTTAAGGAAAAAGGATATACACTGCAGTCAGGATTTACGATGGTGTAGCTTCTTCCATTCAAAAATGGGAGAAGTAACTGATGATGCAATTGGTCAAACAAAATGATATCGCATTTCTTCAGTGGGGCAAACTGAACTGGGATTTTTTTCACTTTAGGTCTCTAACCCAACTCGGCATGCTTTTTATCAGACCGATAGCGCACCTCGCGTCAAGGACAATTGATGCATAGAGGTCCTTGTTACATCTGTCCGAGCCTCCCCCCTTAATGCGTACTCAAATGCGAGAACCGCCTGCTCAAAGTTCATCTTCGAACCGTTTAGTGTCTTTAGGCCGCGCCTTTCACAGTATTTCAGCAACAGGGTTTTCATTGGCTGATAGATTATGTCAAAAATAATAGCATCACTTTTTAAGTTTTCTATTGATTTTTCAGATATCGGACTATAAGAGACCATTTCATTACCGCCTAGTGGTGTACAATTTATGAGGACGTCAAATTCTGAAATTTTTTCTTCGATTTCACTCCATGGCAGATACGTTGTGTTCTCCGAATAGTTTTCAAGATTAACTACAGTGCGAGCTCCTACATATAGCTGACCAGGCCGCTCCTGTGCTCTTGAAAAGTACGAGACAACCGCCTTTCCTGCCCCGCCAAAACCAAGGACGAGTATTTTTTTATCGCCGACTGCCCCAAATGTCTCAATAAAAGAAGCTAAGGCGGCTTCACCATCTGTATTGGTTCCGATTAGCTCCCCATTCTCATCTCTGTATAGGCTATTTACTGACCCTATCTCCAAAGCGCTTTCCGTAACTCTGGTATCCAACCATTTAGCGACCAATTCCTTGTAGGGCGCTGCGACTGCTCCGCCGATACAATATTGATCCTCATTCAACGATTCCAGGAGATCAGACAACATTTCCGCTCGAACATCCAAAGCGATCATGGTGGCTGGAATACCATGTGCATTAAACGCGGCATTCCATAAGAGCGGCGAGCGTGCCCCCTTGGATGGATTTTTTCCAATTATTGCTGCATAACGCCTCCCATTTGTTTGTGGTGGCTGATTAGTTATATAGCGCTCAAATTTCTGCATTAGACAACCGATATCACTCTGTTAACAGCTCCTGCAACCAAGTTCATTCGGTATATCAATGAATTAAACTCGAGATAATCCATAGGCTGTAACGGGTCAACGGCAGCGTTTGATGGATCGGGGTGGACCTCTATCATTACCCCGTCGGCCCCTGCGGCAATCCCTGCGAGTGCCATTGGTCCTACCCAAGGTCGCCAGAACGTTGCATGAGAGGGATCAACTACAACCGGCAGGTGAGATATTTCCTTGATCGCCGGTATGACTTGTATATCCGTTAAAAATCGCGATGTTGATCGATGGGTATGTGGTGCGCTCACGCCTCTTTCACATAAAATTATTTTCTCATTTCCCTCCACGAGAATATATTCTGCCGCGCCCATCCAGTCTCTTAAAGATGCACCATAATGTCGTTTCAACATTATCGGTTTATGGGTTTTAGCACAGGCAGTGAGAAGCGGAAAGTTCTGCATGTTACGGGATCCGATTTGTATTACGTCGGACATCTCTGCAACGAGTGGTACAAATCTCTCCTCCATAACCTCTGTAATTATGGGTAAGTCGTATTTCTCGCCCGCGTCGTGTAGCCAACGAAGTCCTAACTCGCGGGTCTCTGTATACCTTTCGCTCCTATATGGGAAAGTTAATGGCTTAAAGGCGCCCCCGCGTAGAAAATGGGCTCCAGCCTCTTTTATATTTTTTGCAACATCAAAGATAAGATCCTGTGATTCGACCATGTTAGGACCGGCCATGACAGGGATGAGGTCCCCTCCGAATTCGACCCCGGAAATACTAAACTTTGACCTTTGTTTATCGTCCCTCTTTGCGGCTAAAGGAAACTTGTGTAACAGATCATCATTCGTGACATCTTTACCCGGAAATTTGTTGTCCATTTTACCCTCGCGTCGTTAACCTAATCTTCCTAGCCTGGCGGAAATCTCTCTGTCATCCATATTAACCCACCCCCTTGTCTCATCACTTTTGTAAAGCGCGTGTATTAAAGACGTAGATGCGGCGGCATCTGCAGCCGTTACCGGTGCACTGCTCTCTCGAGTAGCAACTCCATTTATTACTCGGTTTAAGAGTTCCAGATGGCTCGTCCCATATCCATTTTCAACTTCGACCGTGTACATCTCAGTGGCCCTAGAATCGTCATCATTCGGCTGCACAAATTCCCAAGTCTCGACCTTATTCAGCGCGATTCCGCCTATCACAACAATCCCCTTCTCCCCGACCACCGATAGCGAGGCCTCGAAGTCCCTCGGTCTCGCGGCTGTGGTTGCCTCGATTGTGCCGAGGGCCCCGTTCTGAAACTTCAATATTGCCACGAGCGTGTCCTCTGCCTCTAGGCGATTTACACGGTTGGCCGTAACTGCACACACCGAGTGGACCGGCCCGAATATCCAATTTAGAGCATCAACGTGATGGATCGCCTGCTGGTTAATTACTCCACCGTCCATTTCCCACGTGCCATGCCAAGGATCTTCATAATATGACTGCTCTCTACACCAGCGCAGTCTCACTGTTGCAGTTATAATATTACCAAAACGACCCTCCAAAACAGACTTCCGAAGCGCCTTTACAGCTGGGTTGAAGCGATTTTGAAATCCAACACTAAGCAATCGATTTTTATCCTTAGCGAGTCTATCTAAATCCCACGCCTCATCTGGCATCATAGTCATTGGCTTTTCTACGAGAACATTGCATCCCATAGTCAGCGCCAATTTAGCATGTGCATAATGCATCCCAGAGGGGGTAAGTATTATCACCAAGGCCGGATTCACAGCCTCAATCATTTTTGTAAAGTCCTGGAAGACCTCCGCGTGAAAGCTATTCCCCATATCGATGGCTTTCGCAATATCGATATCACACACACCCACAATTCGACAACCAGTCACTTTCCCTGACCCAATAATTTTCTTATAGTGTTGGGCCACACGACCACAACCAACAATTCCAACGGTTACTGGATACCCCAAGGTTTCTCCCATTGTTGTTGTAAATAATCGACTAATTGCTGATAAGAGCCTTCACCAGTTCTAGTGTTTTCTCATTCCTGATCTCAATAGAGCAGAGGGGATCCTTCACCTCGAATAGACCCACCTTTTTTGAGAAAAGTGTTCCATCGCGCACGCATGCCGGAAAAGTTACACAGCCGAGCCCTAACAATCCAATCAAGGTGGTACTAGACTTCAATGCTCTCGGCATAAATCCCTCGCCTAACAGCACTGTCTCCGATGCGCTCCTTAGCCAAACGCCTCGCTCCTCCCTCATTGCTGCAACCACCGTATCTAAACCCTCTGAGATTAGGCGTTCAATCATTCGATCAATGAGCCCTGGTTCGCGGAACTGGTAAGACTCTTCCAACAGTACGATTAAGTCCGGATATGGTGCAATATCTTCTAGTGATTTTAAAGTAAACCTATGCACATCCATCACGTCGACGTGCGGATCCGATAAACTGCTGGGCCTCGATATAGTTGTCACACCATCTATCCCGCGGAGAGCTCCTATCATCTCTTGGTCGTCCGCAGCAACGCAAACGTTCTTTACATAGTTTGACTTGAGCGCTTGCCTTATAGAGCGCATCAGCAAATATTCACCATTTAATTCTCTAGATTTTCCCTTTAGCGGTATTATTGCAGTGACATTCAGAGACTGAGGCCGTATCGGAACTGCCGTGGGAATAATTCCACCCACAGATTCAAGCACTCGAATTACATTTCTCGCCCTATCTGCATTCATATCATGATGAATTCCATGCCAATGGTAAACACTTGCGTCAGGCTCGTAAATAATCTTGTAACCAGCGTCGATGACCGCCTTACCCCATAACCTGTCCTCAACGTTAGTAACTGACTCGTCAAAACTATACTTGCTCCACACCTCCCTTCTAAACGCACTATTCGCGTTATGAAAGAAAGTGTCTTTGATTTGAATCTTCCTATCAAGACCGAAAACGGTCACAAGATCTCGCTTATCTGTATCACTGCTGTAAGATAAGGGTTGCTGCCGTCCATATACGCCGGCAACCGTTGAATCGCCGAGATCTTTTATTAGGTTGGCAAGCCATAACGAATCAACCGGCAGACAATGCCCTGACAAACAAACTATGTAATCGCCACTTGAGGCCCTGATTCCGTCATTAATTGCCTTGCCGGGCAGGAAGTCATTTATAGTCAAAACTGTTACCGGGAATTCCTTGGCCCGCAGAACGGTATTGTCCTCCGAACAATTATCAACGAGAATCACCTCTATATTCTTGTGACTCTGGGAAAAAACTCCTCTGAGACAATTTGAAATCCAGCGTTCCTCGTTTTTTGTACGTATTATTACCGAAACTTTTATTTCCCCGAGGTCATCACTCATTTTGAAATACCCCTTAGCGCAAAGGCACTATTTGCTAGCATCAGATCTTCCTCGGTGTGTATATCAATTCCGGTAAAAGGATCGTCATTCACAATAATTTCAACCTTATCACCAATTCGACGTCCATCACGCCACAACCAAGCCCTGCTTGCGCACACAATTCCAGTGTCCTCTCGTATGATTTTTTTTCGTATTTGACGGGATGAATAGTTCGACATCCACGGCCTTATGCGTACCCAATTTCCATCATCATCCTTTTCCCAGTAGTTTTTATGGGTTGCATGACCTGAAAATACGCTCTCGAGTTCAGGATTTTGACGCAGTTTTGTTACGGCTTCTCCTATCCAAGAAGTTTCTCTAAAGACGTCAGTAGCAGTCAAAAAGACACCTATCTCAAACTCCCTATTGACAATTTGCTCATAAGTAAGCAGAGCGTGTTGTAGCGTTTCCTCTGTTGTAGTCAGGTCTTGCGCCAGTTCCGCCGGCCGCATGAATGGCACAACAGCGCCCGCAGATCTAGCCAATTCGGCTATTTGGTGGTCATCAGTAGTGACCAACACGGTTCCAACAGCGCCCGAGTCAATCGCCTGTCTTATAGGACGACAGATTAGCGCTTGCTCGCCCAGCCTTCTTAGGTTTTTTTTGGGCAGACCTTTTGATCCACCCCGAGCACATATAATGCAGATGACATCATTATTATTAATTCTCATTTCACTCCAACTACCTCT
>JACCDH010840578.1_pt1 | contig 10858 bp, 12 predicted proteins | sample 7442481 | NCBI WGS metagenome assembly JACCDH01 (sample SAMN15323433, study PRJNA562643) | freshwater metagenome | isolation source: river surface water | place: USA:Blue River Watershed | collected 2017-08-15 | reverse complement strand
GTCCTGACGGGATTCGCGCAGGTGCTGCGCGGCCATCTGCAGGCCATCGAGCCAGATCAGCGCGGCCTCGATTTCCTCGGCCTCGAAGCCGGCGGCACTGAGCTTGCGGCCCAGCTGGTGCGCCTCGGGGCAGGCATCGCCTTGCCAGTAGTTCTCGTAGACGTAGACCAGCACTTCAAACATGGGGCCAATATAACGCAGATGGCTGCGCGTGGGGCCCGGCTCATCCGCTCAGGCCCGGGCCAGCCGCTGGAAGCGGCCCCCTGGCAGATGGGCCACCAGGCCGTCCAGTTCGAGGGCCAGCAGCTGGGCCTGCAACTGCTCGGTGGGCCAGCCGCAGCGCTGCTGCAAGCTGTCCAGGTCCATCGCCTCCCAGCCCAGGGCCTGCAGCAGGGGGTGCGCGGGCGCGTCGCGTTCAGGCCCGGCCTCTGAGTCCGCTTGCGCAGGGGCCGCTGGCGGCGCCTCGCTCCAGGGACGGGCCCACTGCAGTTCGTCGAGCACGTCCTGCACCGCGCCGACCAGGCGCGCGCCCTGCTGGATCAGCAGGTGGCAACCGCGCGACTGCGGCGAATGGATGGAGCCCGGAATGGCCAGCACCTCCTTGCCCTGCTCGGCCGCCAGCCGGGCGGTGATCAGCGAGCCCGACTGCAGGTTGGCCTCGACCACCAGCGTGGCCTGGGCCAGGCCCGCGATCAGGCGGTTGCGCTGCGGGAAGTGGTGGCTCAGCGGCGGCGCACCCAATGCCAGCTCGCTGAGCAGCAGGCCGTGCCCGGCGATGCGCTGGGCCAGGGCCTGGTGGCGGCGGGGGTAGACCTGGTCCAGGCCGGTGCCCACCACCGCGATGGTGGGGCCGCCGCCGTCCAGCGCCCCGGCATGCGCCGCGCCGTCGATGCCCAGCGCCAGGCCCGAGACCACGCACACCCCCAGGCCCGCCAGGGCCTGGGCGAACTCGCGGGCGTTGCGTTCGCCTTGCGGCGTGGGATTGCGGCTGCCCACCATGGCCAGGCGCAGGTCCCCGTGGCCCGCCCCCGCCTGCCAACGGCGCAGCAGCGAGCCCTGGGCAAACAGCAGCAGGGGCGGGTCCTCGGTCTGCAGCAGCGCAGGGGGAAAGGCCGCATCGCCCAGGGTGATGACGGCCCGGTCCGGCCCTTGCAGCCAGGCCAGGGTAAGCGCGAGCTGAGCGTCCAGCTCGGGAGGTGCCTGCGCCAGCAGGGGCAGCAGGCGCTGCAGGCCCAGGGCCTGCCAGTCGGCTGCCGAGGCCTCGAACACGGCCTGGGCCGAGCCCAGGGCCTGGAGCAGCTGCCGGGCCGCGGGCCGCCCCAGGCCGGGGGACAGCAGCAGACGCAGCCAGGCCTTGAGTTCATCGGGATCCATGGCACCACCTCCAGACACGGCAGTCTAGGAGCGGCCGCGCCGCGCGGCACAGCCGGCGGGCGACCCTGACCATGTTTGACAGAACCGCCCTGGCGCACGGCGCGCGCACGCCAAGGGCTTTGCGGGGAAAATACGGTTTTTCACCGTCCACGTGCCAGAGCTGCCCATGCCCGCCCTCACCATCCTCCGCTATCCCGATCCGCGCCTGCACACCGTGGCCAAGCCCGTGGCCGAGGTGGACCAGCGCATCCGCGACCTGGCGGCGCAGATGTTCGAGACCATGTACGAGGCCAAGGGCATCGGCCTGGCCGCCACGCAGGTGAACGTGCACGAGCGGCTGATCGTGATCGACGCCAGCGAGGAGCGCGACCAGCCCATGGTGCTGATCAATCCCGAGATCAGCTGGTCCAGCGATGTGCGCCTCAAGGGCGACGAAGGTTGCCTGTCGGTGCCCGGCATCTACGATGGCGTGGAGCGCGCCAGTGCCATCAAGGTCCAGGCGCTGGACCGCAGGGGCCAGACGCAGACGATCGAGGCCGACGGCCTGCTGGCCGTCTGCATCCAGCACGAGATGGACCACCTGCGCGGCAAGGTGTTTGTCGAGTACCTGTCCACGCTCAAACAAGGCCGCATCAAGACCAAGCTGGCCAAGGCCTTGCGCGACGAGCAGCGCTGAAGGGCCGCGCGTGAAACTGGTTTTTGCGGGCACGCCCGAATTCGCGCGCGAGGCCCTGGCGGCGCTGCACACCGCGGGCCACACCATCGCGCTGGTGCTGACCCAGCCCGACCGGCCGGCCGGCCGCGGCATGAAGCTGCAGGCCTCGCCCGTCAAGCAGTGGGCGCTCGAACACGGCGTGCCGGTGGCCCAGCCGCGCAGCCTGCGGCTCGATGGCAAATACCCCGAAGACGCCGCTGCCGCGCGCCAGGCGCTGCTGGCCGCGAATGCCGAGTGCATGGTGGTCGCGGCCTATGGCCTGATCCTGCCGCAGTGGGTGCTCGACCTGCCGCCGCGCGGCTGCCTGAACATCCATGCCTCCATCCTGCCGCGCTGGCGCGGCGCGGCGCCGATCCACCGCGCGATCGAGGCCGGCGATGCCCAGACCGGCATCACCCTCATGCAGATGGATGCCGGCCTGGACACCGGCGACATGCTGCTGGTCAAAACGCTGCCGATCGCGCCCGAGGCCACCACGGCCACGCTGCACGACGCGCTCGCCGCCCTGGGTGGCGACTGCATCGTGCAGGCGCTGGCCGCGCCCGACGCGCTCATCCGCACGCCCCAGCCGGCCGAGGGCGTGACGTATGCGCACAAGATCGACAAGACCGAAGCCGCGCTCGACTGGGCGCTGGACGCCGAACTGCTCGCGCGCCGCATCCGCGCTTTCGACCCCTTTCCGGGCATGGCGGTGCCGCTGGTGCACAACGGCCAGACCGAGACCCTCAAGCTCTGGGCCGCCACGGCCGAGCCGCGCCAGGCCGACGCCGCGCCGGGCACGGTGCTGCGGGCCGACGCCTCGGGCGTGCGCGTGGCCTGTGGCCTGGGCCAGCTGTGCCTCACGCAGTTGCAGCGCCCGGGCGGCAAGCGCCTGAGCGCCGCCGAGTTCCTGCGCGGCTGCCCGCTGCAGCCGGGACAACGTTTGCAGGCCGACGAATGTTCTTGACCGCCCGCCTGCGCCGCCACCCCGCCTTCATGGAGGGCGCGCGCGCCCTGGCGCAGCAGGCGCCGGGCATCGCCGCCTGGGGCCTGATGACCGGCGTGGCCATGGTCAAGGCCGGCATGAGCCCGTTTGATGCGGTGGCCATGACGCTGCTGGTGTTTGCCGGCAGCGCCCAGCTGGCGGCCACGCCGCTCATGATCGCGGGCGCGCCGGTCTGGGTGATTTTGGCCACCGCCTTTTGCGTGAACCTGCGCTTTGTCGTCTTCAGCCTGCACCTGCGCGAGTACCTGATGCACCTGCCGCGCGCGCAGCGGCTGTGGCATGGCTATTTTTGCGGCGACATCACCTATGTGCTGTTTGTGCGGCGCTATGCGCACCCCGGCCAGACGCCGGCCGAGCGCCTCGAGCGCGAGGCCTGGCTCACAGGCAATTACGGCCTGAACTGGTGCAGCTGGATCGGCGCCAGCCTGCTGGGCGTGCTGCTCGCCAACTTCATCCCGACCGCCTGGGGCCTGGGCTTTGCCGGCATCCTGTGCCTGCTGGCCATCCAGTGTTCGCTGGCCAGCTCGCGTTGGCGCGTGCTGGCGGCCGCGGTCGCTGGCGTGGTGGCGGTGATGGCCTACAGCCTGCCGCTCAAGCTCAACATCGTGGTCGCGATCGCCGTGGCGGTGGCGGCCAGCCTGGGCCTGCAGCGTCTGCGCCAGGGCGACAGCGGGGCGCGCGCATGACGGCCTGGCTCGACACCGACGTGTGGACGCTGGCGGTGATCGCGGGCCTGACCGTGGTCACCGTTGTCTCGCGCAGCTTTTTCTTCCTCTCGGACAAGCCCTGGTCCATGCCGGGCTGGGCCCAGAGGGGTCTGCAATACGCCCCCATCGCGGCCCTGTCGGCGGTGGTGGTGCCCGAGCTGGTGATGTCGCAGGGCCAGCTGATCGGCACCTGGCAGGACGCGCGGCTGTTTGCCGCCGCGGTCGGCGCGGCCACCTTTTTCTGGAAGAAAAACGTGTTGCTGACCATCGCGCTGGGCATGGCCGTCTACCTGCCGCTGCACCTCGGTCTGGGCTGGTGAGCCGCCGCCGGGCGCGGGCTCAGAGCGGCAACAGGGCCTGCGCCGCGGCCGCGGCGCGCGCCTGCTGGCGGTCTTCGGCGGCGCGCTCGGCGTATTTGTTGAAGCGCCACGACGTCCCTTCGGCCGTGATGCGCAGCCAGACCGCGCGCTTTTCGCCGGCCGTCATCTCGGTCCACAGCTGCACCTCTTCGAAGCTGCGGCCGCAGCCCTTGCACTGTTCGTCGCCCTGGCTGGTCGAGCAGATCGCGATGCAGGGCGTGTCGGGCGTGCCGGCGTACCAGTCCTGCCAGGCTTCGGCCGCGGCATGGGGCAGCGTGAACTCGTCGACCAGGTCTTCCTTGTAGAACACCATGAGCGCATACACCTCGGCCAGCGCGCGCAGCTCGCGCGGCAGCGTGACGCCGTCGGGCGAGGGTTTTTTGGCGCGCCAGTGGTTGATGGCGGCCTCGATGTCGGTGATGTGGATTCCGGCCATGGCGCAAGGGGCAAGGAGCGCGATCATAGCCGCTGCGTGCGGCGATTTTCCCCGTCCGCCCTGAGGGCATTGCGCTTGCGGGTTTAATCGCTGCTTGAAGGGGAGTAGCTCCCTCGGGCAGAAACCTTCTGCCTTCGGCACGCCGTCAATCCGAAGCCCGCCAGGCTTCCGGTGTGCCGGGCCCGGCTTGGCCGGGCCGAGCAAGACCTTCGATGAATGCCGATGGAGGATTTGTCGAGGGCTTGCGCCCCCTGTGGGCCCCGTGCCCGCAGGGTGGGTATTCCAGATGGATTCTTGAGGCGTGTTGCAACCTTTGGAGAGATCTTTCTATGGAATTCCTGTCTGCCCCCTGGTGGTCTGCCCTGCTGGCCATCATCCTGATCGACCTGGTGCTCGCGGGCGACAACGCCATCGTGATCGCGCTGGCCGCCCGCAACCTGCCGCCCGCGCTGCAAAAGAAAGCCATCGTCTGGGGCACGGCCGGGGCCATCGGCGTGCGCAGCGTGATGACGCTGGGCGTGGTCTGGCTGCTGCAGATCCCGGGCCTGATGCTGGTTGGCGGCCTGGGCCTGCTGTGGATCGCCTACAAGCTGATCGCCGACACCGGCGAGGACGAGGCGCACGGCCCGGCGGCCACCACCTTCTGGGGCGCGATGAAAACCATCATCGTCGCCGACGCGCTGATGGGCGTGGACAACGTGCTCGGCGTCGCGGGTGCCGCGCATGGCGCTTGGGACCTCGTGATCCTGGGCCTGCTGATCAGCGTGCCGATCGTGGTGTTCGGCAGCTCGGTCGTGCTCAAGCTGGTGCAGCGCTTTCCCATCATCATCCAGGCCGGCGCCGCCGTGCTCGCCTTCACCGCGGCCAAGATGGTGGTGGGCGAGCCTCTGCTCGACCCGGTGTTCGACGCCCCCTCGCAGGTCTGGCTGCAGTGGCTGACCTATGGCGTGGCGGTGCTTGGCGTGTTGGGCCTGGGCAGCTGGACCACGCGTCGGCGCAGCGCGCAAGCCCCCTCGCAGGCCTGAAGACGGCGCCTCAGCGCTCGAGCTGCATCTCGCGCAGCTGGCCCTGAAGCTGGCGCACGCGGCTGTCGGCGATGGCCGCCTCGATCGCCTCGCTCGGCGCCAGCGCGCCGCGGCGCGAGGCTTCTTGCGCCGCGCGGAAGCGGTCGAGCGCGCCGCCCGGGTCCATGCGTGCGAGCTGGGCCTCGCCCTCGGCACGCAGCGCGGCCACGGGCTGGGCCTGCGCCGCCAGCCAGGCGCCCAGCAGGTTCCAGGCCTGCGCATCGTGCGGCGTGGCCTGCACCAGCAGGCGCAGCTGCGCGCCGACCTCGGCGCTGACCGGGTGGGCGGGCAGCTGCTGCAGCGACTGCGCGATCGCCACCAGTTCGGGCCGCGGCCAGCGGCCCGCCATCGACGAAGGCTGCAGGCTTTGCACCACCTGGGCGTGTTGTCCCTTGGCCGCCAGCAATTCGGCGCCCAGCAGGCGCGTGAGCCGCGCGGGCGCGGTCTGACTGGCGCTGTGCGCCTGCAGCGCGCGCCAATGGCGCTCGGCCTCGGCGTGTTCGCGCAGCAGCAGGTACGCGAGCGTGGCGGCATACAGGCCGCCGGCTTGTTGCGCGGGCGTGGCCTGGGCCGGCAGGTGCTCGGGCAGCTGGGTCCAGCGGCGCAGGCTGTCGACCTGCGATTGCGAGAGCACGCGCGCGCGCGCCGAGACCATGGCCTGCACCATGTCGACCACGCTGGCCGTCGCCGTGCTGCCCAAAGGCAGCCGTGCCTGCATGTCGGCGATGCGCTCGGTGGTCAGCGGGTGGCTGCGCAAATAAGGGTAGGCGCCGTTGTCGTTGACGCCGGCGGCCTGCTGCAGCTTGCCGAACATGGTGACGAAGCCGCGCGGGTCGTAGCCCGCGTCGGTCAGCACGCCAAAGCCGACGCGGTCGGCCTCGCGCTCCATGTCGCGCGAGTAGCTCAGCTGGGTTTGCAGGGCGGCGGCCTGGCCGCCGACGATCAGGGCCTGCGTGCCCTGCGGGTTCTTGCTGGCCGCCAGCGCGCCCAGGATCAGCGAGCCGATCACCAGCGGCGTCATGCGGCCCTGCGCCTCGATCGAGCGCGCGATGTGGCGCTGCGAGACGTGGCTCAGCTCGTGCGCCAGCACCGAGGCCAGCTCGTCGCGCGAGCCCACCACCGCGATCAGGCCCAGGTGCACGCCCAGGTAGCCGCCGGGCAGCGCGAAGGCATTGACCGAGCGGTCGCGCCCGAGCAGGATGCGCCAGGCAAAACGCTCGCGCAGCTCGGGCGAGAGTTCGCCGCGCGCGGCCGCCGCCTCCACCAGCGGTTTCCACAGCTGCTGGATGTGTTCGTCGAGCACCGCGTCCTCGAGGTAGTCGGGGTCGCGGTAAAGCTCGCGCGCGATGCGGTCGCCGAGCTGTCGCTCGGCCGCGAGCGACAGGCCCTCGCCCTCCCCCAGGGCCGGCAAGGCCAGGCGTTGCGGCCAGGCCGGGCCCAGGCCTAGGCTGCAGACCAGCACGGCGATGCCCAGACGGGGCCAGCGGCGCGAAACAGGGGGGGTGCGGTTCAAGCGGTGTTCTCGGGACATCGGACGGGCCGTATCATGCGCCATTGTCCCCAAGTTCCGATTCACCCTGTTGCTGCCCGTCCATGAGCGCGAGTTCTTCCCCCCTCACCCACTTCGATGCCCAAGGCCAGGCCCACATGGTCGACGTCGGGGCCAAGACCCCCACCCACCGCATCGGCGTGGCCAGCGGCCGCATCCGCATGCAAGCGGCCACCCTGGCGCTGATCGCCTCGGGCAGCGCCAAGAAGGGCGATGTGCTGGGCATTGCGCTCCTGGCCGGCATTATGGGCGCCAAGAAAACCAGCGAACTGATCCCCCTGTGCCACCCGATCGGCCTGACGCGCGTCGCGGTCGAGTTCGCGCTGCTGGCCGAGGCGTCGGAAATCGTTTGCACCGCCACCGCCGAGACCGTGGGCCCCACCGGCGTGGAGATGGAGGCCCTCACGGCCGTGCAGGTCGCCCTGCTCACCATTTACGACATGTGCAAGGCCGCCGACCGCGGCATGGTCATCACCGATGTGAAGCTGCTGGAAAAGCATGGGGGCAAGAGCGGCAGCTTTGTCGCGGCCTGAGCCGGCTCAGTCGGCCGCCTGCCCGTAGACCTGGCGCAGCTGAGCGCTGTGCCAGCGCGCGAGGTCCTCGCGCCCACTCAGACGGGCGCTGGCGATCAGTTGCCGCACCACACGCGGCTCTGGCGAATAGTGCAGCAGCGCCTGGCTGGCAGCCAGCATCTCGGCGGCGTTGTCGGGCGTGACCTCGGTCGAGGTCAGTTCCGCAAAGGCCACCGTGCGGCCAAAGAACCAGCTCGCGCGCGCCGCCCCCCAGGGGTCGGCTTGCCACAGGGCCAGGCGCTGCGCGGGCGGCAGGAAAATCTGGCGCATGCGCAGGTGGTCGTAGCCGATCAGCGCGATCAGGCACAGGCCCACGGCCGCCAGGGCCTTGAGGGCGCGCGCATGGTCCTGCAAGCGCTGCGCCATGGCCGGCCACAGCAGCAGCACCGAGCACAGCAGCGCCAACTGGAAGGGGCCGTACCACAGCGGGTATTCGAGCAGGCTGTGCAGCGCGATCACCGCCAGCGCGCCCCAGGCCAGGCTGTCGCTGGGCGTTTGCAGCCGCCAGGGCCGGGCGCGCCACAGCAGCGCCAGCACCCCCGCGCAAAAAGCCGCGGCCACGGGCAGGCCGAGCTCGACAGCCAGGTGCAGAGGCAGGTTGTGGGCGTTGCCCAGGATGTCGCAAAAGCGCTGCCCCGGGTAGTCGGCCATGTAGTGCGCGTACTTGAGTTCGCCCCAGCCCCAGCCCCCCCAGGGCCGCTCGCCGATCAGGTGCAGCACATTGCGCCAGAGCACGCCGCGCTCGCCGCAGCCGCCGAGCGCCCCCATGCGGGCCAGCGCGTGGCTGACCTGCCCACCGCTCCAGGCGGCGAGCAGGCGTGGCAGCGCCAGGCTGGCGAGCACGAACACAGCGCCAGCCCACAGCCACAGCCGCCAGGCCCAGGGGCGGCACCGGCCGCCCAGCTGCCAGAGCAGCATGAGTGCGGGCAGCGCGAACCATTGCAGCAGACCGGTGCGCGAGCCGGTGGCGGCGCCGCCCAGGGCCAGCACGGTCAGCATGGCCAGCGCCGTGCGCGTGCGCAGGCCCTGGCCGTGCCACCACAGCACCGACACCGCGCCGAGCGCGGTCAGCGTGGCCAGCTGGTTGCGCTGGCGCAGATTGCCCATGGCGTCGCCGAGGTAAGCGGGCACATGCACCCAGCCGCCCAGCCGGCCGGCCTCGCCAAAGTACTGCACCAGGCCCATGGCGCTGCTGAGCAGCGCGGCCAGTGCCCAGGCCTGGGCCAGCGCCAGCGCGCTGATCCGCCGGCCCCACAGCAGCAGCAGGGCCAGGCAGCCCCAGCTGATCAGCAGGGGCAGGGTGTTGGCTTGCGGGCCAGGCGCCCAGGGCTGGACCCAGGGCAGGGCCAGCAGGGCGACCACGCGCCAGTCGGGCGTTGTCGGCGGGGCCGCGGCGGTGGCGGGCGCGGCGGCGCTCATGCGCGCGCAGCCCGGCTCGGATCGGGGTGGGCCTTCAGGCGGCCTTGCATGAAGCCGGCAGGTACTTCGCGGGCAGCGGGTTGCTGCTGGCCGGTCCGCAACGCCAGGCGGCGATCGGCTTGCCGCCGTCGGTGCTGCCCTTGATGGGTGTGTCGCCCGACAGCAGCGGCGTCAGCGCGATCGCGTTGGCCGAAGCGCTGGTGCTGCCACGCAGGGCCTCGTGCTTGCCGCTGACGGTGATCACGCCGTTGGCGTCGACCGTGACGGCGCTCACGTATTTGGAGCTCTGGCTCTCGCAGGCCGTGGGCAGCGCGGCGGACACGTCCGCGCTCGACGAGGAACTGATGGCCTCGGTGACCGCGGTCTTGCAGCCGTTGGCCGCCAGCAGCATCTCGGACACCTTGGCGCGGATGGTGTAGTCCTGGTAGGCCGGCAGCGCGAGTGCGCCCAGGATGCCGATGACCGCGATCACGATCATCAGCTCGATCAAGGTCAGGCCTTTGGGGGGCGGGGTGGGCATGCAATCCTCCTGAGTATTTTTGGCAAAAGGCGATGGTAGACGATGCCCAGGAGGGCGCCCCAGGCTCACTGCGGCGGCTCTTCGGACGCCTCGGTGGCCGGCTTCTGGCGCAATGCCAGGGCCTTGCCCAGCGCCAGCACCAGCAAGGCGCCGGCGATGCCCATGCCGTAGTTCCAGGCCTTGTCTTGCGGCAGGTAGGCCACCAGGCCCGGGTCGGTGTGCACCATGGTGCCGGCGATCCAGCCCAGCAGCATGCCGCCGACCGTGATGATCAGCGGGAAGCGGTCCATCAGCTTGAGCACCAGCTGGCTGCCCCAGACGATGATGGGGATGCTCACCAGCAGACCGAAGATCACCAGCGGCAGCTGGTGCTGTTCACCCGCGCCCTGGGCCGCGCCGGCGATCGCGATCACGTTGTCGATCGACATCACCAGGTCGGCCACGATCACGGTCTTGACCGCGCCCCAGAGCTTGTCGCTGGCCTGGATGTTGCTGTGCTCGTCTTCGTCTTCGGGCATCAGCAGCTTGACGCCGATCCACACCAGCAGCACGCCACCGACCAGCTTGAGGTAGGGGATGGCCAGCAGCGAGAGCGCGAACGCGATCAGGATCACGCGCAGCACGATGGCGCCGGCGGTCCCCCACAGGATGCCCTTGGTGCGCTGGGCTTCCGGCAAGGAGCGGCAGGCCAGGGCGATGACCACGGCGTTGTCGCCGCCGAGCAGGATGTCGATCATGATGATCTGGCCCACGGCGAACCAGAAATGGGCGGTCAAAAATTCTTCCACGGTGATCCTTTGGCGCCGACCGGGGTCGGCGACGTGCAATGACAAAAAATGACAAAGCCGGATTGTCCCGCAGGACATCCGGCTTGGCCATTGTGGCAAACCACAGCGGCCCGGTCAGGCCGCTGGGCGACAGTGCCGATTACTTGAGCTGGGCCTTGAGCAGCTTGCCCAGTTCGGACGGGTTGCGCGTGACCACGAAACCGCACTCTTCCATGATGGCCAGCTTGGCGTCGGCCGTGTCGGCACCGCCGGAGATCAGCGCGCCGGCGTGGCCCATGCGCTTGCCGGGAGGGGCCGTGACGCCAGCGATGAAGCCGACGATGGGCTTCTTCATGTTGGCCTTGCACCACTGGGCGGCTTCGGCTTCGTC
>JACCDH010629023.1_pt1 | contig 10859 bp, 14 predicted proteins | sample 7442481 | NCBI WGS metagenome assembly JACCDH01 (sample SAMN15323433, study PRJNA562643) | freshwater metagenome | isolation source: river surface water | place: USA:Blue River Watershed | collected 2017-08-15 | reverse complement strand
GTGCATGGTTGCGTTGCTCAGGCCGAATTCGATCACTGGGCACAGGGCCTTGAGGAACCGTGCGTCGCTGGTGCCGCCGGTCGTACTGGCTTCTGGCGTAACGCCCGTTTCGGCCTCCACCGCCGCCGCGACCATCGCCGAAAAGTTCCCCGGCGGGGTCAGGAACGCCTCGCCCGAAATGACAGCTCGGGCGGTGCCGCCATGTTTTTCGGCGATGGCGCTGACCCGGTCGGCCAGTTCCTGCCCGGTGTGGAGATCGTTGAACCGGATCGAAAGGCGCGCATGGGCGCGGGCCGGGATCACGTTGGTTGCCGGGTTGCCGACGGTAATATCGGTGATCTCAAGGTTCGACGGCTGGAACCAGTCGGTCCCTTCATCAAGCACCAGGGCATTCAGCTCTGCCAGCATGTTTACCAGCGGGCCGATCGGATTGCTGGCAAGGTGCGGATAGGCGACATGGCCCTCATTCCCCTCGACCGTCAGCCAGATGTTGACCGAGCCGCGGCGGCCGATCTTCATCATGTCACCCAGGCGGTTCACGCTGGTCGGCTCTCCCACCAGGATCAGGTCGGGAATGGCGTTCACTGCGCGCATGTGATCGATCAGCGGCAGGGTACCGAAGCGGGCCGGCCCTTCCTCGTCTCCGGTGATAATGAAGCTGATCGTGCCCGCTTGCTGCGGCACGGCGGAAACAGCCGCGACCATCGCTGCGATCGAACCCTTCATGTCGACAGCGCCGCGGCCGTAAAGCAACTCACCCCGCACTTCGGGAGCGAAAGCGCCGGTGGTCCAGCCTTCGCCAGGCGGCACGACATCAAGGTGGCCAGCAAAGCCGAAGTGGCGACTGCCAGCCGGTCCCTGCCGGATCGCGAACAGGTTCTCGACCGGACCGTCGGGCGCTTCTCCTGCCAGGAAGCGGTGTACCGCAAAGCCCAGCGGTTCCAGCTGGCCTTCCAGGCAATCGAACACCATGCCCGTAGCCGGGGTGACGCTTGGCGCGGCCATCAGCGCCTGGGCCAGGGGCAGGACGGGGGGCAAATCAGGGGTCACTTGCTAAGGGCTCCATCCAGCAGCCGCGCCAATCGCAGCCCTGCCTGGCTGATCCGCTGGCGCAGGGCGGGCAGGCTGGCCTCGATGTCATCATTAGACCAGACGATTTCCTTGGGTGCTTCGCCGCCCTTGCAGGGATCGCGGTTGAACGCCTTGGCATAGACGAGGCCCTTTGCGAGCTCCCAGGATTCGCGACCCCAGTCGGCTATTTCACCGGTGTCGAGCGCAGCCCGCTCGGTCGGAGTATAACGGCGGATCAAAGGAGGGACGGCGCTGCTTATCCCGCGCTCAGCCATGGGCCCGTCCCAGACGGCGTGGAGGTTGCGGCCCGGCGCAATGCCATACTGCGCGGCGACCTGATTACCGCCAAGATCGTTGTTGTCCCCCGAATGCAGCGGCATGTGCAGATCGCCCACGAAATGGGTCAGCCAGACCAACGCCTCAAGCCGCTGGGCCGCCGGCAGGGACTTGTCGGCCAGGATCTTGCGGTTGCGTTCGATCTGGCCGGTCACGCAGTTGCCGTTCGCGCAATTGGCGCGCGGGTCATAGGGGCGGCAAATGCTCATCGTCTGGTAGTGCCAGGGGAAGGAATAGGCCCACCGCCACGGCTCGCGCCGGATGCAGTCGGGCCAATAGCTCGCCTCTTCCAGGCTGCGGACCCGGCAATAGGGGGTGCCAAGGCCTTTTTCAGAACGCAGCAGTTCGCGCACCGCGGCGCGCGTCTGCGGGGTGACATTGGCCCAGGCGATGCTGGCGGTGCTCTGATGGCCGAATTCGCCCCAGGCAAAGGCGGGACGCGCCACCAACACCGCCATGGCGGCCAGCATCACCGCAATCCACCGCATCACTTCGTTCCGCCTGGTCGGCCCGGTATTTCCCATTGTTCGATTACCCATTCTTCGTCTTCGGCGGCAGTGACCCAGGTCTGCAGCCATTCGTGTTCCCAGATTGCTTCCATATAGGCGTGCGCAAAGCCCGGCACGGCAATCCCGTAAGTCAGGAAGCGACTGACGACGGGCGCAAAGAAAATGTCGGCCGCGCAGAAGGTCCCGAACAGGAACGGCCCGCCCCGTCCAAACCGCGCGCGTGCTTCGGCCCAGAGCGTCAGGATGCGGACGACATCTTCGCGAGCGTCATTGTCGATTTCCCAGCCCTGGACCTGGCGACGGATATTCATCGGGCACTGGCGCCGTAGCGCGGCAAAGCCTGAGTGCATTTCCGCGACCATTGACCGGGCCATCGCGCGGGCATCGTCAGCTTTTGGCCAGAAGCGGTCCCGTCCGACCCGATCGGCCAGGTACTCGACAATCGCCAGGCTATCCCAGACCACGGCGTCGCCATCCCACAGTACCGGCACCTTGCCGGACGAAGGGGCGATTTCGTCATGTTGCTTTTTCCGCTGATCCCAGTCTTCGCCATATAGCGGCACCTGGATTTCCTCGAACGGCAGGCCCGATTGCTTCGCTGCCAGCCAGCCGCGCAGCGACCATGACGAGTAGTTCCTGTTGCCGATGATCAGCTTCATGGTGCCGGGCTAGCCGTTCACATAGCCGCTGTCGACAATGAACGGGACGGACGGGGCATTGGCGCGGCCCTCCGCTGCGGTTATGGCGCGGGCGATGGAACACTCCGACCTGCCGATCTGCGTTGCCGCGCTTTACAAGTTCACCCCCTTTGCAGACCATACGGCATTGCAAGGGCCTTTGCTGGACTGCTGCCGCGCAGCTGGCGTGAAGGGCACGCTGCTGCTGGCGCAGGAGGGGATCAACGGGACCATCGCGGGCAGCGATGCCGGGATCGCCGCCGTGCTCGATCACATCCGCGCATTGCCTGGCTGCGCCGACCTTGAGGTCAAATTCTCCCGCGCGCCGGCCATGCCATTCCACCGGATGAAGGTGCGGCTGAAGCGTGAGATCGTGACCATGGGCCAGCCTGACATTGATCCCTTGGCCTCGGTCGGCACCTATGTGCCGCCGGCGGACTGGAACGCGCTGATCGCCGATCCCGCCACCATCGTGATCGACACCCGCAATGACTACGAAGTGGCAATCGGGACCTTCAAGGGCGCGATCGATCCGCGGACCGCCAGCTTCCGGGAATTTCCCGAATGGTTCCGCTCGCGCCGTGACGAATTGCTGGGGCAGGGCCAGGCACCCAAGGTGGCAATGTTCTGCACCGGGGGGATCCGCTGCGAGAAGTCGACTGCCTTCCTGAAGGCCGAAGGCGTGGAAGAGGTCTATCACCTGCAAGGCGGGATCCTGAAGTACCTTGAGGAGGTCCCGCCGAGCGATAGCCTGTGGCAGGGTGAATGTTTCGTCTTTGATCAGCGGGTGAGTGTCGGTCACGGGCTGGTGCCAGGCGGCTTTGCCCTGTGCCATGCCTGCCGTCGTCCCGTTAGCGCCGAGCAGCAGGCTGTGCCTGAATACGAAGAAGGCGTGAGCTGCCCTGCCTGCTTTACCGAGCGGACCGACGAACAGCGCGCGGGTTACCGCGAACGCCATCGCCAGGAGCAACTTGCCGCCAAACGAGGCACGGCCCATGTCGGGGCCGTAATGATCGAGGATGAGCTATGAGCCTGCGACCCTTCCACCTTGCCTTTCCGGTCCACGACCTTTCAGCCGCCCGCGCCTTTTACGGGGAAGTAATGGGTTGCCCTGAAGGTCGCTCGTCCGAGCAGTGGGTCGATTTCGATTTCTTCGGACACCAGCTGGTCGCGCATCTTGCCCCCGATAATGCGGGCCGCGATGCCGCACGTAACCACGTCGATGGCCACGGGGTGCCCGTGCCGCATTTTGGCGTGGTGCTGACTTTGGAAGATTTCGATGCGCTGGCGGCACGGATGCGCAGTGCAGGGGTGAAGTTCGAGATCGAGCCCTACACCCGCTTCAAGGGTCAGACCGGCGAGCAATCGACCATGTTCTTTCGCGATCCGAGCGGCAACGCGATCGAGATCAAGGCCTTTGCCGATCTTGGACTGATGTTCGCCAAGTAAGGCCTTACTGGATCAGCGCGTCCTCGAAGATCGCCCCGCGCAGTTCGGCAATGCCCATGCCCTTTTCGCTGCTGGTGACGTGCACCAACGGGAAGGCAGCCGAATGCTTGCGCGCCTCGGCCTCGGTCGCAGCGGTCACGGCGGCCAGTTCGCTGGCCTTGATCTTGTCCGCCTTGGTCAGGACGATGCGATAGCTGGCGGCCGCCTCGTCCAGCATCTTCATCATGTCGATATCGACCGGCTTGGGGCCATGGCGGCTATCGATCAGCAGCAGGGTCCGCTTCAGCACCACGCGGCCGCGCAGAAAATCGCGCACCAAGCGCTTCCACTGTTCCACCACCTTGAGCGGGGCTTTGGCAAAGCCATAGCCAGGCATGTCGACCAGCCGGAACACCAGCGGATCGCCAATGTCGAAGAAGTTCAGTTCCTGCGTGCGGCCCGGCGTGACAGAGGTGCGCGCCAGCGACTTGCGCCCGGTCAGGGCATTGAGCAGCGAGCTCTTGCCGACGTTCGAACGGCCGGCAAAGGCGATCTCCGGCACCTCCGGATCGGGCAGGAACTGCAGCCCCGGCGCGGACTTCAAAAACTCGACGCGCCCCGCAAACAGGCGGCGTGCCCGTTCCACGGGGTCATCGATCTGGTCCATCGCCTTACTTCGCCCGTTCGCGCGCGCGCTTGGCATCAGCCGCATCCTTGGCGGCCTGTTCCTTGAGCTGCGGATGCTTCGAATAGAGGTACTTCTGCTGGGCAATGGTCAGAATGTTCGAGGTGATCCAGTAAATCAGCAGACCAGCCGCGAACGGCGCCATGATGAACATCATCATCCACGGCATCAGCGCGAAGACCTGCTGCTGGACGGGGTCCATCTGCGCCGGTTGCAGCTTGAACTGCAGCCACATGGTGATGCCCAGCAGGATCGCCAGCACGCCGATGCCCAGGAACGACGGCGGCGTGAAATCAAGCAGGCCGAACAGGTTCAGCACGTGCAACGGATCGGGCGCGGAAAGGTCCTTGATCCACAGCGCGAAGGCTGGGGACCGGGAGCACGATTAGGCGGAGCGGGGGCGATGAAACACTGGCTGCTGTCCTACACCCTAGCCCCCGACTACCTGGATCGCCGCGCCGCGCTGCGGGCCGAGCACCTGGCTCTGGCCCAAGGTGCGACCGCGCGCGGCAAATTGCTGCTGGGCGGGGCGACTTATGAAGGCGGCGCCGCGCCAACCGAAGCTCTGCTGCTGTTCGCGGACGAAGAAGCCAGCGCTGCGGAAGAATTTGCGCGCAGCGACCCCTACGTGGCGCAGGGACTGGTCACACGCTGGACGGTGCGCGAATGGGTGACGGTGGCGGGCACCTGGAGTACGGGCGCTGCATCCTGACCGACCAGCCCTTGGCCGGTTTTCCAACCGGGGCGCTGCCACAGCGCGGGACTTGGTCGGATTCGGAGACAATGACGCCGCGCGCCGATACGGCGCCGTTGCGTCCTGCTGCGGCGAGGCGCCAGCCCTTATACCTCCAACCTGGACCGAGCTGCGCTGGGGCCGGATCGTCGGGCGTGCCAGCGTGCCTGCACGGCCGCGGCGGAGCGGCCCAGGGACAAGGGGTGCACCATGGGAATTACGGTTGGCTTTCTCGTCAAGCACGTCAGACCGTTTGGCGCGGGCTTCAATGGCTATTGCAGCCAGGACCTGATCGGCGTGCTCTTTTCGCTGAACTTCACAGCGGCAGAGGTGATCGGGATCCTGGCCGACTGGTACCAGGTCAGCCAGGCCAATCCGATGGGACAGTCCAATCGTTTCATCGCCGCCGCCAAGGCCGTGGCCAGAGCCCGCTGGGCTGAGCTTTACCCCACCGACATGAGCACGGTGATGTTCCTCGATCAGAACCAGCTCGCCTCGCTCAGCCAGGCGGGGCATAACGCCGGAGCGAACCAGCAATTTGTCTGGAACTATGGGGCCAACCTGCCGATCTGCGTGACGATCAACCGCAACAGCGACGCCAGTCACGTCCGCTGGAACTGCACCGGCTGCACCGTCAGCACCGACAACAATGGCAACGTCACCCATTTTGTTGGCCTGACCTGAAGCGTTGCCGCCTCAAGCAAAAATGCACGGAACGATTGCCCCTGAATTATAAGTATAATTACTTGCTTTACGAAAGGATATGGGATTAGCTCTCCGCGCGCTGACCGCGCGGGGGAGATTCATTGCCATGACCAAGATGACCTACCGGGTATACGTTACCACGTCCGATGATTCCAAGGCCGGGACCAACGAGGACGTCTGGTGCCAGCTGATCGGCACCAAAGGTGAAACAGCGGTCTGCCACTTCGACATCGGGGGCTACAACGACTTCGAAAAGGGTGACTCGCAAGGCTATGTCATCATGGACGATGACATTGGCGAACTGACCCATATCCAGTTCGCACTGACGGCCGAAGGCAGCTATGCGGGAGAAGTCTCGCTGACCGTGGCCGGTGATTTCAAGGGCGCCTCGGCCGGGGTCGAGTTCGGCAATGTCGAACGCTGGAAATCACAACACCACAGCCCGATGTGGAAATTGGATCATGCCCGGGTCCACGTCTACCTGTTGGCCGACCTTGTCGAAGTACAGCGCGCAGTCTTTACCGCTGAGCGCTGGGTAGCCCCCGGCAATGTGATCAGGATCAGCAAGGATTAGACCGCGCGGCAGCGCCACAATCCATCACAAAGCCAAGCGATTACCAAAGGGGGAGACGCCGATGGCGGCAAATTTCATGGCCCGGGTTCAGGAAATCTACGACAGCTCAACCCCCAACCTGATCTGGGAGGTTGGCACCAGTGTAAAGGTGTTGCGCGGCCATCTGACCGGGTTTGGCCCTGATTACATCGAAATGCAGGTCCCGATTGCCGGCCCGACGCCGATGATCGTGGTCCGCCAAAGCGAAATCACCTATATCTGCCGTGGCAGCACTGCGTTCGATGGCTGAAAGCCGCTGCTTGCGCGGCTGAGCGAATTCTGCTCGGTTGTCCCGGCAAAGCAAGTCCGCCACGGACAGGCTGGCAGATGGGGGACTGGGATGCTGTCACTGATTTACGTCAGCACAGTGACCGATGCATTCCAGCGCGAAGGGCTGGCAGCACTGGGTGAGCAGGCCGCCCTGGCCAACGCCAGGCTGGGAGTAACCGGGCTGCTGGTCTATAACGGCCAACATTTCATGCAATTGCTGGAAGGCGAGGATGCGGCGGTCGATCAGCTGCTGGACCGCATCGCACGGGACGAGCGCCATTCCGGCCTTGCAGTCATCCGGCGTGACCGGCGGCACACGCGCGAGTGCCCCAACTGGTCCATGCGGTCCTTCATGACCCCGCTGCAAGGGGCCGGTTCGGCAACCATGTTCGCGGCCCGTCTGCCAGAGGCCTTCGCCGCCGACACGCGGGTCATCTTCACCAGCTTCGCTTCGCTGCCAAGACAAGCCGCCTGAAAACGGCAAGGTCAGGCGGCTTAACGCTTGCGGACGAATTCCGCGCGCAGCACCAGGCCCTTGATTCCGGGATACTTGCAGTCGATCTCCTGCGCGTCTCCGGTCAGCCGTATCGAGGGGATTACGGTCCCCTGCTTGAGCGTCTGCCCGGCGCCCTTGACCGTCAAGTCTTTGATCAGCGTGACCGAGTCCCCGTCGGCCAGCACGTTGCCCACCGCATCGCGCACTTCCACCGCGCTTTCGGCCGCGCGCTTGGCCGCAAGTTCCGAGGCCGGCAGCCATTCGCCGCTTTCCTCATCATAGACATAGTCTTCGTCTTCACCGGACATGTGGTATTTCCCCTTCTGCCCACGGCCATGGCAGGCGCAGTGGCGCAAGGCAACCGGGAGGCAGGGCGGACAAGCTAGAATCCGCTGGCCAAGAATTCTTCCGCCAGCCCCGCCAGCAGCGCCGTTCCGCGCGGCAGGACCGCTTCATCCACCATCATGCGGGTGGAATGGATGCCGCAGCAGGCGCTCCAGTCCGCGCCGTCTTCGGCCACGCCCAGAAAGAACATCGCGCCGGGGACCTTCTCGAGCACATAAGCGAAGTCTTCCGCGCCCATGATTGGGGCGGGCAGGGTCTGCCAGGCATCAGCGCCGAACAGGCCGTTTGTCACCCGCTCACCAAAGGCGACGGCCCGGGCATCGCAGATCGTGACCGGGAAGCCTTCGATGATCCGGACCTCGGCGCTCAGGCCATGGGCAGCGGCGATCCCGCCGGCAAGCTGGCGCAGGGCACCATGCAGCTGGGCGCGGTGGCGCGGCGAGAGCGTACGCATCGTGCCCTTGAGCGTGGCAAAGTCAGCGATCACGTTGTGCGCCGTCCCGCCCTCGATCCGGGCGACGGTTACCACCACCGGATCGTGGGCGTTGAACCGGCGGGTGACCATGGTCTGGACCGCCAGCACGATCTCGCAGGCAACGGGAACCGGATCCTGCGTCTGGTGCGGCATCGAGGCATGGCCGCCCGCGCCGGTGACAACGATCTCGAACTGGTCGGCGGCCGCCATCAGGGGTCCAGCCCGGCCCGCCACCAGCCCATGTCGGGCATTGGGCATGACGTGGAGCGCAAAGGCGGCATCGGGTAGCGGATCGATCAGGCCGTCATCCAGCATGAAGCGGGCACCATGGTGACCCTCTTCACCCGGCTGGAACATGAAGGAGACCGTGCCCTTGAGCTCCGCCTGCCGTGCGGCCAGCACCCGCGCCGCGCCGGCCAGCATCGCGGTATGGGCATCATGACCGCAGGCGTGCATCGCCCCCTGAACCTGCGAGGCAAAGGGCAGGCCCGTCTCTTCGGGCATCGGCAGGGCATCCATGTCGCCGCGCAGCAGGACATGGCGGCCGGGTCCGGCACCGCCTTCAAGGGTGGCAACCAGGCCAGTTGTTGACGGCCCTTCGCGCCAGGTGAGCGGCAGGTCGGCCAGGGCAGCGCGGACCTTGTCACGGGTTCGGGGGGTATGGAGGCCCAGTTCGGGCTCGGCATGGATCGCGCGGCGCAGCGCGACAACCTCATCGGAGATCGCGCGGGCGGCATCAAGCAAATGACTGTGAAGCATGGGCTGATGATACCCGCCCCGCGCTGCGCGTCTAGGCTCCGATATTTGCCGCGATCCGCCGCGCGGCGGCATTATGCATCAGCACCGAGACCACCAGCAGCAGGTTCAGCACCACGGCCTGATAGATCAGGTAATAAAGCGGTGTTCCTGCAAACATCGAAAGGCCCAACACGATCGCCCGAGGGTTCGGGCCAAGCACCTTGCAGACGAACAGCAATGGTGGCGCCTCGGCGCGGACGGCCTTGGCAATCGCCGCCAGCCGGGCCGGATCATCCTTGGCCGCATCGACCGCTGCATCGATCCGCAGGGCGTGCGGAGTCATTCCGCTGGCAGCATTGAGATAGGCCGAGACGAAGACACCAAACGGGCTCCTGCTCGTCGCTGAACCGGACTTGCCGTGGCTGTGACGCAACCATGGCGTGCCATAGACCCACCACTGGTACTGACGACGTTGAACCTCGACATGATTGGATTGCACCGCGTGGCTGATACCGGCCGCAAACAGCAGGATCCAACCAGTGCTGCCAGAGAAGAAACCGGCTTGTCCGGCAAGGATGGCGCCAAGGATAAGGTACAATACAATATGGCTGGCATAATCGCAGATGCCATCGACCATCTCGCCAATCGGACTGGATCGGCCCGTCAACCGCGCCAGATCGCCATCGGCGCCGTCGACCACGTGCCAGCCCATGTGCAGCGCCATCCCCAAGGCCGCCCCCACCGGCCAGGCCAGGTTGGCATAGGCAATCCCGGCTGCGACCACCATCAACCCGCCAAAGACCGATACCATGTTGGGCGTAATTGGTGTGTGCGCCAGTCCGCGGGCCAATTGCCAGGCCAGCGGGTGATAGAGATAATGATTCAGCGGATCTTGCAGTTCACGGGGGCGCTGCGGCCTTGCCGGTTTGCCCTTGTTTACGACCGCGATGGCTTGTTCCACTGCCGACCCCGCCTTGTGCTGCATAGCTCTGACCCGCCTTCCCCTTAGCGGTGCTGGCGCTTGTCTAACAAGGGCCTAACCGCGGATTTGCCACGCGCAGGAATGGTGCTATGCTTGAAAGCCTGCATTGCGCAGGTGCTCATTTCGAATTTGGCAAAATTCCAAACGGAAACAGCCGAATTCGGGCCGGAAACCGATCATCACGCCAGCGATAGCTTGGCGCTTGATCCAGCTATTCGGCTTGACCTGCGCCAAACTTCTTGCTTTTGGCGCGCGATTTCACGATGGCGCGGCCTTCATTGAGGCCGCGCTGCGCCGTTCGAGAAGGATTAAAACCTAATGAAGCCGATCAAGGTCGCCATTATTGGTGTTGGCAACTGCGCTAGCTCGCTGGTCCAGGGGGTTACCTCCTACCGCCAGAACAATTCGTCGCAGGGCCTGATCCACGACAAGATTGGTGGCTACGGCGCGGGTGACGTTGATTTCGTGCTCGGCGTCGACGTCGACGCGCGCAAGGTCGGCAAGGACATTGCCGAAGCAATCTTTGCCAAGCCGAACAACACCGCCGTGTTCCAGGCTGACGTGCCGGCAACCGGCGCCAAGGTCATCATGGGCAAGGTCTCGGATGGCGTTGCCCCGCACATGACCACCGTCGGTGAAAAGGGCTTCATCGTTGCCAACGAAGCAGAGGCTGATCAGGCCCGCATCGTTCAGGCGATCAAGGATTCGGGTGCCGAAGTCCTGATCAACTTCCTGCCGGTCGGTTCGCAGGCCGCGACCGAGTTCTACATGAACTGCGCACTGGAAGCTGGCGTCG
>JACCDH010122151.1_pt1 | contig 10859 bp, 7 predicted proteins | sample 7442481 | NCBI WGS metagenome assembly JACCDH01 (sample SAMN15323433, study PRJNA562643) | freshwater metagenome | isolation source: river surface water | place: USA:Blue River Watershed | collected 2017-08-15 | reverse complement strand
TCTTTTTTATTTTTATTTGGATGATTTTTATTTTCTAATTTAATTTTTACATCTAAAGTTACATTTATTGGTTTCATCCATATTGCTTCTAGTTCTTGTAGTCTTTCAATCCTACTAGTTGTTGATTGGGTTGTATTTTTTGATTTGGTTGTGGTTTTTGATAAATTTTCTGTTAAAGCTGATGAATTTACAGTTGAAGTTGATTGTCTACTAGGATTATTTGGTGTAGTTAAATTTGTTGATGTGTTTCTTAAATTAATAACAAGAGGATTACGAATATTAGTTGATTGAGGTTGAGGATTTACAATTATATTAAGTTCTTCATTTAATTTTTTTTTGGATTCTACAGGATCTAAAAAAACGTCATTAGTTGATATTGTTATTTTATATTCTTGTTCTTTTTGAGTTAATTTGTCATTATAATCTTGTAAAGTTCGAGTAAAATAAATAAAATTTTTACCATTAAATGAATATGTTGAAAATAATTCATTTTTTATAAGTTTACATTTTTTTTCACAATAAGTTCTGTTTGTTAATTTATTTTTACATTTATATCTTTCAGATAATTTATCATTTAATTCTATTGGTTGATGTGTATCTTTGTCAAATAAAAAAATTAAAACATAATATTTTGTTTTAAAAGTATTTTGTGGATTATCCTTTATAACAAAAATTTTTGTATAATCTTTACAATTTTCTTCATTAGGATAATTAAATCCCTCTATTCCTCTTTCAAATATCATAAATTGTTGGTTATTAATGTCAAATTTTAATAATACCGAAGGTATTTCAATTCCTAACTTTTTGGGTTTGATAAAATTGAAAAAATCATTCATTTTCTTTTCTTACTAATATTAAATAACAAAAATTATTAATTAATTATTAATTAATTAAAAATATGATTTATTTAAATTAATTTATACATAAAAAAATTTATAATGAAAATAATCAGAACATTACAAATATTAAAATATAAAATAGAAAATAAAAATCAAATGATAAAAGAATTATTAGAAGATAATAATATATAATTATCTTTTATTCTTCTTCAAACCATTTAGTAAGTGATGTATTTTTTAAAATTAATTTTTTATTTTTAGTTGTATTATTAGCTATCAGCGCAGCGCTTACAAATTTATTATTATCTTCATCAACTATACCAAATGATTTTTTCTTTCTCTCTTCTTTAATTTCTTTATCATAATTTTCAAAAATATCTGAATAACCCACATCTATACTATTTTTTTTTATACTATTCAATGATGGTGTCATTGATTCATATTCATTTTGATTAATTGTTTCTACATTTGTAAATATAGATCTTGATTTTTTCATATCAACGTATGGTTTATATACTTTCTTTTCAAAATCACTCTCTTTTGTTTTACCTCCTTTTGATTTTATATTATCCTGAGCAGCATCATTAGCTAACTGATCTGCTGTTTTATTTCCTAAAGAATGAACATCTTGATTATTGGTATGTGCTTCAACTTTTAATAATACAACATCATAATTTGATTTTAATGTTAATAATTCTTCAATTAAATCAACATTTGGTACTTCTTCACCATTGTTTTTAAATCCATTCTTTTTATATCTTTCTCCTGTTCCTGTAAATAAATAAATACAATACTGTGAATCCGTAAATATACATATTTTTTTATTTAATTTATGTTCATCTGGTAAAGATTCAACACCTTCTAATATAGCTCTTAACTCAGCACGATTATTTGTTATTTTTGAATCTACTAATGGTTTAGATACTCTTAAATTTATAACTGGTATATAATATCCATAACCACAACCAACAACTTTTCCTTGTCTAATTAATGATCCATCCGTATAAATATATATTTTTTCTTTATCACTCTCTTCCATCTCTTTCATTCTATTTTCATTTTTAGCAACAATAGCATTATGAATCTTTTGATTTTTAGTTCCTTGAAAACCTTTTTTACCAAAACCATTTTGCATAAAATTATTTGCTTCTTCTTCATTTTCAAATTTTTTAAATTCAGCACCTTCAAATTTTTCGATCTGATTTTTACAATCCTCCCATTTTGTATATACACCAGGTACTCTCCCTTTATGAACTGAATAATAAACTTTTTTATTTCTATTCATTTTTAATTTTTATTTTCTAATTATATTTATATAATACTTTTTTATATTAAACATTTAAATTTTATATTATATTTATTTATTTTTCATTTTTTTATTCATTTAATTAAATGAAAGAGTACTTAAAGAAAATAATTCTATATAGAAAAATATAATATATATTATAATACCATATTTTCTTGCGCTAAAACACAAAGCATATATTTATTATCAAATAAAAAACAAAAATTATTAATATTTTGATTTATATTTTTTATGCATCAAAACAATGCGCATCAATATTTATGGTAAGATTATTGTTTTCCGTTTAACATTTATCTTAAATAATAGAATTATGAATAAATATTTGACGTCTCACTGACACATCTTTACGCGCAAAGCGCCAGTAAAGATGATAAAATAATTTATTTTTATTTTATTATTAATATTTTCATCAAAAATAAATATATAATTGGTAAGTCAAGATAAAAATCCCGGAAGCGGATCCGCCGCGCGTAAGAAGTACCATTAAAATAATAATAAATATAAATTTTAATTATTTTATCATTAGAATATTGCTAATAATTTATAATTATTAATTATTTAATTTTTAATTTTATATTTATTTTCTTTAAATTAAAAAGAGTACTTAAAAAAAAAGATAAAAAATAATATTTAAATTTATGATAAATAAGGTTGAATATTAATTGTTCTTAAAAATAAAATATAGAAAATATTTTTTATAATATTTGATATTTGAGGAAAGGTATATGCAAGATAATATAAACAAATTAAAATTTCTCTATTTTTATAATCTTCAATATTCATAATTGAATATTTAAATAAATCACATTCAAAAAACATATTTGAATTTTTTATACATTTATTGTTTATATTATTTATTAAATCTTTAATATTAATTTGATTATTCCATACAAAAAGAATATTTGGATATTGTATTTTTTTTAGTATAAATGATATTTTATATATTAAATTTTGTTCAGAACTATTTATATATTTACTCAAAAATTGACTATAATAATTATTATTTAAAAATAAAAATAATTTATTGATTACATTAATATAATCAATCTCATAACCTATTTTTGGAAGTAAAAATAATCGATATATTGTATTTTTTGTATTTTTTGATAAAGAATATTTAAATAAAATTAAATAATCTATATAATACTTTTTCATACTATTGGAGAGAAGAGGATTAAAAGATATTAAATCAGAAAAATTAAATATTTGAAAGCGCTGCGCTTTTAAATATTTTTTTTCTAAATATGGTGTAAAATGAATAATATTCTCAAAAAAATATGATTCACTAAATTCTTTTGAACTTATATTTATTTTAAATTTATATAATTCATTTAATATTATTTTTTCATTCATTTGTTTTATAATAATCTTAATTCTATTATTATATAAATTATAAAATATTTATTCTAAATTCTTTTATTTTTTGGATTTTATTGATTTTTTACTTTTTTTTGATTTAGATTCTTTCATAGTTGTTTTTGATTTAGTTGTTTTAGTACTTTTTTTTGATTTATAAGCTTTAGTGCTAGATTTTGGTTTATCTTTTGTTGTTATTTTCATGGATTCTTTTTTTGATTTACTATTATTTAATTCATTATTTCCATCTTCCATATATTTTGCTATTTGTTTTGAAAGTTCTGTACTCATTTATTATAATTTTGTTTCTATAATATATAAAGATAAATTATATACTACTTAAAAAAAAATAAAAATAAATAAAAAAATGAAAATAGAATAATAATTAATTAAGTTAAAATATATTTAAAAAATGATGAATAAAATAATAGAGACAAAAGATATAATGTCTTCCTTATTTACAGAAGATAAAAATATTATAGAAAATAATGATAAATTAATACAAAGATTAGAAAAAGATAAATGGATTAAACATTTTCAAAATTTTCCCTATAATGAAGAACAATTATTATTTATTCAATCACCTTTGGAAAATTCAAAACTTTTAGGTATTCCAGGTGGTGGTAAAACACAATCAATATTAGGTAAAATTTTACATCATTATAACAATGGTGATTTTACTAATCAAAATGAATATTTAATTTTAACATTTAGTAGAAAAACAAGTTATGAATTTTTGGAAAAGGGATTAAAATTATTAGAAGTGGAAAACCAAGAATATGATAAAAATATGCGATATTTTAATAGAAAAAACATTCGTACCATTCATTCATTAGCAGGTAAAATTATGATTTATCAAAAAGATGTTGATAATCAAGAAGATATTGATTATTCTACAAATACAACAATGGAAGATACTGTTATTTTAAGTGCTATTTTTAAAATAGATAGTGACCCATTATATTATAAAGATATGGATGAATTAAAAGAATTAAAAGTTATTTTTGTTGATGAAGCTCAAGATATATCAAATATTCAGTATGATTTTATGTGTTGTATATCTGAACATTACAATGTTCCTATTATTTTAATTGGTGATCCTAATCAAAATATATATCAATTTCAAAAAGGTAGTGATACATATTTATTAAATCATTCAGGTAAAGTATATCATTTAATTAAAAACTATAGGTCTAATCCCGAAATTATAACATTAATTAATTATTTTAGACCATGGTCAAAGATAACACCAATGATGATATCTGGTATTGATTATACAAAAGAAGAAAATATGAAAAATATTATAAAACCAATTATATTTACTGGTACAATAGATGAGATTATGGAAGACATCAATAAAAATATTAAAAAATCAAAATTTAAAAGAGAAAATATGGCTGTTATTGGTCCAGTTAAAAAATCGAAACCTTATAATGATACATATGCAAATATTGGTTTATCTTTAGTCATAAATAATTTTCAGAATAATAATATAGAATTTAAAAAACAATATGATGATTCAAAGGAAAATCAGATGAGTGATATTGAGGATGAATATTTTCGTTCAAATAAAGAAGAGGATAAAATTAATTTATATACTATTCATGGTTCAAAAGGTTTAGAATTTGATAGTGTATTTTTAATTAATTTTCATACAAATACATTTGGAAAAATACCTACTGAGGAAGAATATAAAGAATATAAATATTTATGGTATGTTGGATTAAGTAGAGCTAAATATCAATTGAGGATTTATGTAGAACAAAAAAAAATGCCATGGTATGAATTAAAATTATGTCCGAGTAATTATTATAAAACAGAAAATAAAAGATTTAATTTTACAAGAACTTTACAGTTTAAAGAGGAGATTGAACCAGAATATTTTGTTTTAAAAAACTTATTTTCGAACAAAAAATATTTTGATGATGAAGTATATTTTCATTTAGAAAAGATATTACCATATACAGTTAAAAAAGAAAAAATATTTGAATTTGGTGAAGATTATGATACAAAAAAAATCGCAATAAAAGATTATAAAGATAATGGTAAATTTTATTTATATTTTTTAAAACATGTTTATATGTACTTTTTTGATTATTATAAAATGAATGATAATTTGATTCTTATGAAAACTCGAAGTTTATTGGATAATTTAATATTAATTCCTAAAAAATATTCGAAAGGTTATCAAGAAATGAAGAACAGATTTCCTCATATAGGTATGAATTTAATTATGTTTAGAGATATATATGAAAATAAAAATAAATTAAGTCCAGATGAAGATAAATTATTAAATTATTTATATGAATTATTTGAAGGAAATTTAGAAAAAGTATTTTTGTTGGCACTAGAAAATGATGTTATTAATTTTCCACGAAAAAGAATGGAAGAGAGTTTATTATTTTTAGAAATACATAAAATGGAATTTATACAAAATAAAAAAGATCATGAATTTTTTGATATAGAAGAGAAAGAAAAATATGAATATTTAATTTATAAATCAATATGGGATATAAGTGTATTTTTATATTTATTAGAAGAAGAAGTTAATTTATGGAATATAGATGATAAAAGTATTTTAATTGATTTATATCCTTATATTGAACAAATTATTAAATTAGTTAAAAATAATTTAAATATTAATTATTTATTTTATCAAACTAAAGAACATACAAAACTACCTTTATTATGTGATATTGATATGATAAGTGAAAATGATAATAAAGTTATTATGATTAAATTTAATAAAAATGTGACTAAAAAATATGTTATGGAAATTGTACTTCAATCCTATATAAATGATAATAAATGGAATAATCCTAAAATTGAAATTTGGAATTTTTATCATGGTGAAAAATATATTATTCAAATGAAAGAAGATGAAATTAATAAATTAGTATTATTAAGAATATTAAGTTTAGCATTAAAAAAGAAATTAAAAAATATGGTTTTTATTTATGATTTAGAAATTGAAAATTTACATAAAAGATATGATATACCTCGAGAAATGGTTCAAAGACATATGGAAGAATTAGATTTAGAACTTGAAATATCATCTGGATATGTATATCCTCAATATACTCAAAATATAGAAAATTATTATAAAAAAGAAGAATTATATAAAGGAAATTCAATTGAACATGTAAAAAATGAATTCGAAAATATATTAGAATATTGTGAAAAACCACTTATAATGAGTCATAATTTAGAATTATATGATGAAGAGATATTTGAAAATAATAATATTTATAATGAAAATGATGAAAAAGTTAAAACATCAAAATTAGGTATGATTGATAGTGGTGAATTTTTAACTAATTATATGGGTAAAAATTTAGCTAAAATGGACATTATTGATATACATGAAAAATTATTAAAATACACTTTAGAAGATTTTTATTGTAAAAACAATGTTATTATGTTAAGAAATATATTAAAATATTATGGTCTTAATTCTTTTAAAATTAATGATGTTTTAACAAATAAATAAATTATATATATATTTTTTACGATTATAATAATTATTAAATATTATTATATAAATAATTGAATCTATTTTTAGTTTAATAAATATAAAAAATGAAAAAAAAAATGAAAAATCAATACTAAGAAAAGGAAAAAATATATGTAGTTCAGAATAAACACTTTACAAAAGTAATTATAGACGTTATATAAACGTAAATAAAAAAGATGGGAATTCAAGGACTTTGTGGTTTTTTAAATAGATTTAATCAAGAGAATAAAATACCTTTTGAAGATGCAGGTGTAAGAACCGTTGATTTAAATGATTATTCAGGTAAAATTATAGCAATTGATATTAGTAATTTAGCACACAAAAATAAAGGTGATGAAGAACATAATATTAAGATTATATCAAAAATTTGCTATAAATTATTAAAACATAAAATATTTCCTCTATTTGTATTTGATTCAAGAATGAAGAAGAATAAGTTTACTGAAAATCTTCCTCAATTAATGATTGAAGAACGTAAAAAATATGAGGAAGAATATCAACAAATGATGCAACAATTAACTGAAGATAAAAAGAAAACTGTATCTAAGAGATATAATTTACGTAAAAAAAATAAGAATTATACAGTTTTATATACAAAGATTTATGAATTAAGAAATACAACTGAAGATTTATCATTTGAATATTTTCAAAGAATGATTCAACAATATATTGATGAAATTAATATGACAACTGAAGAGATTTCACAACAAATTAAAGAAGAAGAAATTAATTATGATTATTTTCATAGTTGCAATCTTTCTGATATTATTGAAAAGAAAGAAGTATCAGAGAAATTATCAACTACTATTGTAAACAAAGATATTTATTATTTTAAATCTTTATTAGATTTTTATGGTATCGCTTATGTTGAAGCATATGGTGAGGCCGATGGTATGTTATCTCAATTATGTAATGAAGGTATTATTGATGCTGTTATTTCGGATGATTCTGATTTACTTGCATTTGGATGTAATCGACTTTTAAGAAATTTTGATGTATACAAAGATGAAATTCTTGAATATAGAATTGAATATATATTAGATAATCTTGGTTTAAGTTATTCACAATTTTTAGATATGTGTATTTTGATGGGAACTGATTTTAATGAAAGACTTAGAAGATCTCCTGAAGTTATCTATAATATGATTTTAGAAAAACATGATATGGATAGTATTATTGAATCTATCCCTAAACTTCCTGGAAACTTTAAAGATTGTTGTGAAAAAACTCGCAATATCTTTTATACAAGAACTCCCAAATATTATATTGATTATACAAAGGGTATTATGAATGTATCGCATGAAGATGAAGATGATTTAGTTAAAACAATTAATCTAACATTTATGAATATTAAAAGAATTGTTAAAATGCAAAAAGAATCTAAATTAACAAATTTTGTTGATTATTTAAGTCTTGATATATCATCTTCTGAAAGTTCTGATTCTGAACCTGAAGTTCCCCGTCGACGTATGATTAGAAGACCTATTGAGAATCCAGTTGAGAAACCAATTAAACTTAAAAGAAAAGAAACAGATTCAATTTATTCAAATAATTATAGTATTCTTTGTCTCAGTGATGAAGAATAAATTTATTATAATATATTAAAAATTTAAAGATACATAATTTATAATTTATCATTTATCATATATCATTTACAATATATCATTAATAATCAAAAAAATCTAATTTTATAAAATTTAATAATTTATTTTTTAATCATCATTCAACATAAAATGTTGTTGAATGTAATCATATAATTCATCACTTATTTGTATTCTAGTTCTCTTTGTAGGATCTGTAGAATGCATTTTCTCAATAAATAGATAAAAAGAATTATATTCTTCTTCATTCATATAAATAAACTTTCTTCTTTCTTCAATACTTTTATTTAACATATTTTCTACCAAAATACATGATTCTCTTATTTGAGGATCAATTCGCGACATCTTTGATTGTTTAATAATTGGATCAAATTCTTTCGATTTATTATCCCAATATTCTTCTGTCATTCTCTTCATATTTTCAGCTCTTCTTATTCTTTCTTCTTCATCTTCTCGTATTTTTCTTTGAATCTCTGATTCAGCATTCATACTAATATCTCGTTGATGTTGTTGAAAGCTTAATTGTTCAATATATGCAATTTGCTCTTCTTCTGTCATATTAAATACATTGGGTGGAATATTTGAATAAAAATCATGGTTATTTGATGCATTGTTAGTATTCGGAAAGGGATTGTCAGGAATTAATTGTTCACGTACAACTTCATCTGCTGCACGTACATTCTCTTCTTCAGTATTGTTTGAAGAAGTATTATTTTCTTCATCAAGTAAATGAAATGGGAAATCAGGATCGATATCTGTCATTTTTATTTTACGTTCTTTTATTTATATATGCTTTAATTTTTAAAGTATTTAATTTAAATTTTTCATTTTTTTTTATAAAATAATATTATATTATTTTATAATTTATATTAAAAAATAGGTTTTTTTAGTTTATATCATTGCATTAGCATTATTTATTAATTTTAAAGTAACATCCTGATAATGATCCATGAATCTTTTTTTATTTTTTTCACTTACTAAATTTACACCTTCTATAAATGTTTTATAATCTGTATCATCTGATCTATGAATAAAATTATTATGTTTTTCTATAATTTTATCTTTCCATAATTGATAAATCTCTGGGTTTTGATGAGGTGTTTGATCCTTTAATTTTTCTAAAATATCCAAAAAAGTTTGTGTTATTTTGTTCCAAATATTTTCATAAATTATAACTTTATTTGTCATTATCATCTTCTTCTTTTCATATATTATAGATTCTGCCTGATTTTGTAATAAAAAGAAATTAAGATTTAAATTATTTTTTATTAACTCTTGTAAAGCATTTATATATAAATTATTAATTAATATATTAAATTTTTCATTATCTGTTAAATGACTCATATCAAATCTTGAATAAAATGGTAAAATAACATCTTTCATTGAATCTTCTTCAACATTTTTATCAGGTATATTTATATAAAAATTATTATTTTGCATATTATTTTGTGTATTATTATTTATTGTAACATTATTATTATTTATATTAACTACTTGTTGATTAATATTTTGTTCTTGACTCTTTTTAACTTTACATATAGTTAAATGTCTATTTAGACTTGAATTTGAACTAAATGATGTAGAACAATAATCACATTTTGGTTTATTTTTTTCATTATTTGTAATAATTTGTTTATTATTTATATTATTAATATTATCTTGTTCATTATTTATTAATTTATTATTATCTATTTGTGAAGAAAGATTAGATTTTTTTTCTAAACTTCTTTCTTTCCATCCTGTATTATTAAATAATGTCTCATTATTTATTTTACAAATATATTGTCGGTTAACATGTCTTTTTATACCTGAATTAGATTCTGTTTTATATAAACAACGTTCACATTGATAATAAAATTTTTTATTACTGTTCAGATTATTTTCTTTGTTCTCATTATTTAGATTTTCCATTTTTTATTTTATATAATATATTTTATATTTTTTTTTAAGTTCAAATATTTTACAAAAATAAATACCCTCCGAGGGTATATTTTTTTTTGATTAAATTTATCTAATATTAGAACTTTAGAAAGACAGATTGATCTGAGTATATAGATTAGATCCTTTTTAATTGAATAGATCTATATAAAAAATGACTTTTTAAAAATACCCTCCGAGGGTATATTTTTTTTGATTAAATTTATCTAATATTAGAACTTTAGAAAGATAGATTGATCTGAGTATATAGATTAGATCCTTTTTAATTGAATAGATCTATATAAAAAATGACTTTTTAAAAATAC
>JACCDH010379614.1_pt1 | contig 10861 bp, 13 predicted proteins | sample 7442481 | NCBI WGS metagenome assembly JACCDH01 (sample SAMN15323433, study PRJNA562643) | freshwater metagenome | isolation source: river surface water | place: USA:Blue River Watershed | collected 2017-08-15 | reverse complement strand
TGTTTGATTGTTGTCCTCATATTTTAATTATTTAAGATATGTAAATATAATTATAAATTCCGATATAAAAAAATTATTTGTCAATTATTTTCAAATAAACAATACCTGATTCAGTTTGTTTAATTTCACCGGATTGAATCCAAGCTTGCACCTTTTCTGGAGAGCCTAACTGCTCGGCTAAGACTCTAATGGTTGCTTCTAAATATAGTTGCATTGATTAAGATTGAGATGTGATTTGTGCTAATTTAGCTTCAAGTTTAGAAATATTCTTTTCAAGAGCTTTGTTATTTTCTTGATTCCATTTGATGTTTCTCCTTTTCCAAAATTCTATGCTATCTGCTTCAGCTTCTGACTTTTGTTTATTATAAGCAGCTTCATCATTATTATAATTCTTTGCAACACCATTTTTAACGATTTCTGACCATGTTGGCCATTGATATGGTTTTCCCATTACATTATCACCAGCATTAACTTTAGCTAAAATTTCTTCATCTGTAAAACCTAGAGAAGCTTGAATAGTCCTATTATTATTTTCAATTCTAACTTGATAAGATTTAATTTCAGCATTCATCTTTTCAACCTTAGTTAACTTCTTTAATTGTTCAGCATATTCATTAGATAAAGTACCTTTAATTTTACCATTAGGTAATTTAGTTTTGGTTAAATAACGATAGTGATAAGATTGAATATTATAACCTCCAGCGCCAATAGCTTCAGTGAAATAGTCATATTGTACACCGTCTCTTTCAACAACTGCATAAATTTCAACACCTTTACGAGCAATATTTGCTTGGATTTTAATTAATTTATCAGTTGGTTCTGTGTATTTCTCAAATGATTTTAACATATCAACAATTAAACCTAAGTAAATCATCCTTTCTTCAAAAGCACTAACAGTATACTTTTCATTCTTTTTAGCATATTGTTCAATGATTTGAGCTTTGATATTTTCAACCATTTCTAAGATAGTTGGTTCTAGAGCAGTTAAAACTGTGTGTGAGAATTCAGAACCTTTAGATTCGTTTACAAATTGTTCAAATAATTTAACTGTTTTCATATTATCTCTTTTTATTATACTGTAAATCTACACAAAATAAATGACAGTAAAAAATATTTAAGCATTTATTTTTAATTTTTTTTCATAAAAAAAGGAACCCAACTGGATTCCTTTAATTTCTTTTAGGCCGGACCACCAACTCCGTAGAAAAACCAATTTGACGCTTCGTCATCATCATTTAGTATAGTTAAACCTTTGGTAATTTGTTCAACTATTACTTCTTTTAGATGAGTAAGATTCTCTTTAGTTTCGCACACAGAAGCTGGACCGACTTCTGCGATGAAACTTTCCATAAAAGATTTAATATTATTAGGCTATAGAGTAAAACTACAATCTATATATTCAAATCTTCTAAAAAGTTTCAACTATTTTTTACCTGTTACAAACTTTTCATAATCATCAACAGTAGCTGAAAAAGTTCTAATTTTAAAAGACTCTTCAGATTCACCTGGATTTGGTTGAAGTGTATTAGAATCTCCAACTTCAGTTCCAACACCTTCACTTAATTCTTTAATTTGAGATTCGATTTTTTGTATCTCTTCTTTGATTTTAAGTTGCTTAGGCGAATTAGGCATTGCTTTAAATGCTTGATTTAATAATTTTATTCTTTGAAGCTCTAAATCTTTTTTAGAAGATTCTTCATTTACAATAGATTCATCTACTTCTTTAAAGTTTTGTAATGCTTTAAGAGCTTCTTTCTCATGCTTTTTGAAATATGCAATCACTTCTGATTTTTCTTCAAATGATTTTTGACCTTTACCTTTAAAGTCATCTACCCAAAAAGAATCTGAATCGCTATCAAAACTATAATGACCTATAAGTTTACCATTAGATAACACTTTACCATCTTTAGCTTCCCAACTTTCATTTACAATTGCTTCATGAATTCCTAATTCATCTTCAAATTCAATGATTTCATTATAATCTGCATCTTCTAAAGCATCTTCAATTTCTTTTTGAGAAGCATTAGGATTTTTGCAAACTACTGAAGCTACTTTCTTTTTTGTAAATGAACCTCCTTTAAGATACATTTGCATAATATCTTTAAAGTGAACGTCTTTGTGACTCATTTCATCAACAAATTGTTCAAATAATTTAATGTGTTTCATTATTCTTTATTTTTTTATAAGTCTCCGACTCTTGTTATTTCAGCATCTTCACCTTTAGAAGTTTTACAAGTGATATGTTTTCCTTTTTCTAATTTAAACATATCGCTATTCTTTACAATAAAACTGCCAAATAATGACTTATGTGAATCGCTATCGTCTAAATAAAGAGCATCTGTATCATCACCGTGTCTTTCAAAACCAGCAATTGTAACTCTTGCCTGTTTAGTAGGATATTTGCCAACTGATACGTCATATTTACCAGCAATTTTTATATTATGTGGAATTGATTTATATGATTCCTTTACAGATTCACTTAAAATTTGTACTACCTTTTTTACTGCTTCTTTCTTTTGAGCAGGCGTAGAATGCTTATATAAATCCTTTTGATATTTTTTCATTGCATTTATAATCTGCTCTTCAGAAGGAACATCTTCATAACTTGTATGATTGGGCATTGAATATGCTAAATCTTTAACTGCTCTTTCAAATTCCGTTGGATTTAAAGCTTCATTAACAAACTCTTCAAATAGTTTTATCTTTTTCATTATGCTATATATGCGTTTAGTTCGTATTTATCACCCATTCCATATATTGAAATTTGAAGAGCTTTCTTTTGTTCTTTACCATCTTTAAAAAGAGTGATAGTAAATCTATTTGTAAAACCATCGCCTGGTTTTTTAGGACCCATACCAATTTTAGTGGCAGTTTCTTCTTTGTCATATTCATATCCATGCGATTCAGCATATTCTAATGCAGTATCAACTGCTGATGTATAACTTCTATGATAAACTTGATAGTCTGATTTCTTTTCAGTTACATATTGCTCGAATAATTTGACCTTTTTCATTTTCTAAATAATATTTTATGGATTATATATCACTTTTAATTAGGTAATTTAAAACCTTATCCCAATTCTCAAAACCTTCTTTACCAAATTGAAGCCATTGTCCTTTAAATTCTGCAGCTCCATTATTTGGTCGGTCATCAATAAGATAATCTCCCATTAATAAGTCTTTTCTGTGAGAAAGAATAAGTCTTTTGTGGCCTAATTTACCAAAATGTTTTTGAACCCAAACTCTTTTAGCAGACCAAGCGTTAACATTACTCCATGGTGCAGTACTTAAAAAGAATACGTCATATTCTTTCATTAATAAAGTAACTGCTTCTATAGCGCCTGAAACTGGTTCTGGTGTATCAAAAAGATGTTTATCAATTGATGTTAATTTGCCTAAATGATTTATTGCGTCTGCTCCGTGTCTTTTGACTGCGTTTCCTTCTAAGTCAACTACAACTCCGTCTAAATCGATGTATAATATTTGTTTTTGCATGTTGTATTCTTTAATTATATACAAATATAATTAAAAACTTTGATATAAAAAAATATATTGATTATTTTTTTAAGATTTTTTTTCCAATTGGATTTTGAATAGGCTTATTTAGCATTTTTTGAATAGATTTTTCAATCATTTCAAAATCAACTGCCATGTCTACACTATTATCGACAATAATCATATTTGATGAACCAAATAAGTTTTGAAACTTACCTAAATTAGTTTGAACAGAATGCCAAATTTCTTTAACCAAGTCTTCTGGTAAAGTTCTACTTCTTTTAGCATTTCTTGCTAACGCAACCTCTAATGAAGTGTTAACAAAAATCATAAAGCAGTCATAACCATGCTCTTCTAAAGCTTTTTTCTTATCTGCAATTTTTCTAAAGTCATCACCTGTACCATCGATAATCATACCCAATAGATTCTTAGTGTATAATTCTTGTCTAGCTGTTGTGATTTTCTTAGCTTTAGCTCTTGGAGAATCTTCCCCCTTGGTTAATTTATCAAATTCTTCTGGGTCCATTTCACCTAATGTTTTAGGGTCAACTCCCATTTTCTTTAATTCTAATTCAAAAGCTGGGTCTGAATTAACAGTTTTTAAACCCGTTCTATAAGATACTGATTGCGCAGCATCTTTAGGAATATTGAACAACTCTGAAGCTACGTAAGATTTACCAGAACCTGGACCACCAGCCATAAAAAAGGCCTTAAGGATATTAGGGTCATTAACACCTTCTTCTATAAATTCTTCGTATAATTTAACGTATTTCTTCATCTTCGTTATCTATTTGGTCTAATTGTTCTTTTAGTTCATAAACTCTCCATTCATATTCAAGTAAGTCATCATTACTTAATTTACCTTGCTTAAATAATTTTTTAGCAGATGCTAAATCACTCTTAGCACGCTGAAGAGCTTTGCTTAATTCAACTTTAGCCTTTTCATTTGTTTCAGGACTCTGTTGATGTTTTTTACCAGTTTCTTCTAATTCTTCATCGATGATAGAAGATTCCTTAATACAAATATCAAAAGTAATACTCTTAAACAAATCTGCAAATTTTTCAAGTTTGCTTTTCATTGTCTTATTTGTTTTTATAGTCTTGGTAAGACTTTTCTTCAGTTAAGGTTGAACCACTTAAACTATCTATCCTCTTTTTTACTAAATTTCTGTCATCATTAGTATAATAAACTGCTCTTGCTAATCTAATAAATTCATTACCAAAATCTTGCGCTCTCTCACAATCTCTAATCTCATCCTCTATTTTCCAAAGAGTACGATTTACTTCTAATAAATCTTGGTATGCTTGTGAAACCGCGGCCTCGTTTTCTGAATCTGACATGATTCTATCAACGCATGGAGTTAAAGTATCCCATTCTTTTTGAATATTAATTCTTTTTGTTGGGTCTTGAATCTTTTCTAATTTAATCTTTAAAATTGTGTGTTTGTCAAGGATTTCTCCGTTAGATACTTCGATTTTCATAATTAATTATTTTTTATTCCAATTTTTAATTTGTTCTATTACTCTTTGTGCAGTAATTACTCTACTACATTCATAAACTCTTTCTGTTCCTTTATGAGCTGGACACCAATTCCAGTCACCTTTATCAAAATGACCCCATTCCCAGCATGAATTACATACTGACTTATCTATAATTCTTAGAGTCTTATCAGTAAACTCACAAACTTCTGGTGTAAAACCTGAAATCATAACTACTGGTATATCTAAAGCCCATGCTAACCAACTTAAACCGCTTGAAATGCCAATAAAATATTCAGCATGTTGCATCCAATTTGCAACTTCTTCTAATGGTTCTGGTAATTGTTTAACTCCTTTAGGGTACCAATTGCCCATATAACCATCATGTTCCTTAGAAGCTAAATATACTTCATAACCATTTTGTAAATGCCAATCTACTAATTCTTGCCAACCTGTTGGATTATTCCAATACTTCGACTGAGCCGTGGATTGAGTAGCAATTACAACATATTTGTTTTCAATTGGTCTTTCTGATTTTTTAAAGCTTAATTTTGGTCTTAATTCAGCATTACCTTTATAACCTAAACCATCAGCTGCAACATCTCCTAAATAAATAGCTCTCCAATCTCTTTTGTTTTTATTAGGGTACCATGCTGGTTCTCCATTTGATTCTGTACCCATGTGTACACCTAAATAGAATCTATAATCAAATTCTGGGTAAGCTGTACCTGGATGAGATGGAAAAACATTGTCTTTAGCATAATCATCCCAATCAAATAAGAAGTTTTTATAAGTCATTAAATAGCACTTCTTAATTCCATTTTGTTTAACCCAAGCTCTAACAACTTCTACAAAGGCTAAACTATCCCCAAGACTTGAACTGCCTATTTCAACATAAACCGTTTTGTCTTTTAGGTCCATTACCCATTCAATTGAACGGTCTTCCCAATGCATTACAACTTTCCAATTTACAAAATATTGAGGGGATGGAGAGCACCAATAATTAGAGCCTAAACCATTATGAAAGTGTAATAATTTACCTGAATCTTGGTCCCAAAATTCAACGTTACAAGGTGTTTCATGCTTATTTACAAATTTAAGCACATTATTAAATTCTATACTGTATCTGTCGTTTAACATTAAAGTTGTTGGTCTTCTATAAGGTGATGTTTTTGCTAATTCTGTGTATAATTTATCATGCTGCATTGCAAATCTATGTCCATCAATACCATTTGGTAATTTAGTTTCCTTTTTAATTGCACATTGATTTACTAATTCATTTGCATCCTGTGGAGTATTACCTGATAATGCTGTAATTTTATCAGCCCATCTATCACCATATTGTGGTAAATTATAAGCCATAGTTTTACAATTATAAGCTGCAGCTTCGGCTAAAACAATAGGGTTACACTCCCATGTTGATGTAAATAACATTAGGTCTGCCATTAATAAAAATCTCCAGCTATCGTCCCTTTCACCATGAATATGACAATTCGATGGAACATCTTCCATCAATGGTCTCCAATATTGTTCAAAATTAGGAGCTTGGTTACCAATAAAATGAAACTGGTAAGTTTGGCCGTAATAATCATATAAATGTTTAGCTATTTGTAAAGCATAAGTTTGATTTTTACCAGGAGTCCATAGACCAATGTTGACAATATGATATTCTCCATCGGTTCTAAATCCCATTTCAGACAATATCTCTTCTCTCGTTGGTAAGACATTATCATTTGGTCTATCAATTGGAAATTGAATCAATTCGGTTTTTACACCACGACCCTTAAAGGTATTATTAATATGTTCATGAACAATAGTAGCGTATGCATCTGGTTCAGCTCGTTTCATTTCATTTGGTTTAAACCAAACGTTGTGACAAGTTTCAACTATTTTCCATGGATGTCTTTCATTGTATAATTCTCTTTGTAATTCTATTGGAAAGACCGAGAATCCATCAAAACCTTCTGGAATTTCATCAATATGAATTACATCAATACACCATTGATAACAGATATTAACAATTCTACTTCTACCTCTTAAATGAGTTTCTTCATCCTCTCCTAAAAAACCTAATGAAATAAAGTGGTCTTCTGGAATTATATCAAGAATTTGATTGCGTTGAACAACATAAGCACCTGAATAAAGAGTCCATTCTGCTACAAAGATTTCATGCTTAGTCCACTTCTTTAGCATTTGAATTCTTCTTAATAGAAATGCTGGCATACCACCAGTTGAAAGATGCGGTGCTAAAAATAAAATCTTTAATGCTTCTTTCTTTTCACCTAATAATCTAAATACCTTTTCTATCTCTTCAGCTCTTTTTTCTCCATGAAAAACTTTAATTTGGTTTTTATCAGCTGGAAACTTGTAAAATGCACCCTTTAATGTATCCTCTTCTACTTCATTAGCTAAAAAATCTTCAACAGTTTCTACACCCTGAATATTGATATAAACCATTGGTAAATATTGGTCATCTCTTTGCCAAACTAAAACATTGTATAATGTTTCTTCATGATATGGCATAGCTTTATAGGTATCAAATAACTTTGGAAATACATTCTTAGCCTCTTTCCATAATTTTAAGAAAGCTCCTACTTTGTCAGTTCCAACTAAAATATTTGTAGTTCTATAATTAGTAGACCGGTCTTCAGGTTTCATTCCAAAGAAATCCATCAACTTCCACTCTAGACAGTTTGTATTATCTGTAGAACCATCTTCTTTCCAGAAAGGATTTCCTATTAATTCATCACCTTCTACTAATAGGGCATATTCCTGAGGTCCCAGAGAGGCTAAAGGATAATCTTTAACTTGCTTTGTATATTCAAACATCTCATCTATGTTTGTATTAGCAATACAATCTGCATCGAGATAAACCCATTCTTTAATACCTGTTTCGGTTGCATCTAACATACAATCGATTTTTGCAGATAGAGTCATATAAGTTCTATATGTACCTCTATTTACATATTGATTTCCTTCAAACTCTACAAAATCATCAGTGTTTGAAATAGGTAAATTAAGGTCTAATCTTTTACAAATGGCTAAATCTTTTAATGCATCACTAGCATCATAATCAATTGTATAAACTATTAATGGATGCACTGAGTACCTATTAATACTTTTAGCTAAATTAAGTACAACGTGTTCGTAATTTTCTGTTGTATGTGAAATGTATGCTCTCATTATAAAACTTGTACTGATATTAATTCTTGTTCTTTATTATAAGCTTCAACTCTAATTGGTTTCTTTATATCTGCATTCATCCAAAGTTTGCCAATAGTTCGAACCTTTAATTCATCAAAATGGTAATTAGTTTTTGAACCTTCTGCATCTATAATAACCATCTTAAAGTTTTGAATATCCGATAGTGGTTCAAATAAAACTACATCCTCTTCAATTCTATGCCCAATCATTGCTCCACCTGAAAAATAGTTTAGGTCACTTAAATGTGCTAATCTTTGTTCAGCTGCTCCTGCAGGAACATGGACTATAAAATCTCCGTATTGCCATACATCATCGTTTGTCTTTGGAAAATGATGAATCATAAAAATACTATTGCTATACCAAAATCTATTAAAGTTTTTACCATCTATAATTTTAATGCACTGCTTAAATTCAGATTTATCTGCTGAATACCTAAATTGTCGCATTTCATAATCAAACACTTTGATTTTATCTTGAGTTTCTTCAGCAGCCCAAACATCATCAAGAAATTTAATAGATTCTTCGCAGTTTTTAATTAAGAACTGTGCAGTCATAATAGACTTTGTGCCATGTTGATTTATAATAGGAGTATCTGGAATATCATTATGGCCAGTGATAACCATAAAATGTTCATCGCTAATAAATGATTCTAATTTAATAGTAGTATTCATAAATAGACAATCTAAGTCTATAAAGAAAACCCAATCATATTTACCGCTTTGTAATAAAGATTTTACAACATTAACCTTTTCCCAATGTGGAGTTCTTTCTATTTTATCATCCTCTACTTTAATAACTTCAAGAGAGTAACCATGGATTTTACAATACTTTTCAAAATTATCAAAGGCTGTAATATTTGCCATACTTTGATAATTATCATTATAGATTGTAGTTACACAGATTCTTTTAGGGTCTATATCATATTTGATTTCATTATGCTTATATAACGACTTTACGCCCTCAAATACTTTATTTACGTCAGGATGACATTCAAATGTTGGCTTATTTTCTAAACAATAAACTTGTGGAGGTACGCCATGTACATTTCCATGAATCTGGACATTGTATTTCATGTTACTTGAACAAGCTAAATTACAAGAACCGCCAATATACTGAAATTTATAATCTTGTGAACCATTTCTATAAGGTGCTCGTAATTTATAATCAATTGAACTACCTAATTGAATAATATTAACATCAGTTGTTCCTGCGACGTGTAAAATACCAGAATCCATTGTGACCACACAACGAGCTCGATGATTCATCATCCATCTTAATTCTGCTACATCATTATCCGGGTCATCTAACAGATTAACACCTAAACGAATATTAATATCCATCACAGGTTTATCTACATTATAGAATCCTTGTTCTTTACCACTTCTACCAACTGCTACAACTGGAATATTAGCAAAAGCTAATTTATCACATAGTTCTTGCCATTTTTCAGTATCCCATGTTCTAGTGGCCCAAGTTGTAGTTGGATGTATAATTACATAATCTTTAAGAATTTGGTCTGCAAATAATAATTCTCGCTCTCTTTCAATATGTAAAGGAGTTTCCATTTCAGATTCTAAAAGAGTAAATCCCTGCGAAACTGCATGAAATTGACGAATATCCATATTTGAATATCTCCACTCGACCCTTTCTCCACCTTGTAATTCATAGCCTTTACCAACTAAAGGTCCAAAAAGTCTATGAACTTTATCAAAATTATTAAAATTAGTGTGGTCTGGTTTAGAAGTGCTTACAACATATTCAATACCTTCAAATAAATAGACATGATTTGCTATAATATGGACCGATTGGCCGTATGCTTCTGAAATTTTTTTACAAGTAGGAATTGCAGCTATAGTATCGCCCAAGGCTGGTGTGTCAATCCAAATTCCAATCATTATATAAATAAGTTAGTGATAAAGTATTTATACTAATTAATTTAGATTTGTTTACTCAAAATAGCCTGTGATTAATTGTAAATCCTGATAAGCCTCTTGGACTAATTTATAGATGACATCTGGGTTAGTAGTCTTGAATCTCTTATAATACATCATTTTGCCTTCCTTTAAGGAATCAAGTATGCAAATAAAATTGTATTCAGGTTTAACCTTTATTAATTTTGAAAAAGGTTTTACTTCCCAGGCTTGTCTTTTTGCTGCACCTACTAAAGCGTATCTAACCCTAACGTGAGCCATTAGGTCCCATTCTGGGTCATTTAATTCAGCAAACTTCATTATCTCTTTGACATCATTTTTGATGCAATATAAACAATAAGCAACAGAGTCTGGTTTATCTAAAACTTGTTGCATTGAATCAATATCCAAAGGTTTATTGATATATGGCTTTACTAAATTAAAATGTAGTCTTTTTAGCATTAGCTAATTACGTCAGGGTGTTGAAATCCAGTTGGTCTATTATCATCTCCTATAATTCTAGGTCTAGGTTTTGGATTCACTAATCCTTGGCCAGAATTATCTAAAAAATGATTTAAGTCATCTTCTGTTTTAATAATATCCTTTTTATCGTCCTTTGTTTCAATGTCAAACCCTATTGTGGAATCCACGGGTTCTTCAATTGAAGCTTGACCAGGTGTTGGGTCTACTGCTAAAACTGGTTGCAATGTAGAATCGTCAGGTCCATTAGTTCCGATAGGTCCTTCTAGACTACCGGCTTTAGTTTTTTTTTCA
>JACCDH011440268.1_pt1 | contig 10864 bp, 10 predicted proteins | sample 7442481 | NCBI WGS metagenome assembly JACCDH01 (sample SAMN15323433, study PRJNA562643) | freshwater metagenome | isolation source: river surface water | place: USA:Blue River Watershed | collected 2017-08-15 | reverse complement strand
CTGAGAAACCTTACGTATTCTTCGGAACCAATCCAGCACACCAAAAGCTTATAGCTGAGCCGACGCTCATTCGGAGCTCGCTCAAACAATCATCGGAGAGATTTTTGACTTTTCAACAACTAGGCATCGACCAAGACATTTGTGATGCCTTAGATTCCAGAGGAATCACGACTCCATTCCCAATTCAGCAGCAAGCCATTCCAATTGCGTTATCTGGTACTGATGTCATCGGTCAGGCCAAGACCGGAACCGGTAAGACTCTGGGCTTTGGTTTGCCACTGATCCAGTCACTAGGACTCGAACCAGGTCTGGGTGTTCAAGCACTCGTCGTTGTGCCAACCAGAGAGCTGGCCATCCAGGTCGCCTCCGACTTGGAGATTGCCTGCAGTAACCGTGTTACTGAGGTTGTTGCTATCTACGGTGGCAAGGCCTACGAGGGACAGGTTGCCGCGCTAAAGCGAGGTGCTCAGGTTGTAGTCGGAACTCCTGGTCGTCTAATTGACCTTTCGAAGCAGAAGCTACTTGACCTATCAAAGATCAAGTTCATGGTTTTGGATGAAGCGGATGAGATGCTCGACCTCGGCTTTTTGCCTGATGTTGAGAAGCTCTTTGCCTACACACCGGCGGAGCGACAGACCATGTTGTTCTCGGCGACCATGCCAGCAGCAATTTTGAACCTGGCGCGCAAGTATCAGAACAAGCCCATCCACATCAGAATCCAGGATCCTGAAGAAGGCAAGACCAAGGCTGACATCAAGCAGTTCATCTATCGCGCTCACGCGCTAGACAAGGACGAGGTTGTCGGTCGAATTCTGCAAGCTGAGGGTCGTGGAAAGACTGTAATTTTCGTGAAGACCAAGCGCGCGAGTGCCAAGTTGACCGAAGAGTTAATTGATCGCGGTTTCCGCGCTACCGCCTTGCACGGTGACATGAGCCAGGAAGCGCGCGAGAAGTCAATGATCGCGTTCCGAACTGGAAAAAAGGAAATCTTGGTTGCGACTGAGGTGGCAGCCCGAGGCATCGATGTCGATGACGTAACCCATGTGATCAACTACTCGGTTCCAGAGGATGAGAAGGCATACCTGCACCGCGTCGGCAGAACTGGCCGAGCTGGAAAGCTTGGAGTTGCAGTCACTTTCGTGGACTGGGAAGACATGGCTCGTTGGGTTCACATCAACCGTGAACTTGATCTTGGAACCCCAGAACCAGTTGAGACCTATTCGTCTTCGAAGCACATCTATACCGATCTTGGAATTCCAGAGGGAACCAAGGGTCGCATCGCAAAGCCAAGAGTCGATAGGCCGGCTGGCGAGAAAGTCAGTTCTGAAAGATCAAGAGCTGAAAAGCATCAGGAGTCCAAGTCCGCCGCCCCAAAACGCAATCGCGAGCGCCGCAGAAACTATAAAAACGCCTCAGAACCAAAGGCCTGATCGATAATTCGTTCAAGCATTTGCTCAGAGGTTTGATTCTCACCGAGCTTATTGTCTTTACCACCCACGCCGTGATAGTCGCTGGAGCCGGTAATGATCAAGTTGTGTTTTAGCGCAAGGTTTCTAAGCCACGGCTTCGCTACCTCGGGAACCGCTCTGTGATCGACTTCAAAACCCATGATTCCGGCCTGTATGAACTTCTCAAAGTGATCAGATGGGAGGTCAAGCTCGGATGCGCCGGCCGGAAAGTCAATCAACGGGTGCGCCATCACAGGAACTCCACCCGCTCTGCGGACCAGTTCAATCGCCTCTTCGGTAGGAAGCGTTCGCTCTGAAACGTAGTACTTGGACTTGCGGTGCAAAATCGATTCAAATGCACTGGAGCGATCAGGTACCGCGCCAGCGCGAACCAAGGCATCCGCAAGAGCAGGGCGACCGATCGTTGATCCTGGTTTGACGTGCTGCATGATCTCCTCCCAGCTGATGGGGTAATCCTCAGCCAAGCGCTCAACCATTTGCATCGCTCTTGAGACTCGAGAGTTTCGAACATCTTCGAGCCGATCCATAAGGGGTCTAAAACTTGGATCGGGTAGGTATGCAAGCAGGTGGACAGAGATGCCGCGCTCGGTATCGAGTTGCGCGCGAGTGGAGATTTCAATTCCTGGCACTAGACCGATACCGGCACTTTCTGCCGCAGCAATCGCCTCCTCCCAGCCTGAGACGGTGTCGTGGTCGGTGATTGCCAAAACTGTGACACCTGCCGATTTGGCGTTCTGCACCAGTTCACTCGGTGAATCAATGCCGTCTGAGTGATTGGAATGTGCATGAAGGTCGATCACAGGAGCAGAATAGTCGCTATGGCATCGAAGCAGAAAAGTAACCGCTCCCGCACTCCTCAGTCGGCGGAGTTCCTAAAGTTCATCTCGGAGAACTGGGCTGACGCTCCTAGGAGCGAGGTGCCGCAGTGGGAAGTGGCGCAGTATGCGGCCAAGCGCAGAGCCGCTCTGGCTAAAAAGTTCAAGGGCAAGGTCTTGGTCATTGAAGCCGGTGGCATGAAGACTCGATCCAACGACACCGAGTATCGCTATCGCCCGCACACCGCATTCCACTACCTCACCGGCTGGGGCACCGCCACAGTGCCGGACTCAGTTTTGGTGATTGATGCCACCTCAGGAAACACGCAGTCGACGCTTTTCTTCCGCCCAACCGCTGGACGAGACAGCGATGAGTTTTTTGCTAACCCAATGATTGGTGAGTTTTGGGTGGGTAGAAGACCAAACCTCAGCGAGGTTCAGGCACAGCTGGGCCTTGCCACTAAGGACTTAGCCAAGCTCCCAAAGGCTTTGAAGAAATTGGGCAAGCACCTAACTCTGTCAGATCCCAAACTCGCTGAAGCCGTGTCTAGCATGCGGTTTGTGAAGGATGACTTTGAAATTGCCGAGATGCGCAAGGCAGTCGCTGTCACCATAAGCGGCTTTGGCGATGTCGCCAGAGCGCTGCCGCTGGCGACCCGAAAGCCAAGGGGTGAGCGTGTAGTTGAAACCGCATTCTTTTCTCGCGCTCGCGTCGAGGGCTATGACCTCGGCTACGAGACCATTGCAGCGAGTGGTCCAAATGCCTGCACGCTGCACTGGACTCGAAACGATGGTGAGGTCAAAAACGGTGACCTTATTTTGGTTGACGCTGGTGTGGAGTTGGAATCTCTCTATACCGCCGATGTAACGCGGACCATCCCAGTCAACGGCAAGTTCACCGAAGCGCAACGCAAGGTTTATGAGGCTGTGCTTGAGGCAGCAGATGCAGCCTTTGCAATTGCCAAACCAGGAATCAAGTTCCGAGACATTCACAACGCCGCGATGCAGGTGATTGCAAGAAAGGTTGCTGAATTCGGCTTGATCCCAGTGAATGCAGAAGAGGCCTTGGATCCCGAGCGACAGCACCACCGCCGTTACATGGTCCACGGCACCAGCCACCACCTAGGTCTCGATGTGCACGACTGCGCCCAAGCAAGGCGTGAGCTTTACCAGGATGGCATCTTGGAGCCGGGCATGATTTTCACCATTGAGCCAGGTCTTTACTTCCACAAAGACGATTTGCTCGTCCCCGAGGAACTCCGAGGCATTGGTGTTCGAATCGAAGACGATGTTTTGGTAACCGAGACCGGTGTTGAGAATCTCAGTGGAGCACTACCTAGAACCGTTGCAGGAATCGAGGCTTGGTATCAGGAGCAGCTACTCGGTTCCGCCGGCTGATAGCGCCTTGAGAGCTGCCGCGGCATCCATGTCCGGAACTAGCACTCGATACTTAGATGCCACCGGCATCTGAGTTGAGAGGAATCCGCGCTTATTTTTAGTGACTGCAAAGCGAATGATATTGATCAGCATTCCAATTCCAGCTGACACGACCAGCACCGCGGCAAATTGTTGCGGGTTGTAGCTGAGCTGACCGTCCGCAGTGGTCTCGATGCCAACCCCAAGAAGCAGCGAAAGTAGGATTCCGAGCCAAAAGCCGGTGATGGCTCCCGAGAGCACGACTCGGCCGTAGCCGAGCTTCGATCGCACCTTTTCAACCAACACCGGGTCAAGTCCAATGATGCTGATTCGATTGGCGGCAAAGTCGGCAGCAACCAATCGGTCAACCATTGCGATTGCGTCCTGGTATGAAGAGAATTCCCCTAGGACGTGCCCGGTTGGAATCTGGGGACCTAGATTTCGCTTAGCTGTATCTGCCACTGCATGATTGTGCCACGAATGCGCCGAGCAAATAGGGTTATCTCTCAGAGCAAACAAAAGAGGGTAAGTGTCCAAGGCTTTTTCACTGCTGGCTTCGGTGATTGACCCCGAACTCAGAGCACCCATCACCGAGCTCGGGATGGTTGAAATTCTGACTGAGCAAGACTCCTCGGTGGATCTAAAGATCAAGCTGACCATCGTGGGTTGCCCGGCTGCTCAAAAGATTGAGCGCGATGCTCGAATTGCACTCTCCAGCTTCTCCGAGGTGAAACTCGAGATGAGCACAATGTCGCAGCAAGAGCGCGATGCTCTAAAGGAAAAACTTCGCGGTGGTAAGCCAGCACGCTTCAACCCGTTTGCTCAGGCTGGCAATCTCACTCAGGTGATCTTTGTCGGCAGCGGTAAGGGTGGGGTCGGCAAATCCACCCTGACTGCAAACCTGGCGGTGGCGCTGGCAAAACTTGGCCACAAGGTGGGGCTTTTGGATGCCGACATCTTTGGATACTCCATCCCGGGTCAGCTGGGCATCACAACGGGACCAACCAAGGTGGATGAGCTGATGCTGCCACCAATTGCGTTTGATGTCAGAGTGATGTCGATTGGATTCTTTGTTCAGGACAATCAACCAATTGCTTGGCGAGGGCCAATGCTGCACCGAGCCATTGAGCAGTTTCTAACCGATGTCTACTGGGGAGACCTTGACTATCTAGTTGTTGACCTACCGCCTGGAACTGGGGATGTCGCTATCAGTCTCGGGCAATTACTCCCGGGGGCTAAGTCCCTGGTAGTGACTACTCCACAGGCTGCGGCTGCTCAGGTTGCTGAGCGCTCAGGTTCCATTTCAGGTCAGGTGGGCGGTGAGGTACTGGGTGTGATTGAAAACATGAGCTACCTGGATACCCCTAACGGACGCATTGAGATTTTTGGCTCAGGTGGTGGCGATTCTGTAGCTAGGGCGCTTGAGCGAAAAACTGGTAAAGCGGTGCCGCTTCTTAGTCAACTACCCATTTCAACTGAGTTGCGCGCTGCATCTGACGCTGGCGTACCTTTGGTGATTTCTAACTCTGATGACCCGGTTTCCATGTTGATTCTTGAGCTGGCTCAAAAGATTTCTCGCACCCCAAGAGGTCTAGCGGGGAAGCGTTTAGACATTTCTCTGAGTTAATAGAGCTATGGATTCCATCAGCGTTGTAAATCCCGTATCCGGCGAAGTCATTCACTCCCTCGAGCCTTACTCGGCAACCGATGTTGCGCTCGAGTTTGTTGAGGCAAAAAAGTTACAACCGAGCTGGAATGCCCTGGGTGCCAAGGCTCGCGCCAAGATTGCCGCCAATTACGCCGACCTAGTTATTGAGAACCAAGATTCGCTGATGGATCAGTTGCAGCTTGAGACTGGCAAGAGCCGATCACACGCATTCGAGGAGATCACCGGCGGCCTCGCGGCCATCTCCTACTACGCCAAGGTTTCTCCAAAACTACTTCGACGCAAGAAAGTGCGCGCTGGAGTCCCACTTATGCTGACCGCATATGTTGAGCCAGCTCCGGTTGGAGTGGTGGGAATCATTACCCCCTGGAACTACCCCTTAGCACTCACGTTGATGGATGTTATTCCGGCTTTGATGGCCGGGAACACGGTGGTTCAAAAGGCAGATAACCAAACCAGCCACACCGTGCTAGCCCTGCGTGATTTGGCTGAAAGAGCCGGTGTGCCAAAGGGCGTTTGGCGAGTGGTCTATGGAGACCCAGCGGAGGTTGGAAACGCCATCACCGACAATGCCGACTACGTGGCCTTCACTGGTTCAACCCCGACCGGCAAATTGGTTGCTGAACGGGCTGCGAAGCGCCTGATTGGCTACTCGCTTGAACTTGGTGGCAAGAACCCGATGATCGTGATGCCGGGTGCTGATCTTGAAAAAGCGGCCGAGATTGCGATTGGCAGCGCCTTTGGAAATGCGGGTCAGCTATGCGTTTCCATCGAACGACTCTACGTTCCGAATCACGCACTCAAAAAGTTTGAAGAAGTCCTAAAGCGCAGGGTTGAGAGCCTCACGCTGGGAACCTCGAATGCGTTTGAATACGACCTTGGCGCACTGACCTCAAAGACCCAGATCGAGCGCGTGGACGGTTTCATCAAACGAGCGGTAGCTGAAGGTGCGAGAATCCTTACAGGTGGTGAACCAGCCGGTGAGATTGGCCCGACCTTCTATCGCCCAACAGTTCTGACGGATTTGCCGCTGGGCGCCGAGATTCTTCACAAAGAGGTCTTTGGTCCAGTCATAGCACTGGTGGGCTATGACTCATTGGACGAAGCGGTTGAGCTTGCCAATGCCACCGAGTTTGGCCTGAATGCATCTATTGTTGGAGACCAGCGAGCGGCTTTGAAACTGGCCTCTAGGTTGATGGCAGGTTCTGTGAACATCAACGAGGGTTACCGCGCAACCATGGCATCGATGGCAGCACCGATGGGCGGCATGAAGCAATCTGGCATGGGTCGACGCTCCGGACCTGGCGGGCTGTTGCGCTACACCGAAACTCGAACCATTGGTGTGGCAAACAAGCTTCCGATCGGTTTGCCGAACCGTGCAAAAGACTTCAAGAAGATGGCTCCACTGATGACAGCGCTGGCCAAGGTGATGGGAAAGATCTAGGTAGCGTCTGCGTCAAACGGCGCGGCTTCACCAATCTCAAGTGGTTTTTGCACCGGCTTAGGGCGGTTTAGCTGCTGTGCGATGTTGCGCTGTTCACGCTTTTCCTCAAGCAGGGCTTCTCGAACGATTCGTCTTGGGTCGTATTGACGAGGATCAAGCTTTTTCCAGTCCATGTCCTCGAAGTCGCCACCAAGCTCGGTTTTCATCTGCTCCTGCGCGCCGTCAATCATGCGCTTGGCTTTACGGACGAGCTCGCCTAGCTTCTTGGCGTAGTAAGGGAGTCGATCTGGCCCCAGAATAATTACGGCCAGCACCACAAGGAGCAAGAACTTCTCCGCGCTAAGACCGAACATGCCAAGAGTTTACTCCTAGTGAATACCGTGTTTTCACGCGCAGCATGCCTAAGCTTGAGCGCAACATGATTGACAAAATTTCGAGCTGGAAATTCGCCGAGGATTACCCCCTCGAGCCAGAGCACATCCGTGTCGCAAGACGTCACGCCGATGAGCTGGGTGTCGAGTCAATCACGCCCGCAACCGGCTCGCAGCTGGCGCTACTAGCCGCAGTTGGAAAAGCTAAGAACATGGTTGAGGTCGGCACCGGCGCTGGTGTATCCGGTCTCTGGTTGCTCTCTGCCTCAGCAGACAGCATTCTCACCACGATTGACTCAGAGCCTGAATATCAAAACGTGGCGAAAGAGAACTTCAAGCAAGCTGGCATTCCAGCCTCGAGGCTTCGAACGATCACTGGCAAAGCTGCCGCGGTTATGGGAAACATGGCGGAGTCGGCATACGATCTGGTCTTCATCGATATTGATGCCGAAGACGTCGAAGGCCTGCTACCAACTGCGGTTTCGCTTCTCAAGCCTGGCGGAGCACTCGTGATTGCACACGCTCTGTTTAGAGATCGAGTTCCGAACCCGACACTGCGCGATGACGAAACCGTAGCCGTGAGAAACGTACTGAAGGCGTTCGACGGCTCAGAAGATTTTCTATCAACCATCTCGCTTGCAGGCGATGGATTGTTGTTTGTTGTAAAGCGCTGAGCGCTACTTCTTGATGACGCCCTCTAGAACGGCGTGAAGTGCTTTGGCTTCTGCATCATTGATTGATACGACCAGGCGACCCCCACCTTCTAGCAGTACACGAAGGACAATGAGTCCGCGCGGTTCACGCTCGGCCTCCATTGGACCGTCTCCGGTGCGTGGCTTCATAGCTGCCATGAGAAAAACTCCTAGGAAAAAGCGCTGAAGCCACAATTAAACCAAAATTAGCCTCAGATAGCCAACCCGATTATCCGCGCAGCCACTCCCCCAGGGCTTTATGGACATCGATTAGGTGTCCGACGGGAACATTTTCATTATCTGCGTGGGCTAAAGATGGGTCTCCGGGACCAAAGTTGACCGCAGGAATTCCAAGCGCTGAAAATCTCGCGACATCTGTCCAACCGTATTTGGGTCTGGGTTCAGAACCTACGCTGGCGGCAAACTCTTGGGCCAGACCTAAATCCAAGCCCGGCCTCGCACCAAGTGCGAGATCGGTGACCTCCACTTCGTAACCAGCAAACAAATCACGAAGTTTTTGCTCAACCTCAGCTGCAGTCCTAGATGGCGCGAAGCGATAGTTGACCGTTAGGGTTGCGGCATCAGGGATCACGTTGGTGGCGATTCCGGCACTGGCGAGAACGGCATTGAGGCTCTCGCGATAGTCCAAACCATCAACGGTTACGGTCTCAGGCTCAAAGTTCTTTAGCGTCACCAGAGCATCAGTGAGCTCGTGTATTGCATTTTTACCCATCCAAGGTCTGGCGGAGTGAGCTTTGACGCCCTTGGCCTTTACCTCAATTCGAATGGTGCCATTGCAGCCACCCTCGATCAGTGCACTGGTTGGTTCGCACAGCACGGCAAAGTCACCCTGGATCAGATCTGGACGGTTTCTTGCAATACGCCCAAGGCCATTGAGGTCACTGGCGACCTCTTCGTTGTCATAGAAGACCCAAGTGATGTCGTACTTGGGTTCATGAAGCTCAGCGGCTAGCTTGAGCATGACAGCGATGCCGCCCTTCATGTCGACGGTGCCGCGGCCAATAATCACTTGCTCACGTTCGAAGTGATGAAGGGTTGTAGGGAGATTATTTGCCACTGGGACGGTGTCTAGGTGGCCGGCAATAACTACTCGTTGCTCTCGACCAAGGTTGGTCTTCGCGACAACCGCATTACCGTCTCTGATGATCTCGAGATGGGAATAGGCGGCCAACGCATGCTCTACCGCATCCGCCAGCTGAGACTCGTTTCCGGAGACCGATTCAATGTTGCAAACAGCCATTGTTAGCTCGGTCAGGTTGGTTGAAATCTCAAGCGCCATAGCCAAAAGGCTACCTGTATTCTTGGGTCAATGAGCGATAACTACCTAACTGAGAAGGCCTGGGGCCACGGATTAGCCACCGTTTCAATGGATGGCATTTTGTTGGATGTCTGGTTTCCAAGCCCCGAGTTGGGGGCTGCTCCAAAGTCCGATTTGCAGTGGTTTGCCCCGCGTGAACTTGATGAGATGGTTGGTCAAGACGAGGTCCGCAATGTCCGCACCGAGGTAATCCGTGTTGAAATCGACCTCGATGCCCCCGTGGCCTCAACCCAAGACGCCTACTTGCGTCTTCACCTGCTCTCACACCTTTTGGTTAGGCCAAACACCATCAACCTCGAGGGCCTTATCCCCAACCTTCCAATTGTTGCTTTCACCAATCGTGGAGCGATGTCACTCGATGACTTCCGCTCTCGCACCATAACTTTGCGCAAGGCCGGCGTAGTCGCTCACTCGATTGATAAGTTTCCAAGACTCGTTGACTACGTGACTCCTGAGCGAGTTCGTATCGCTGATGCGAACCGCGTCCGTCTTGGTGCATACCTCTCCCCTGGCACCACGATCATGCACGAGGGTTTTGTGAACTTCAATGCTGGAACCTTGGGTGCATCCATGGTTGAGGGTCGCATCTCGCAGGGTGTTGTAGTTGGTGATGGCTCTGACATCGGTGGTGGCGCATCAATCATGGGCACCCTCTCCGGTGGCGGTAAGCACCGCGTTGAAATTGGTCAGCGCGCTTTGCTTGGAGCCAACTCTGGAATCGGCATTTCAATTGGCGATGACTCAGTCGTGGAGGCGGGTCTCTACCTGACCGCGGGCTCTAAGGTCACCCTGCATCTGGATGGTAGGACGCAGGTCGTAAAGGCAGCAGAGCTCTCTGGACTTCCCGGATTGCTATTCCGTCGCAACTCCCTAAACGGAGCAATCGAGGCAATCGCACGAGACGGCAAAGGTATTGAGCTCAACGCCCAGCTACACGGCTAGGACCGAATCGAGTCCCAGCCCTTTGGGCTAAGCGGCTGATCATCCAAAAGCACAGCACTTGTTTCCTGTGCGACCACTTCACCAATCACCTTGCAGCCAAGCGGGAGCTTGGTGCCAGCAGGGACGGTTGCTAAGAACGAGTGATCCTCACCGCCATTTAGGACCCAATCGCGCTCATTGGCTGAGAATCCGCGAGCAGTCATCGATTGGGCAGCCAGCTCTAACACTGCTTCATAACCCAAGAGCGAGCTGGAGCGCAGCTTGAGCGTGACACCAGAGGCCTTGGCAATCCTGACAGCGTCAGTGGATAACCCATCAGAAATATCAAGCATGGAGCTCGCCAGGGCCGCAAGCTCAAGTCCGGTCTGCAGCGGAGGGTTCGGTGTCAATTGAATCGATACCCACTCTGGGTATGCAGCTGCCAATGTTGGATCTGGAGCCAGGAGAAGATCTAGACCAGCTGCGGCACGACCCAGAGTTCCGGCAACCACGACCTGATCGCCAACCTTTGCACCCGAGCGCAACACTGGGTCAGCCTCGAGCTCACCGTGCGCAGTGACCGCAATGACAACTTGATCACCGGCAGCCAAATCACCACCCACAACCTCACATCCCGGAAAAAGTGAATCAATTCCCGATTGCAACCCTTGGGCAAACTCCTCGAGCCAAGAAACCTTAGTGCTTTCTGGCACCACTAGCGCCACCACAAT
>JACCDH011732676.1_pt1 | contig 10865 bp, 9 predicted proteins | sample 7442481 | NCBI WGS metagenome assembly JACCDH01 (sample SAMN15323433, study PRJNA562643) | freshwater metagenome | isolation source: river surface water | place: USA:Blue River Watershed | collected 2017-08-15 | reverse complement strand
GCCGGCATCATCGCCGGGCTGCGCACACAGATGACGCAGCGCGGACGCATGTTGATCGTTACGCTTGATGATGGCAGCGCGCCGGTCGAGGTGACTGTCTACAACGAGATCTATGATGCGAACCGGGCACTGTTCAAGGACGATGAATTTCTTGCCGTGCAGGCCAAGATCTCGGAAGACCGATTCTCCGGCGGGCTGCGCGTCACTGCAGAGAAAGTGATGAATATCGCGATGGCACGTGCCAGCTTCGTCAAGGCCTTGCGGCTGTCGATGAACGGGCAGGCAGATGCCGCCAAGCTGCGCGAGCTGATACAACCCTTCCAGCAGCGCGATGCCTCGTGCCCCATCGTCGTTCAGTACACAAAGAACGGTGCACTTGGCGAGCTGCGTCTCTCCGATGAGTGGCGCGTCCGCGCCGATGACAGCTTGCGCAGCAAGCTCTCCGATTGGCTGAGCCCGGATAATGTCTGGTTCGAATACTGATCTCAGAAAGCAGCCGTGAGCCTTTCCCGCAGTTTTGCGCGCATTCTTGGTTTGCTCTCTCCCTACAAGGGCCGCCACGCGCTTGGTGTTGGCGGCATGCTGGTCACTGCCGCCACCGAGCCGGCCGTGGCCGGCCTGATGAAGCTGCTCTTGGACGAAGGCTTCACCAAGGCCGGTAATTTTCCGCTCTGGTGGGTGCCGGTGATCGTGGTCGGCATCTTCGTGGTCCGAGGACTGTCCACCTTCACCACCAACTACATGATGGCCTGGGTGACCGGTAGGCTGATGACGCAACTGCGCCAGCAGATGTTCACGCGGCTGCTTGATGTGCCGCTGGGCTTTTATGACAAACAGTCCACCGGTCAGGTGATCAACACCATGATGGTTGAGGTTCAGCAGATCCTCGACATGCTGCGCGGCGTGATCGTGGTGCTGGTGCGCGACTCGCTGACCATTGTCGGCCTGATGGTCTATTTGCTGTGGCTGAATTGGAGGCTGACCCTGGTGACACTGGCGCTGGTACCGGTGATTGCGATCGTCATTCGCCTGACTGCCAAGCGCCTGAAGCGCCTGATCACGCAGAACCAGTGGCTCAATGGCGAGATCACGCAGACCATCGAAGAAACCACGCGCGCCCGTCAGGTGATCAAGATCTTCGGCGGGCAGGCTTACGAGGCACGGCGCTTCGAGCAACGTTCGATGAAACTGCGCGGCTTCATGATCCGCATGGCCGCCACGATGGCGACCACTGAGCCGATCACGCAGTTCATCAATTCTTTCTCCGTCTCCGTGATCATCATGATTGCGCTTGCGCAGGCTGGCGATGGCAACATGACCGTCGGCGGTTTTGCCTCCTTCATCACGGCGATGCTGATGCTGCTCACGCCGCTCAAGCATCTAGCCGGCGTCAACGGCCCGCTGCAGCGGGGGCTGGCTGCCGGCGAATTGGTGTTCGGCCTGATCGATGCACCGTCCGAGCGCACGACCGGCAAGAAGCTCGCTGGGCGCGCCGAAGGCAGGCTGGCGTTCAGGAATCTGTGTTTCCGTTATCCCGATCAGCCGCAGGCCGCACTCATCGATGTGAACCTGGATATCGCGCCGGGCGAGACCGTTGCTCTGGTCGGCATGTCCGGCGGTGGCAAGTCGACGCTGGTCAATCTCGTGCCCGAGTTTTATGTACCTGACAGCGGACAGATCCTGCTTGATGGCCTGCCCATCGCCGAGATCGAACTGGCCAGCCTGCGTGCGCAGATGGCCATGGTCAGCCAGAACGTCGTGCTGTTTGACGATACTGTGGCCGCCAACATCGCCTACGGCGATGAGCATCCGGACTTTGCGAGGATAGGGGCAGCAGTCAAGGCCGCCCATCTGGCAGACGTGATTGCGGCGCTGCCGGAAGGTCTGCAGACCATGATCGGTGACAACGGCATGCGGCTCTCCGGCGGTCAGCGCCAGCGCCTGGCGATCGCGCGTGCTATCTACAAGGACGCACCCATCCTGATCCTCGATGAGGCAACGTCAGCACTGGATACCGAATCCGAGCGTACGGTTCAGGATGCACTGGACCAGTTGATGAAAGGCCGGACTACACTGGTGATTGCGCATCGCCTGTCCACCATCGAGCATGCCGACCGGATCGTCGTACTCGAGCAAGGCAAGATTGCTGAAGTGGGCAGCCATGCAGAGCTGCTCGCTGCGAATGGCGTTTATGCCCACCTGTACCACCTCCAGTTTGCAAAGGAACACTGATGGCTGAGGCCAAACCAATCTCGCGCTTTCCGGTACCCGAGTTAAAAGATCTGCCGGACGATATCCGTGACAAGATTCTGGCGGTGCAAGAGAAGGCCGGCTTCGTGCCCAATGTCTTCCTTGCGCTCGCGCACCGTCCGGACGAGTTCCGCGCCTTCTTTGCCTATCATGACGCGCTGATGCTCAAGGAAACCGGCAGCCTGACCAAGGCTGATCGCGAGATGATCGTGACGGCTACCAGCGCAAAGAATGATTGCCTGTACTGCGTGGTCGCGCACGGCGCGCTGCTGCGCATCTACGCAAAGAATCCGCTGATCGCCGATCAAGTCGCCATCAACCACCATAAAGCAGACATCACTCCGCGACAGCGTGCCATGCTGGATTTTGCGGTGAAGGTCTGTCTGGATTCAGGCTCGGTTGGCGATGCAGATTACGCGGTCCTGCATGAACATGGCTTCGATGATGAGGATATCTGGGACATCACTGCCATCACTGCCTTTTTCGGTATGTCGAACCGTATCGCCAATTCGGTGGGGATGCAGCCGAATGACGAGTTTTATTTGATGGGCAGGGTGGGGCGCGGCGCATAATTTAGCAAACCGATGATCCGTCCGATGAGGCGTGCGAGATATTTGGGCTGAGGAAGCAGTAGTCGCGGCAGAAGGTTAAGACATGCTATTGACAACGTGCGCCAGCGAAGACTGGCAGCCGCGCCGGCGCCGACATGCTTGCGCTCAAAGGTGATCTTCGACTGGGCATGATGATAGCCACGATTGAACTCTCCTTTGAGTGGATTTCTTCCTTTGACTGACCCTCGGGACAAGTGGGTAAATTTCGCATCAGGAACCACAATGATCTGCTTTTTTGCTTCAAATAGGCGCTGGCAAAGATCTTCATCTTCGTAGTATAAAAAGAAATCTTCATCGAAAAATCCAACGTCGCGCATGATCTTCATATTTAGCAGCATCGCTGCTCCAGATACGAAGCCAACGCAGCACGGTCCTGAAGTAGCCGGACCGAAAGACTTCCAGTGCCCCTGGGGCCATCGATAACTTAATTCAAGTGATTTGTTGCGGCGAATCAGGTGGGGTGCAACAATCGCTGCATCCGGCTGCTTTGCTGCAAGGCTCATTAATTTCCCGATATCCTTAGGTTCAAGGACACAATCCGGATTGAGCAGCAGTGCAAAGGGCGTTGCGCACGTCATCAACGCTCGGTTGTTGGCGGCGCCGAAGCCCTCGTTCCTCGAATTTTTGATGAGAATAGCATTGGGAAAAGATTTAGCTATCTCGGTCGTTGTGTGATCCTGACTGCCGTTATCAACGAATATCACATTGGGCACGCCAGTAAGACAATCCGAAAGCGGCAAGATACAATGAGCGCTGTCGTAAGTGACAATGATGACCGTCACATCATCCATTAATAGGTTCTTAGATTCTTCGTCTGTCATCGCCGATGCTCAGGTCATCGATGTAATTTGCGGTGATTTTTTCGGCCGGTGATGGGATAGCCGGCCGTGCGAAATGATCCGCTGGTATTTCACCAGATAATCGCTTGCCATTCTATGAGCATTGAATCGCTCCTTTGCAAGCTCGTGGCATGCTACCGGATCGAAATGCTGCTCTCGAGCCGCCGCTGCCAATTCTGACAGCTTGTTTGAAAGAAAGCCCGTCTCGGGTTGAACAAGTTCAGGCAGTGAACCACGCTTGCTGCCAAAAATCGGGCATCCAAAGTACAAGCTTTCTATGATTGCAAGGCCAAAAGGTTCATCCCAGATCACCGGGAAAATCAGGCCACGTGACTTATTGAGCAAATCGAGCTTTTGCTGACCGCCTACCATTCCAAAGAATTTCACTCGCGGTGAAAAAGTGAAGCGAAAGCCGCGCTTGAAGTTGAGACGATGCCCTCCCAACACTGCCAGAACCTCGCCTGCCTCGCGAGCCACTTGTATGGCTCCTTTCAGGTTCTTGACCTTCCAAGCGGCATTTCCCAAAAAATGCAGCCAGGCCCTTGGCTGCTGCATCTTGACTTGTCCATAAGCTGACCAATCAAGTCCATTGTGAACGTATTGATCTGTGCCGAAACGATTGGCATGATTAGCTGAGACAAATACTGAATTCCGTGGCATTTCCTTCAGACTTACCTCATTGCCGTGTTGGGTATACAGATAGGGGAGAAATTTTTCGTCCGGATCAAAATCTGGTCGCTGATGAAAATGTACGATGTCGGTATCATCTGGAATTTGTTGCTTTAGCGAACGATATGGATCAATCAGCAAGATCTCTGCGAATGAGCAATGTGAGCCCTCGGCAGCGAGCAATCTAACTCTATGCCCCATGTGGGAAAGAGCGCTGGCAAGATCCCAAACGACGCGCTCAGTACCACCATATGCGAAGACTGGCAGGCGGGCGTTGCAGACCAACAGGATGTTCAATTTATATTTTTCAGAAAGTGCTCAGGGGCGGGCTCGACATTCACTCGGGGTGGAAGTGACGCCTTTCGGCGAAAATCATACCCAGTAACACCATTGACCAGGAAATATAAATGGTCCGGAAAATGGTAGTTGAAAAAATTGCTGATGCCAGACCAAACTCACAATAGAGTATTGGCAGCATCATACCGAGTGCAGCCAATGCCCGAACTGCCACAACTGAATCACGTCTGAACCGAAAAAACACAATAAAAGTACATACATGTACGAAAAATGTGGTGACAAGTCCAAGCACTCCCTTACTGACCAGCGTCTCGAGAATATCATTGTCGATGGCTTTGTATTGCAACACGACATCGTCGACAAGGCCCTCGTTGACGATCTCTTCCATCCGCTCGAATTTCTCCCTGACCGGGATCCCAATCCAAGGGCTTTTCATTGCGATGAACCAAGCCATCTTGTTGGTTTCAAGTCTGATGCTTGCTGAGTCCTCTGTCACCTTTCCGGTGTTTATCCAGACGACCGTTCCGCGATAAGCACTTGATATGCGATCCCAGACAGCAGATTTGGGTAGAAAAGCACTGACACAGACCATCATGATAAGGGCTGAAAAAAAATACAATAGACGCTTCGATCGGTTTGCGCCCCTCGTCACTATGCCTATGAAAATTATCGCGACCATGATCAACGATAGCCATCCACCTTTTGACCCACTGAGCAGTGAGGCTGTGAATCCGGCCATGCCACCTGCCAAGAGCAGCCAACGGATGGGGCGGCTGTTGATGGTATGCCGGAGGTACGCGAACCCTATCAATGCAGCTGCTCCCAAGACAACTGAAGTATTTCCGAGGCGTATTGGTCCGTTCAGGCCTGCAGCTCGATACATATCGAGGTAGTAAACCTGAAAAGCAGCAATCCCGAGCGCAACAACGCCACCGACAGCGGCTCCGACAAAGAAGTATCGTGAGTCAAGCTTTTGACCTGCGAGCGCAACCAGCATCATTGGGAAAACGAGAAACTGCAGGCTGAGCCCATAACTGCTTGCAGGCTCATCATGTATCGTGAAAATAATGAAGCAAACTGTTGCGAAAATAAAATAAGCAGGCAGAAGCGGTATGTGCTTGAAGAATTCGACAAAATCATTTCGAGAAATACGGCTGCGCGCCATGCGGTAGATACCGATCGCGGACAGCAGCCAGGCACCGACTTGGTAGCTTCCCGGGAAGGCAAAAGTCATGGCCGGCAAAGTCAATATCAGAAGATTGATGGCGACTGGGTTCAAGTTTGGCCTTCTCCAGAAATGACTCTGGAAACAATATGTCTCACCCCATCTTTCATCGCGTTTTCTGAATAAATGTTTGAGAGCTCTTCCCTTAATGTCAATGCGGCACCATGGTTCAATTTGCCATAGTTATTGGCGCAGTAAAGCAGTTTCTCTGCCATACCAAGTAAGTCGCCTTGAGGCACCTCGGTAAACAATGGTTGCTGCCAGTATTCTTTTCCGGCCTCGCCCGTATAGCCGACGACAAAATTTCCAGACAAAGCTGCCTCAATCGGAGGAAGACCAAAGCCTTCCCTGTCACTAAACGATATGAAGATCTTTGAGCGGGCCATAGCAAGCGCAGTATCAGCCTCACTTAAACTATCGATAGCTAGAAGCCTCCACCCCGGTGGTAGCTTTCCCTCCAGCAAAAACTTCAAGAATTCCGCATGTTGGGGTAAGCGCCGCGGCATGTAGCTGATAATGTTTTCCTTATCTGCCTTAGGTTGAAACTTTTCGGTATCGATATGTAATCTGAGTTGTATGATCTTTCCGCGGGTGCTTGGATAGGCAAATTCGACTAGCTCAGATGATTTGTCGGAATTGGTAATAATGAATTTGGCTGTCTCGTAGCATTCCTGTAGCAGACGGTGATCGCCATTTCCGATCAGATATCCGCCTTGGACAAAGATCGCAAAAGGTATACGCAGTTGGAGTAGCTGAGCGCCATATTTCCGAACCCAGAGTTCCGGGAGAAAAACGAAATCAGTATCAGGATCGATATGATTTCGGATATCCGTCAGCGATGGCTTTCCATCCCAGCGAAGTCCTAAAATTGCTTTCATGATCTTTGCGCGGTGCGAGAACCAATCAAGTCTGAGCCACGGGTGGTTCGGATGGAACACATAGGCGCTCGCCGCATCGCCGGCGAATTCGTCGGCCAGTTGTGCCAACTTGTAGATGATCTTTATGCCGCCGACTGCTCGCTTTTTGCTGGGGCAAAAGAATATCAATCGCTTTTTCATTGAATTTTCAGCAAACTCATTGATGATTCGGACATATTTGAAGGATCAGCATAATTTGATTCCTCCGATGGATCGGCCTGTTACATCTGATCCGTTTGAAGGTTCTCTCAACACTGGCTTGTCCTTCATATCGGTACGTTTAAATGTTCGCCAGTCAACAGAGTCAAAAAGCCGTTTAGCTCGGACTGCCAGATGAATTCACTAAAAAAACTGCTTGATTCGTTCGACAGGCGTCACAAGAATGACCGTGTCGGCTATTACCTGAAATCTTACAGTGAACTGTTGCTTCCCGATCGTTGTTTCAGGCGCAAGGCCAGTCGTTTGCAAAAGAGGCATCAGATCATCAGGCCGGAGTGGCAGGCGAGGTTAGATTATTACTGCAAGCTCGAGATGCCGTTTGAACTCCCTGGCAGCCTGAGCCTGAATGAATTTCGGTCGTATCCCAAGTCGACTTACTTCCTTGATTTCTATCCTCACATCCGAGTATTTTCGAGCGATGCAAGATTCCGCGTCTTGTTCGGTGATGTCATGGTCATCCCCGAGCTGCCCAGCTTTGTCAAAAGCAGGCCCATTCAGGATGGAAACAACAATTCGGTTCTGATGAAGCTGGACGCGGTGCGTCATTTCATCTTCCTCAACGACCCCTTGGCCTTCGGGCAGAAACGAGCTGACTTGGTTTGGCGCGGTCGATTGCATCTGGATATTGCCAAAGAGCGAAGGCTTGATTTTCTGCGTCAGTTCAGTGGGTCGCCCGGATTTGATATTGGCCACATTAACGGCGGCGATGTCTTTCCTGAATTCCGTCGTGAACGCATGTCCATACAAGAGCAGTTGAACTTCAAGTACATCCTCTCGCTTGAGGGAGTCGATGTTGCCACCAATCTCAAATGGATCATGTCATCCAACTCGCTCTGCTTTTCTCAAAAGCTGAAGTATGAGACCTGGTACATGGAGGGGCTTCTCCAGCCAGGCGTGCATTACGTCGAGATTGCGGAAGATTTTTCAGATGTCGAAGCAAAGATCGACTACTACGAGCGTCATCCCGACGAAGCGGAGCAAATCATCGCGAACGCCAACGCTTGGACCCGCCAGTTCCTTGATCCGGAGGTGGAAAATTTGCTGGCTCACCTCGTCATCAAGCGCTATCTTGATTTGTGTCGACCGGCCTGAAGTGCCGCGATGTACCGTCAGGCCCTGCCGTACAGGTCTTCCAATCTGACGATATCGTCCTCGCCGAGGTAGCTGCCTGACTGTACTTCGATCAGTTCCAGCGGTATCGTCCCTGGGTTTTCCAATGAGTGCTTCTCACCAATCGGGATGAACACCGACTGGTTTTCAGCGACCAGGCTCGAGGTCGTGCCGATTGTTACCTTTGCACAGCCACTAACGACAATCCAGTGCTCTGCGCGATGGTGATGATATTGCAGCGACAGCTTGCTGCCCGGATTGACCGTGATCCGCTTGACCTGATACTTATCGCCGCGATCAATCGAGTCGAATGAGCCCCAGGGACGGAATACCTCGCGGTGCAGTTCAGTCTCGCTACGACCTGCCTGTTTCAGGGTATCGACGATTTTTTTCACTTCCTGCGCATGTTTCTTGTGACCGACCAGCACGGCATCCGAGGTTTCGATCACGAACACATCTTCGACGCCAAGCAGAGTGACCAGCCGATGGTCTGCGTGTACATAGCAAGCTTTGGTATCCTGGAAGATGACGTCGCCGTGGCCAGCATTACCGGCAGCATCCTTGTCCTGTGATTCCCACACTGATGGCCATGAGCCCACATCATTCCACCCGGCGTCCAAGGCCACCATGGCAGCCTTGTCGGTCTTTTCCATGACGGCATAATCCACCGAGTCCGATGGGCAGGATGCAAAGTGAGTTTCACTCAGGCGTATAAAATCCAGGTCACGCCGCGCGTGCTTCCAGGCGAGTTCGCAATGTTCTAGTATGTCGGGACGATGCTGGCCCAGTGCAAGCAGATAGATCGAGGCACGGAACATGAACATGCCACTATTCCAGAAGTAATCACCGGAGGCGACATAGTCCGCCGCTGTCTTTGCATCTGGCTTTTCCACGAATTGCGCAACCTGTCGCGCACCCTCAGCACCGGTCAGCATCGCGCCAGCCCTCAGATAGCCGTAGCCGGTCTCGGCACGGTCGGGCGCGATACCGAAAGTCACCAACAGGCCCTTGGTGGCCGCTTTTTCTCCCGTGCTCACAGCTGCATGGAATGCTTTCGGATCTGAAAAGATATGATCGGATGGCAGCACCAGCAACACCGGATCTTCGCCGGTCGATCTGGCCTGAAGGGCGGCGGCCGCAATGGCCGGTGCAGTATTGCGGCCGAAGGGCTCCAGCAGGATGGCAGTCGGCTCGACGCCGACAGCGCGTGCTTGTTCAGCCGCCAGGAAGCGGTGCTCCTGGTTCGAAACAATCATCGGTGGCTGCACGCCGGCGATTCCCTGCAATCGCTGCAAAGTGAGTTGAAACAGCGTTGTCTCTTCTGTAATGCCGAGGAACTGCTTGGGGCGGAGCGAACGGGACAAGGGCCACAGGCGGGAGCCGGAGCCGCCGGACAAGATGACTGGAATCATGGCGTAGGTGAGCAGTGGAAGAATAGGGTTTGCATCATTTCGTATGAAGAACGTGATCGTATACGCTGCGGATGCCGGCAGCTTCCTTTTCTATGGAAAAGTTTGCGCCGACTCGAATCCGCCCGCGCTCGCCCATCGCGATCGCCTGCTCAGGCTCCGCCATCATTTGCGCGAGCGCCGCTGCCAGTGCCGTGGCATCGCCGGTCGGTACCATCAGTCCGGTGACGCCTTCTTCAACGATATGGCCGAAAGCCCCAGTGCGGCTGGCCACCACCGCGCAGCCGGCGGCCATCGCTTCCAGCGGCGTGATGCCGAAGGGCTCATAACGCGGGCAGGCAACCATGATGGTCACGTTCTGGTACCACGACGGGATATCGTCCAGCGGCAGATCGCCGAGAAAGATGATGCGATCGGCAAGGCCTGCGGCCTTGATCTTGTCCACCATCGCTTGCTTGAAGCCGGCATCCTCAGGCTGGCACAGGCCGGTGATCACTGCCGTGAAGTCGGGGAAGCGCGGTAATACCTCGATCATTGCATCGACATAAATGTCTGTGCCCTTGGTCGGGCGGATGCGCCCGAACACCCCGACGCCATACTTGCCCGGCAGGCCGGTGCGCTGCCAGACGGTGCGCTTGTCATTCGGTGGCGAAAATCGCTCAAGGCTTGCGCCATGAAAGACCACCCGCGTCGTATTGGGTACGAAGGCTGCTGCCTCGGGCGTGGTGGCGACCACGCCATCCATCTTGCTGATCATCCAGCGCGGGAACCATGAATGGCGATGCTTGGCCGCCGAGGTGAACACCAGCTTGATCGGGAAGCGCAACACATCGCGCAAGAAGATACTGAGCATCATCTCCGGATCGCGCCGCACATGCCAAATGCGCTTGCGTCCATTCGGTAACGGTTGGCGAGACAGCTTGATGGCTTGCCATAGGCGCAGGTGCTCGAAGCGCTCGGGGTTCTGCGCCTTGGCTAGTACTGCACCGGGTACCGGCTCGCCGACAAAGCCCACAGCCAGTTCGCGCGATTGCACGGGCAACAGGGCATTGATGGTGCCGGAGACACCGGTATAACGGCGGTGCAGGTTGGTGATGATGACATCCGGGTTCATTGGTTCAGCATTTTATTATGGTGATTGCCCGAAACCACCGCCGTCTGCTGCCGGGCAGGCCGGCGGGTACCGCTTAGACGCCCCTACATCAGGATGATGTCGTACTGCTCCTGATGAAAAGTGTTTTCGACTTGCAGAGAGATCGGCTTGCCGATGAAATCCCCCAGCATCGCCAGATGCTGCGACTCCTCTTCGAGGAACATGT
>JACCDH011195277.1_pt1 | contig 10866 bp, 8 predicted proteins | sample 7442481 | NCBI WGS metagenome assembly JACCDH01 (sample SAMN15323433, study PRJNA562643) | freshwater metagenome | isolation source: river surface water | place: USA:Blue River Watershed | collected 2017-08-15 | reverse complement strand
GAAGGAGGAGCGGTATTGGTAAACAATGCTTCTCTTAAAAAAATTACAGAAAGTTTTAGGGATTGGGGAAGGGATTGTTGGTGTGCTCCTGGAACGGATAATACATGCGGAGAGCGTTATTGTCAAAAATTGGGTGATTTACCTGAAGGCTATGACCATAAATACACTTATTCTCACATTGGTTTTAATTTAAAGGTTTCGGATATGCAAGCGGCTGTTGGGTTAAGTCAACTAACTAAGGCGGATCATTTTGTTGCTAGAAGAAAAGAGAACCACGCAATCCTTTCTGATATGTTTAAAGAGTTTGAAGAACATTTTATATTACCAAAAGCGACCGAAAATTCTGAACCAAGCTGGTTCGGATTTATGTTAACGATAAGAGAGGGTAGTCCAATAGATAGAAATAAGTTTGTAGAATACTTAGAACAAAATAAAATTGGTACTAGATTATTCTTTGGAGGAAATCTTTTAAGACAACCTGCATATTATAATTTAAATCATCGAAAAATTGATAATTTAAAAAATACTGATTTAATTATGAATAACTCGTTTTGGTTGGGTGTATGGCCTGGTCTAAATCAAGTTCATTATGATTATATTGTGGGCACTGTTAGAAAGTATATTAGTAATTTATGATGAAGAGACTGCCTGTCGAAGACTTAGATCATATTTATCAAAACACCCAAAATATTTGGGAGTTGTTTAGGGGAAAGTCAATTTTTTTAACCGGCGGCACTGGTTTTTTTGGCAAGTGGATACTTGAGAGTTTTATTTACACAAATGAAAAATTAGCTTTAAACGCTAAAATCACTACACTTACTCGTAATCCTGAAGCATTCTTAATGGAATATCCTTTTTATAAGGAACATGCTAATACGGTTCAATTTGTTAAGGGGGATATACTTAATTATGAATTTAATTTAGATGAAAAATTTCAGTTCATCATTCATGCTGCAACTGCTGCAAGTGAAGCATTAAATAAAAGTAATCCATTATTAATGATGGATACCATAACAATTGGAACAAGAAAGGTTTTGGACTTTGCAATCACTCAACCTTTAGAGGGGTTTTTATTCATAAGTTCCGGAGCTATTTATGGAAAACAACCATGGAGCCACACACATATAAATGAAAGTGATTGTTTTAAAATAAATATCAATAACTCAAATTCGGCATATGCCGAAGGAAAAAGAATTGCTGAATTATACTGTTCTACTTATTTTGAAAAATACAATCTGCCTATTAAAATAGCACGTTGTTTTGCATTTGTTGGACCCTATTTACCTCTTGACACTCATTTTGCTATTGGCAATTTTATAAACAATGTAATTAAAAATGAGGATATCATTATTAAAGGTGATGGTAGTACAATAAGAAGTTATATGTATGCTTCAGATTTAATGGTATGGCTTTGGAAAATTTTATTGAAAGGTGAAATCAATCAGCCATATAATGTTGGTTCTGATGAAAGAGTTTCCATTCAACAATTAGCTGAAAAAATAAGCAGCATTTCAAATGCTAAAGTGGCAGTAAAAATATTGGGATCACCTGTACAAAAGGAGCATACTGATATTTATTGCCCTAGTATAACAAAGGCAAATAAATTAAATGCACAAATAAAGATTCAATTATCTGAATCAATTGAAAAAACAATTAAATTTTATGAATAATAATCGACCTTGTCCTGTTTGTGATTTTAATAAAGTCAAAGAAATTAGAAAGTTCAATTTTACGCTTTTTGATAAACATCCAATGCATAAGGGATATTTAGTAGTACAATGTGATAAATGTGGCTTTATATTTGGTGATACAAATGTGACACAAACTATATTAGATGATTATTATGAAAATTTATCAAAGTATGAAGATAAAACCATATCGACTGGAGGCGGATACACAATACATGATAAGAATAGATTAAAAAGTGCTGCTAAATATATTTCATCAAAATTTGATAATAAAGAAATAGAAATAGTTGACATAGGTTGTGCAATAGGAGGTTTATTAGAACAATTAAGAAATGAAGGATTTAATAATTTGACTGGAATAGATCCATCAATATCTTGTGTTGAAATTACGCAATCGGAAAAAAAATGTAAATGTTATCACTCATCACTTTTTGATTTAAAGGATAGTTTTGGAAAATATGATTTAATAATTCTTTCGCATGTATGGGAACATATATTAGATTTAAAAAGTGCTATAAAATCAATTGAAAATATTTTAAAACCAGGCGGCTGTATTTATATTGAGTGTCCTAATGCGATGTTATATAAAGAAATCATACATGCACCATTTCAGGAATTTAACACCGAACACATAAACCATTTTACCGAACAAGCGTTTAAAAATTATTTTGGTATTAATAATTATAGTTGCAAAGATGTTGGTAATAGGGTCATTCAAATTGCATCCGGAGAAGATTATAATGCAGTTTATGGTATTTTTCAAAAAAACATAAATGAAGTTAAATTTCAAATTACATTTGATTCTATCATTTTAAATTCAATTAATGAGTATTTAAAAAAATCGGAAGAATGGTATGAAGTAATATTATCAAAAATATTTAGCGAAATCGGTAATAATGAAAGCGTCGCACTTGTCGGAATTGGCCAATTTGCATTTAAGTTGCTTAATTCAATTAATGAAAGTAATTATAAAGGCAAAATTGAATTATTTGATAATAATCCATTAAATGTTGGTAAAAAGATAAATTCAAATGAAATACAATGTGGTTCAAGAATTGTTGATCAAATTCAAAAATCAAAGGCAAAAATTATAATTACATCCTTAATATATCAGGACGAAATAAAGAATGGTTTAATAAATAAATTTAAAGAAATTGGTTTAGATACACCTAATATAATTGAATTAAAATAGAAATGAAACTATCTAATTATATTTTTTCGAAACTTGTAACAGAAGGTATTGATACCGCTTTTTTAGTTACTGGTGGTGGAGCAATGCACTTAAATGATGCAATTGGTAGAACACCTGGGTTAAAATTTGTATGTAATCATAATGAGCAAGCGTCTTCTATTGCTGCCGAAGGATTTGCAAGGGTGAAAAATAAGCCTGCAATTGTTAATGTAACAACAGGTCCTGGCTCCATTAACTCATTAAATGGAGTGCATGGGGCATTCACTGATTCAATACCCATGATTATCATTTCTGGTCAAGTGAAAAGAGAAACCATTATGTCCACATACAATAACCCTGGTTTAAGACAATTGGGAGATCAAGAAGTTGACATAATAAGTATGGTAAAAGGGATAACTAAATATGCAGTAGAAATTACGGATCCTAATACAATAAGATATCATTTAGAGAAAGCAATTTATCTATCAACTAGCGGAAGACCAGGGCCAGTTTGGATAAGTATACCAGTAGATGTACAGGCGGCAGAAGTTGACATTGATAAATGTGAAGGTTTTATCCCAGAGATACTGAATATTGATCAAAACGTTTTACATGCAGATATCAAAAATATTATTGATAAAATAACAAGTGCCAAAAGACCTGTAATTATTGGTAGTACAGGCATAAGACTAGCAAATGCTTTAAATGAGTTTGAGGAGTTTGCTAATTTAACAGGCATACCTGTTGTAACCGCTTGGTCACATGATATCATTCATCACGATCATCCAAACTATGTTGGTAAACAAGGATCTATTGGAAATCGTGCTGGAAATTTTGCTGTTCAAAATTCAGATTTGGTAATTATTATAGGTAGCAGAATGCCCATTAGACAATTAAGTTATAATTGGGAAAATTTTGCGAGAGAAGCGTATAAAATTCATATTGATATTGATCCCGCAGAATTGAAAAGACCTTTTTTAAAAGCAGATATGCCTTTAGTTTATGACGCTAAGTTTATATTAACTGCATTAAACAATGAGTTAAAAAAAGAAAACAAAATATTAGAATTAAAACAATGGTTAGAATGGTGCATAGAAAGAAAAAATAAATATCCAGTGGTTCAGGAGCATCATAAGGATCCAACTAAGCCTATTAATCCTTATTATTTTATTTCAACTTTGCAATCAATGCTAGGTGGGAACGATATAATTGTATGTGGTAATGCTACAGCTTGCATTGTTCCGTTCCAAACTTCAAATGTAAAAAAAGGCCAACAATTATTTAGTAATTCTGGTTCAGCTTCAATGGGGTATGACCTTCCAGCTGCCATTGGCGCAGCAGTAGCAGATCCTAATAAAAGAGTAGTATGTTTTGCAGGAGACGGAAGTATACTAATGAATTTACAGGAATTGCAAACCATAAAGCATAATAATTTAAACATAAAAATAATTGTATTAGACAATAATGGATATTTGTCGATAAAGTCCACACAACAAAATTTCTTTGGTTTAGCCATTGGAAGTGCTCCAGATAATGGTGTTAGTTTTCCAGATATGGAAAAAGTTGGAAATTCATTTAATATTCCATCTTATACCTTGGGAAAATTTGACTTTAAGGACGAACTTGAAAAGTTAATTGATTTAGATGGGCCAATCCTTATTAATGTGAAACTTGACCCCTTACAAATGTTTGAACCTAAGCTTAGTTCGAAAAAACTTCCAGACGGGAAAATGGTTTCAGCTCCTTTGGAAGATATGTTTCCTTTTTTAAGTGAAAGTGAATTAGCTTCAAATATGATTATTAAAACAATTAAGTTTTAATAGAATTGAGTTATAAGAATTTTTTATTTGATTTAGACGGCACACTTATAGATTCTGCGCCAGGTATAGAAGCGTCTTTTTATATTGCCTATCTAAAAGTATATAGTACAGAGTGTCCACAAATTATTACAACTTTCATTGGCCCTCCAATTGACCAAGTTTTAACTGCGGTAAACGGGGAAGCCAATTTAGAAATAATAAATCGCTTTGTAGACGCCTTTAAACATCATTATGATTCCGAGGGTTACAAAAAATCAAAGCTTTATGGTAATGTTGAATTGGTTCTTGATGTTTTATCGAAAAAAAACTTTAATTTATTTATAGCAACAAATAAAAGAGTAAAGCCAACAAAATTAATATTGGAATACTTGTCAATTGGCAAATATTTTAATGACATTTATTGCCCTGATATTTTAGACATAAAATTTTCAAATAAAACAGATCTTATTGCTCATATATTAAAAACTAATTCTCTGCTATTGACAGAAACTATTATGATAGGAGATACTATGCATGATGGATTAGCAGCAGATGAAAATAAATTAGATTTTGCATTGGTAGAGTATGGGTATGGAGAGTATGAAAAAAGCAAGTTCAAATTAAACGACATCAAACAACTAATAAATATTTTATAAAAAAGCAACAATATGAAAAAATCAAAAAATGAAATTTTTGAAGGTCTATTTGTCCTTGAATTAGCAAACAATCATTTGGGCAACTTGCAGAGAGGTCTAAATCAAGTTGAAGAATTTTCCCAAGTAGTTAGGTTTAACAATGTAAAGGCAGCAATTAAATTGCAGTTTAGAGATATGGATACATTTGTACATCCTGATTACGTTGGAAGCAAAGATGTTAAATATATTAAAAAAACCACAGAGAAGAAATTAACAAAAAAAGAGTATAAGACGCTAATAGATAAAATTGTAAGCTCTGGTTGTATACCAATGTCAACTCCATTTGACGAAGCTTCTGTTGATTTATGTCAAGAGTTTAATTTACCAATTATTAAAGTTGCAAGTTCGGATATCAACGATTGGCCATTACTTGAAAAAATTGCTAAAACAAAAAAGCCTGTTATCTTGTCAAATGGTGGTTCATCATTAAAAGATATGGACGATGTAGTAGCATTCTTTTTAAATCGTGACATTCCAATTGCTCTCAATCATTGTGTTTCTTTATATCCATCTGAAGACAGTGAATTAGAATTAAATCAAATTGATTTTCTAAAAAATAGATATCCCGAAATCGTTATTGGACAATCAACACATGAATATCATGATTGGACCAATTCAATGCTGATTGCTTATGCAAAAGGAGCAAGAACTTTCGAAAGACATATTGATACTCCAATGGAAGGATATGAAATGCAAATTTATAATTCCACATCTGAGCAAATAGACATCTGGTTTAAAGCATATCATAAAGCAATTGAAATGTGTGGTGGTTCGCCAGATCAAAAACGAAGAAATTCTGAAAAAGAAATTAAATATTTAGATGCCTTGGTTAGAGGAGTTTATGCTAAGAAAGACATACCCAAGGGGTATGTTGTGAAAAATGAAGAGTTTGAAGAATATTTTTATTTGGCAGTACCATTACATAAAGGTCAATTATCTGTACGTGAAATTAAAAATGGAGAAGTATTCACAACTGAAGTTAAGAAAGACGAAAAAATTTTAATAGACCACATTGACTCACCATATGCTAAAGTTGAAACTTTAAGAAGCATTATTTATCAACGAGGTATATAATAATGTATAGTAAAGTAAAAAAAATTGGTAAATATTTTGGAGTTGATAAGGCTATATTTTTCACCTCATCCTCAAGTATTTTAAGTGCTCTTGGAAGCGTAGTTTCTGTTATACTTGTTGTTAAATATATGTCTATTACCGAACAGGGATTTTACTACACTTTTGGTAGTATTGTAGCTATTCAATTATTTTTTGAATTGGGTTTAAGCGGTATAATTACTCAGTATGTTGCCCATGAAAGTGCAAATTTAACTTGGTTAAATAGAATTGAATTGACAGGATCTGATATTCATAAATCTAGAATGTCTTCTTTATTGCATTTTAGTATAAAATGGTATTTTATTTTCTCAATTTTATTACTTTTAATATTAATCTTACTTGGATTCCTTTTTTTTAACAAATATTACATATCCTATAATAGCATAGAATGGAAATTCCCGTGGATATTTTTATCAATAGGGACAAGTTTAAATCTACTTATTTCTCCTATAGTTGCATTTATGCAGGGTTTAGGAAAAGTAAAAGAAGTTGCCAATCTTCAATTTTTTGCACAACTAGTTAAGATATTATTTTTGACTATTGGGCTGATTTTTAATTTAAAATTATATGTTCTTGGTATAGTTAGTGTTGTCAATTTTATTATAATTCTAACAATTCTATATATTAAATATTATAAGCTATTAATTAATATTTGGAAAGTTAATGTCACAGAAAAAATAAACTATTATAAAGAAATTTTTCCATATCAATGGAAAATAGCAGTTAGTTGGATTAGCGGGTATTTTATTTTTCAACTTTTTAATCCAGTATTATTTGCTACAGAAGGTCCAGAAGTAGCCGGCCAAATGGGTATGACCATGGCGGCTTTAAATGGAATTCTATCATTGTCTTTTGCATGGATGACTACAAAAGTTCCATTATTTTCAACATTGATTGCTAAAAAAGAATTTGAAGAACTTGATTCAAAATTTAATTTGTCACTAAAGCAATCGTTAATAATTAATATTTTCGCCTTACTCTCTTTATACAGTATCATTTTTTTATTAAGGCATTATCAAATCACAATTGGAAGTAAAAATTTAGGTAGTAGATTTTTGGGTTACCTGCCATTGACTTTTATGATGATTCCAATTGTATTAAATCACATAGTTGCTTCTTGGGCCACCTACCTTCGTTGTCACAAAAAAGAGCCCTTTTTAATTAATTCTTTAGTTGGAGGAGTCCTTTGTGCTTTGTCAACTATAATACTTGGTAAGTATTATGGAGTTATCGGAATTACTTCTGGCTATTTATTAATTAATATATTAATGTTCCCTTGGTCTATGCATGTTTATACTTCTCGAAAAAAAAAATGGCATAATTCAATAAATCACAATTAATATTTAGCAGTATGTCTAGCGATATTTTATTATCAATTTGTATACCTACCTATAATAGAGCTAGTTATTTAAAAAACTCACTTTCTGCAATTATTAATCAAATTGAAGATGTTAATTCTGTAGAAATTTTAGTATCTGACAATTGTTCAACCGATAATACATTAGAAGTAATTAATGAATATTGTAAAAGTCCAAAATTTAAGGTAATTAGGCAGTCTAAAAATGTTGGACCAATTAGAAATGGTCTTGATTTAGTTTGTAAACATTCTAAAGGAAAATATTGCTGGTTGCTGGGAGATGATGATTATTTGGTAAATGGTGGATTGAAGACAGTATTGAATGTATTGGAAAATAATAATAAAATTGACTTTCTTTTTGTTAAAATTGACCAATTTGAAATTGATAGATTGAAAATTAAGTTAAATGAGACATCAGAATTTGTAAACTCGAAACCTAAAATTGTAAATTTCAAATATGAAATATTTGATAAATTCGAAAGCCTGCTTGATCCAAAATACACAAATATTTTTTTAGGAGAAATTATGGCAAGTATTTTTAATAGAAGTTTGTGGTTAAAACATAGTGATATTATTTATCAACATGCAGATTCAGAATATTTAAGTTCACTTGAGACTTCTTATGCACATTGTGTGATTTTTGCAAACCAATTTATGGGCAAACCTGCTGCGTATATTTCAACACCAATTATAATTGTAGACAATAGAGCTCGTGAATGGTCAGACAAGTCTAACTATTTAATAATTGAGCAACTTTTGTCATTAATAAAGTTATATGAGTCTAAAGGGCTACAAGGAACTTTGCTGAAAAAATGCAATTTTCATTATATTAAAATGACTTTGCCTATTGCCTTTAAGTTTATTTTTTATATTAATTCTGAATATAAAAATAAAATCTCCTTTACAAGATATTTCAAATTTTTAATATTTTCCCATCCTTGTTTAACGATTAAAGCTTCTGTCGAATTGTTTTACAATAAAATGCTTAAGTTGAAAAATAAATAAATTAATTAATGTCAAAAAAATTACTTGTAATTACCTACGACTTTTTTCCAGATAACACACCAAATACATATAGATGGTTTAATATTTTAAAAATATGGCAACAAAGAGGGGTTGATATACATGTAGTTTCGGCCCAAAAAAATAACTTGCCTAGGTATGAAATAAAAGATGAAATAAAAATTTATAGGACAGATGAATTTATCATTGGAAAATTTAAATATAAATTAAAAGAAAGATCTAATAATAAACAAAACCAAACACAATCTCAAGTAAGAATTGTAAAGTTTTTATACAATTTATTTTTAACCAAATTTTACTGGCCAGATTTCGCTTTTTTGTGGTATTTCCCCACAAAGAAATTAGCAATCGAGTTAATTGAAAAGAACCAAATTAATAATATTGTTACCGTGTCTTGGCCTTTTACAACTCATTTAATTGGACACGCTATTAAAAAGTACAATAATAATATTAATTGGCTTGCAGAAACAATTGATCCATTTTCTTTTATTGATGGAATTAATAATAAACTCTTATATAATAATTTAAATAATTATTATGAGAGAAAAATTTATCTTAAGGCAGATAGCATTACTGTACTTACTGAAAATATCAAAGAAAAGTATTTAGAATTGTACCCTAATATTAAAAATAAGATTTTCGTAGTCGGTAATTTATACATACCTAGCGAGAGAATTACTGTAAAAAATCCAATTAGTAATACTATAAAGATAGTATATGTTGGAGCATTAATGGACAAAGTCAGAAGCCCAGAAAATTTATTATACATTTTTTCCGCGTTGACGGAAAGACTAAGTGAATTAAAGTTGGAACTGCACTTTTATGGTGATATAAATGATACAACTAAATATTTTGATTCTTATAATGCTTTATTAGATCAAAGCATTTTTTTACATGGAAGAATAGAAAGAGAAGAGGTTCCTGCCGTTATTTATAATGCTGATATCCTTGTCAATATTGGAAATAATAACATATATCAAGAGCCAAGCAAAGTTATTGAATATATTTACTCAGGAAAAAAAATATTGAATATATGTACATTAAAAAATGATACATCACTTAATATTTTAAAAACCTATCCCTTGCATTTTAACATTGACATTACGAATTTTGATATTAATCAAATTGCAGAAAAATTTTTACTCTTTTTGAGAAATCCATATGAAATTAACCCCAATGAAACAGAGAAGCTGATATTTAAGTATAATATCAATAATATTGAAGAAACATACAATAAATTAATTTTCCAAAAATCAAATCATTTTACATATGATTAAGTCGTATAAACTTTTAATAACAGGAGGAACTGGATCATTTGGGAATGCAGTATTAAATCGGTTTATAAAAACTGATCAATTTTCAGAGATAAGAATCTTTAGTAGAGATGAAAAAAAACAAGATGATCTTAGAAAAAGACTTAACAATAACAAAGTTAAATTTTATATAGGTGATGTTCGTGATCGTGATAGTTTGATTCCTGCAATTAAAGGAGTTGATTACATTTTTCATGCAGCTGCTTTAAAGCAAGTTCCTTCATGTGAATTCTTTCCATTAGAAGCTGTTAAAACAAATATAATTGGAACTGATAATCTTTTAACGGTAGCCCAAGAAAATGACGTAAAAAAAGTAGTTGTTCTGAGTACAGATAAAGCTGCTTATCCAATTAACGCTATGGGTATGTCTAAAGCTTTGATGGAAAAAGTTATGGTCGCAAAATCAAGAATTTTAGACAGTAATAAGACTATTTTCTGTGGAACTCGCTACGGGAATGTAATGGCTTCCAGGGGTTCAGTAATTCCTTTATTTATTGATCAAATTAAGGAAAATAAAGCTTTGACTTTAACTGATCCAAACATGACACGTTTCATGATGACTTTAGAAGACGCTGTTGACTTGGTTTTGTATGCTTTTGAACACGCTAATCAGGGTGATTTATTTGTTCAAAAAGCACCGTCTGCAACAGTTGGCACTTTAGCTCAGGCTTTAATTGAATTATATAAATCTACTAGTGAAATTAAAG
>JACCDH010437217.1_pt1 | contig 10866 bp, 9 predicted proteins | sample 7442481 | NCBI WGS metagenome assembly JACCDH01 (sample SAMN15323433, study PRJNA562643) | freshwater metagenome | isolation source: river surface water | place: USA:Blue River Watershed | collected 2017-08-15 | reverse complement strand
GGCCATCATAATACAAAACCCCTCCCCGCACATGCTTCAAAGAAAGTGCTGGGCTTAATGCGCTCATTTGCTTGGGACCCAAACCCCGACTAGGTTCCAAATTCGTATGGCCGGCAATGCGATCATACATCCACATGCCGATGCGGTAATAAACCCGATCAAACCAAGTATAACAAGGGGTTAGTAAGGCGAGTGGATGTGCCAAATAGGGCGCATTTTTCAAGAGAATTTTACGTTCATGTAAAGCTTTGTAGACCATCTTGAATTGTTGCCAATCCAATTTCTTAACTGCCTGCTCCAGATACCGAACACCACCATGCACGAGTTTCGTTGATTTAGAAGAGGTCTGGGATGCAAAATCACCTTTCTCGATGAGCAAAACACGGTAACCTCGTAAAGTAGCATCCAATGCCACTCCTGCACCACTTGCGCCACCACCAATGACACACAAATCAAAAGGCTCACTCAGTTTCTTTAATTGGTCCGTGCGGTTAAAGGCCATCAGATTAATAGGTTTACAAACAATAAAGTACGATTTATATCAATTTACTCAACTAATTCTAAAATAAAACGCAAAAGATTCATTTAAAATTGATAAAAATAGCAGAGATTTTATAATTTTGCAGTCCTTTGGCTAGCAACATAAACTAGCTCGAGCATCAAAGCATTATAATTTTATGGCAAAGAAGAAAGACGTTAACGAATCCATTGAAATCATTGAAAGCCCAGAGGCGCTTCAACATGAATTAGAAAAAGTCACTGGATTTTTCGACCAAAATAAATCGGCAATCTTAGGCACTGCAGTCGTAGCAGTAGCAATCGTTGTAGGTTACTTTGGTTTCCAATGGTACCAAAACACACAGGATGCGGAAGGCGAAAAGAAATTATACAAAGCGGTATACGCTTTTGAGTCTGATTCCTTAGCTAGTGCATCGAAAGATTTAGCAAAAGTTTCTGATGAATTTGGTGGGAATACACAAAATTTAGCCGACTTATATTTAGGTATTACGTTGTTAAAACAAGGTAAGTACGATAACGCAATTGAGAAATTGAAAAATTTCAGCAGCGGCGATTTGTTAGTTCAAGCGCGTGCTTACTCACTGATCGGGGATGCATATTCAGAGAAGAAATCTTATTCAGAAGCAATTGAATATTACACAAAAGCAGCTGATTACAAATCAAACAAATTCTTCTCGCCTGGTTATTTATTAAAACTTGCTACGGCTTACGAAGCAAATAAACAATCAAAAGAGGCTTTGGATACCTATTCCACGATTACGGAAAAGTATCCAGAAGCTGCAGAAGCAATTCCTGCAAAAAAATATAAAGCGCTTTTAGAAAGCTCTATCTCTGAATAATAAAGTTTACGAAATTGTCAAGAGGGGATAAGAGCATCAGCTTTTATCCCCTCTTGTTTTAGCCCAATCACCATGTCATCTGCTTTAAAAAACTTAAGCGATTTTAGTACGGCCCATTTACCAGATGTTTCCAACAAGCGTTTCGCGATTGTGGTGGCAGAATGGAACACCGAAGTCACTGGAGCCTTATACACGGGCGCATTCGATACGCTATTGAAGTATGGTGCAACTGAATCTAACATCGTGAGCATTCAAGTGCCAGGAAGCTTTGAATTAAGTTTGGGCGCACAAAAAATGGCCGAAAAAACCGAAATTGACGCCGTGATCTGTTTAGGCTGTGTCATTCAAGGAGAGACAAGGCATTTCGACTTTATTTGTCAAGCAGTAGCTGATGGCATCACAAATGTTAGTTTAAAATACAATAAACCGGTAATTTTTGGCGTATTAACTCCAAACAACCAAGAACAAGCCATGGATCGCGCAGGTGGAAAGCATGGTAATAAAGGAGATGAGGCGGCCATTACTGCCATTAAAATGTTAGCAATTAATTAAGATATACCATTATGCAAGTTTGGAAATTTGGCGGCACATCCGTAGGAAAGCCAGAAAGAATGCAATCAATTCGTCAACTGATTACTGAGGACGGGAAACCTAAAATCGTTGTTTTATCAGCATTATCTGGAAGCACGAATGCATTATTATCCATTTCAGAATCATTAATCGCACAAAATCAAACGGAGGCTAAAACCAAAGCGGCCGATTTGCGTGCCCATTACGATGCCTTTTTATCGGAGCTTTATAAAACGCCCGTGGGCCTAGCTAAAGGACAAGCAATCGTTACGAAAGAGTTTGCATTCATTGATAGCTTAATCGCTACAGTTCCCTATACCGTGAAACAAGAAAAGGAAATGGTCGCTTTGGGTGAACTATTGTCAACCCAAATTTTCGAAGCCTATTTACAGGAGGAGGGTGTAAATTCAGCCTTATTGCCGGCTTTGGACTTCATGGTCATCGATGAAGACAATGAACCGATCATGGCTGAAATCTCAACGAAATTAGCTGCAACAATTGCTCCCGTTAAAGACAAGCAAATCTTCATCACGCAAGGATTCATTTGCCGCAACCCGGCTGGGGAAGTGGATAATTTAAAGCGTGGGGGATCAGATTATACAGCCTCATTAATTGGTGGAGCTGTTCAGGCAGACGAAATTCAGATCTGGACGGACATCGACGGGATGCATAACAATGATCCACGCATCGTGAAGAACACCTTCCCGATTCGCGAATTATCCTTTGCGGAAGCAGCGGAATTAGCCTATTTCGGTGCGAAAATTTTGCACCCAAGTACAATCACACCGGCGAAAATCAAGGGTGTCCCCGTACGTTTGAAAAACACCATGGAGCCGAGTGCCTTTGGAACATTGATTTCAGAAAAGTCGACGGACGTAGAAATCAAAGCCATCGCGGCCAAAGACAATATCACGGCCATCTACATTCACTCAACTCGGATGTTGAATGCCTATGGTTTCTTAAAGCGCGTTTTTGAAGTGTTTGAAAAATACAAAACGCCGGTGGACATGATCACCACTTCCGAAGTTTCGGTTTCGGTTACGATTGATCAAACGGCTAACCTCGATGCGATCATGCGCGAATTGCGTGAGTTTGCTGAATTAGAGGATCCCGATAAAGACCAGGTAATTATCTGTATCGTGGGAAATTTCTGGGCAGACAAAGAGGGAATTGCCATCAAGGTATTGGATTCCATCAAAAACATTCCAATTCGCATGATTTCCTACGGAGCATCCGAACATAACATCTCCCTTTTGGTCGATGGCAAACATAAAAACGATGCGTTAAACGCATTGAATGAAGGACTTTTTTAACCAAACACCATGTTAACGATTCCATTTATCCGTACAAACACGGAACTTACGATTGCCGGCTTAACGAAAAAACATGTGGCGAATGCCGCTGAAATCGTGGGCCAACTCATTTCGATGGATGACAAGCGGAAGTCCTTACTCCAACAAGCTGAACAGGCTTTGGAAAAATCCAATGCCGCTGCCAAGGAAATTGGTGCGTTAATGCAATCAGGCCAAAAAGATTTAGCTGAAGGCAAGCGGGCGGAAACGGCCGCGCTTAAAGGTGATATCAAAGTCATGGAAGAAGCCGCACGTGTCGCGGAGAAAGAATTAACCGACTTATTAGTTACACTTCCAAACCTCCCACATAGCTCCGTTCCAATAGGAAAAACGGCTGAAGACAATGAGGTGGTTTTATCTTGGGGAACAATCCCAACATTACCCGAAAACGCAAAACCCCATTGGGACCTTATCAAAGACTATGACATTATCGACTTTGATTTAGGCAATAAAATTACCGGCGCCGGATTTCCCGTGTACAAAGGAAAAGGAGCCCGTTTACAACGCGCATTGATCAACTTCTTCTTGGATGAAGCCATCAAAGCCGGCTATTATGAAATTCAGCCGCCCATTTTGATCAATGAAGATTCAGGATTCGGTACGGGACAATTACCCGATAAAGAAGGCCAAATGTATGTAACTCAGGCTGAAGGATTGTATTTAATCCCAACGGCTGAGGTACCGATCACCAACTTATACCGTGACGTGATTGTTAATGAGAAAGATCTGCCCATCAAAAACGTGGGACATACCCCATGTTTTCGTCGGGAAGCTGGTTCATGGGGCGCACATGTTCGGGGTTTAAACCGTTTACATCAATTCGATAAGATCGAAATTGTTCAGATTCAAAAGCCTGAAAATTCGTATACCGCTTTAGAGGAAATGTCTTTGCATGTGCAACGTATTTTACAAAAATTAGAATTACCATACCGCGTATTGCGTCTTTGTGGAGGCGATATGGGCTTCACATCATCACTAACGTATGACATGGAAGTTTGGTCGGCAGCACAAGGCCGGTGGTTGGAAGTAAGTTCTGTTTCCAACTTTGAAACGTACCAAGCAAATCGTTTGAAATTGCGCACCAAAATGGATGGAAAAACAATCTTGTGCCATACGTTAAACGGATCTGCATTAGCATTACCCCGTATTGTTGCGGCTCTTTTAGAAAACAATCAAGGACCCGATGGAATTAAGATTCCAGCTGTTTTGGTTCCTTATACAGGCTATACGCATATCAACTAGTCCACACTCAATCGAAAACCCTCGCCGTGCAAATTCAATAATTGTACGCGAGGGTCTTCTTTTAACAACTTGCGCAACTTCGTCATGTACACATCCATGCTGCGTGCATTGAAATAGGTATCATCTCCCCAAATTAATTTCAATGCATAGGAACGGCTAACCGGTCGGCCTAAATTCTCACACAGCAATTTCATGAGATCATTTTCTTTGGGTGTAAACTTCTGTTCCTTCCCTTGAAAAACCAGTCGCATCTTCGCAGGATAATATAAGAATTCTCCCAAGGCAATCTCATCCGCCAAAGCAGGCAAGGATTTATCCGAATGTGCACGCCGCAAAATAGCCTCCATGCGTGCCACGAGTACGTCCATCGAAAAGGGCTTCGTGAGGTAATCATCGGCCCCTACCTTAAACCCTTGCAGCGTGTCTTCTTCCATGGACTTAGCTGTCAAAAAGATAATGGGTACATCGATGTGAGTCGCACGAATATCTTTTGCCAAAGAAAATCCATCCTTCTTGGGCATCATCACATCGAACACGCAGAGATCATAATGGTCTTTGACAAAAAGGTCCAATGCCTGATCCCCGTCTTGCGCCCAAGAAACTTCATAGCCCTTTTTCTTTAAAAATTCAGCCAGCAAAAGTCCTAAATTAGGGTCATCCTCGGCCAATAAAATAGTTGGATTAGTTGCCATAAGGTATCGTTATTTCAAATGTACTTCCTTTGCCTAATTGGCTTTTTACCTGCACATTCCCACCATGTGCCTCCACAATTTTCTTCACATAACTCAATCCCAGGCCAAAGCCCTTTACATTATGTACATTCCCCGTAGGAACGCGGTAAAAGGGTTCGAAAACCTGTGTCAAGACCTCTTTTGGCATCCCAATTCCCTGATCAGAAATTTGAATATGAAAACCTGCTTCATTGGAAAAGGTAGAAATATCAATCACTGGAGCCTGCGAACTATATTTAACCGCGTTGTCAATCAAATTATTTATCACATTGCTCATGTGTACCTCGTCAATCAATAATTCGGATGAATTGGCAGAAAATGCGGTATGTATCACCCCATTTTTAGCCATCAACATCGGTTGGTTCATCTCAATAACCTGCTGAATCAAGGCATGAATTTGTATTTGCTTCTTCTTTAACACAATCTCCTCTCGTTCCATTTGGGCTGTTTGAAGTACCCGTTCAACTTGTTGGCCCAAACGCACATTTTCATCCTTTATAATCCCCAAATAGCGTTGAATACTCCCATTTTCAAGCACACTCGCATCTTCCTGAATTAGTTGCGTTGCCAATGAAATCGTGGAAATAGGCGTCTTGAACTCATGAGTCATGTTATTGATGAAATCATTTTTGATTTCAGCCAATTTCTTTTGTTTGATAATGGTCATCATGGCGATGTAGAAACAGGCAATCATGATTAAGAGCAAGATGCCGGAGCCCAATAAATTCAGTCCCATCGTCTGCCAAATAAAATCCAGGGAATCAGGAAAATAGACATGTAAATACTGCTCCGAAGCATGCAAGTCATTCGGGAAAAGCGCCGCCATAAATTGGGGCGATTGTTTTTTTATCGATGCATTTGATGCAAAAATCCAATCTTTCCCTTGTTTAGGCGAAGCAGGTGCAATTCCAAAAGCATAAGGCAATTGTATATGTTTTGATACCAATTCTTTTCGCAATAGGCTATCGATAAAATGAGGCTCTACACGCTGTGAAATGGGGCGATCTTTAAATAAGTAGTCTGAAAAAACCTCCTTAGCAAGTGCTGTCTTTTCAATCACTTTATCTACCTCAGCTTTAGCCACTTGATTGATTGCTTTTCCAATGGCAAGCCTTTCCTTTTGGGACAGTTCTTTGTTTCTCCGAACGAGATTACGCATACGATTAGCCCGTTTCTTCCGAATATTGATGTGTTTGTTGGGATGAACTCCGTTCAACAAATCAGCTACCTGTTGATCCTCTTGCATCCGCCGCTGAATCTCCAGTTCAGGATTTACATTCACCTGATATTCTTCCGTAATTTCTGCAATCTGACCATTAGGCAGCATAAAAGATTTCCGAACGTACATAATATCCGAGCGAACTTCGTTATGAATTGCTCCCAACCCATTTCGAGGGGATGCTTCCGGCCCAATAAACGATTCGGCGATTTTATTTTCGACAGGCGCTGGAGGTATAAATTCACGATGCTTTTCCGAGGCTAATTTGGCAGATAAGGCTTTTAATTTTTTCTGTTGGGTTTCATAAGTTTGTTGCCTTTGAGCTAACATCACCAACTCCTGCTTTTCTAGTTTACGGACAACCTGAGCTAATCCATCCTGTACATCCGAAGCGAATTGCTCCTTCTTTGTTTCCAGCATGAACCTCAGCCAATAAGCCTGAAATGCAATGAGCCCCACTAATGCGAGGGTCATAAAGCCAATAATCAATCTAATTTTCTTTTGGGTCATGCCGTATTACGAACGAGAGAACAAATTTATCAAAATGCGTGGAGGATAAAAGAGGTCTTAACACTTCTTAACAAACAAGATTAAATGGCTTTTCGTAAGTTTGCTCCGCATTAAAAAACAAACATATGAAATATTTCATGTTAACAGCCGCTTTGGCATTCGCGAGTACAACAGCTTGGGCTCAAGAAAAACAAGACGCAACGATCAAAATTGTCGTAGAAGAAAATGGCAAACAAAAAGTCATTGAACGCCACTTTTCAGACTTCAGCAAAGCTGACGGAGAACTTAAAAAGTTTACAGATTCGCTTGATTTAGACATTAAAGTTTCTGGTGATAAGAAAAAAATCATTCGGATGGATGTCAATAAGCGAGAGGGAAAAGGGATGATGATGCCTCATGGCAATATGCATTTACAGCATTCAGAAGGCGAACAAAAGCCAGGACAAGAAAGACGCATGATGATCATCCGAAATAAAGATGGGAATGTTGTCACAGAAAATTTCCAAGGTCCACACGAACTCAATTTCGAATTTAATGGCCCAAGACAACACATGAAGGCTTTTCGCAAAATGCATAAGAACTTCATGGCAGAAGGCTCCAAAACCATTCACGGCCTACATGCCACGCCAAACAAGCCATTCAATGGTAAAATAAGCGTAAAATTCCACGCGCCAGAAAAGGGGAATGTGACCATTTCAATCCTAGATGTCAATGGCAAAGAATTAGCAAATGAGAAAATCAAAGATTCCCAAGGAGATAACTTGGGCCAGGTAGTAATCAAAAAGCTGGTGCTGGTGTATATTTCATCCGCGTTAGCCAAGGTGCCGACGGTGCCGTACGAAGAATTAAGGTTGATTAGTTTTCCATTCCCTCGGACTTATCCGAGGGAATATTGAAATATCCCAGGCTCATGCCTAGGGTTTTATTCATTTCGCCTAAGTCAAAACCCTGAGCGTAAGCTTGGGGTTTTTTATTTGCCCATATTCGCCCAGGCAAAGGCATACATGTCGGCAGTCAATTCAATCAACTTTGCCGTATTACTTGACCCATGTCCACTATTCGTATCGATTCGAATAATCACGGGATTTTTACTTGTATTCTTTGCTTGTAAGGTTGCCGCATATTTAAACGAATGTGCAGGAACCACACGATCATCATGGTCAGCCGTCGTAATCAAAGTCGCTGGGTAGGCTTTTGCCTCGATATTATGCAAAGGAGAATAAGCATATAATACCTTAAATTCTTCCGCATGATCGCTCGAACCATAATCGGCAATCCAGTTCCAACCAATCGTAAATTTCTGGAAACGTAACATATCCATCACTCCTACGCCAGGCAATGCCACTCCAAATAATTCCGGATGCTGATTGATGACCGCCCCCACAAGTAATCCCCCATTTGAGCGGCCAGAAGCGGCTAAATATGGTGCGGAAGTATATTTTTGTTTAATCAAATACTTGGCCGCAAAAATGAAATCATCAAATACATTTTGCTTGTTAAGTTTCATCCCTGCCTGATGCCATTTCTCTCCATATTCACTCCCTCCACGTAAATTTGCTAAGACATAGACTCCTCCTTTTTCCAACCAAGCCATCAAACTTGCCGTAAAACTAGGTGTTGAGCTAATGTTAAATCCTCCATATCCATGCAAGATCGTTGGATTTTTACCATTCAATACCAAGCCTTTTTTACTCACAATAAACATCGGCACGCGCGTTCCATCCTTACTCAAATAGAATTTTTGAATGACCTGGAAATCCTCGGGCTTAAAGGCCAATTTAGGCTTTTGGAATACCTTACTCGTATTTTGGGCAATTTCATACTTATAGACTGTCGGCGGAAAGTTGAAGGATGAATAGGTAAAGAAGGTGAATTTATCCTCCTTTTCGCCATGAAAACCACTAACATTACCAAGGCCTGGCAATTTCACCGTGCCAATGCCCACTCCATTGTAATTGTAAATCAAAGTACGCGATGTAACATCTTTTAAATAGGTCAAATATAGGCGATGTCCTGCGCTGGTTACCGACTGCAAGGGTTCCGGACGTTCGGCAACTAATGATTTCCAAAATGCTTTTTCAGGTTTCGTTAAATTCAGTTTAATCAACTTTCCGTTGGGTGCCCCATCGTTAGTTTCCAATATCAAACTTTCACCCTCATTATCCACAACAGAATAATGAAATGCCCCTATTTTTCGAACGATGGGTCTAAAAACATCACCAATCACATCCGGACGAATGAACCAAAGGGAATTACCTTCTAAGCCCTTTCCTCGGTCACTAATAGTCAGATAAGCCAAGGTTTCATCTTCAGAGGTACTCATCGTATGAAAACGTTGCGGGTTTTTCTTGTCTTCATATACTAGACGGTCTTGACTCTGCGGAGTTCCTATTTGGTGAAACCAAACTTGATGAAATTCGTTTTTCGTACTTAATTCCTTCCCTTCAGCGGGTGCCGGATAACGCGAATAATAAAATCCATCCCCTTTCCAAGCCACGCCGCTGACTTTTACCCAATTCAATTGATCTGGCAAATCTTGACCGGTTTCCATATCTCGCACACCAAATACCTGCCAATCACTCCCGCCTTTACTCAACCCTATACAAGCATAACGTCCATTTTTACTCAAACTAAAAACCGTCAATCGTGTCGTTGCATCTGAGGATAACTTATTGGGATCCAAAACTTCTTCCGGAATTCCCTTTAGACCCTGTTGGCGATAAAGCACCGACTGGTTTTGCAAACCCGAATTCTTATAGAAATAGAACCAATCTCCACGCTTAAAAGGCGCTGAAATTTTCTCATAATCACTTAATTGCTCAATGCGCTTTTTGAAAGTTTCACGCAAAGGCAAGGTCTCCAAATAACCAAAACTTACATTATTTTGGGCTTTCACCCAATCTTTGGTTTCCGCACTATTGTCATCCTCCAACCAGCGGTATGGATCTGCAACGCTAACGCCATGATAGACATCCGTTTGCTCCATCTGTCTCGTTTTCGGATAAATTAATTGTGACCAAGCGGTCGAATTCACTAACATTCCCATGAGTAAAATCAAATACTTTTTCATACTTATTTATTTTTGGGTAACCACAATACGGCATCAGCAGCCAGCAGGCCATTCGCCCCTCGCTGTGACACCAATACGTCACCTGTTGTATTGTCTTCAAAATGATAGTTCCCGACGGACACCCACGTCCCCAAAGCTTCAGGAGCAATACGCAAGGATGCGACGTGGCGCACCTTGGAAACATAAACCTCTAAATTTATCGCTGAAGTACCTCCGCGTAAATTCGGAATATGATATAAGAGTTGGTAATCTCCCTTCATCGGCGTCTTGGATGTAAATCGAATGCGTGAACCTAAATCATCTAAGGGATTCGTCTGTAAATAGGTATTCCCATACGTCCCCGCTTGATTTTTTATTTTATTCCAATGACCAATAATCTCCATATTTGCGGCCTCCGCATCATCGACAATTAAATCAGGTCGAGAACCATCCATCCAAGGATTGTATTTATAATAGCGATCGACCTCTTCTTGGGAAACTTTAGCCACAGGCACATCACGTGACATAGATTCCAAAGCCTTGATAGCTGCCGTTTGTCCCAGCTGCATGTTGGGAACATCAGCACCTTTCCCCGAAATTAGCACAGGGGCCTGCATGTTAATCCAAATAGGTTCACTATAAATTAAGCGAATGCTTGTCCCTCCCATGCCATCTTCCTCTAATTCTTTCGTCGCCTGGTAGCCGGTTTTCAAAAGCATGTCACCGGAATAGGAACAATCGATGTACGATTTTGCCTTGACTAATTTCACGCCTTCCTCCCCTTGCAGCGTCAATTGTTTTACCTCATTGCCTTCAACTTGACTAGCAATCACCT
>JACCDH011155096.1_pt1 | contig 10867 bp, 11 predicted proteins | sample 7442481 | NCBI WGS metagenome assembly JACCDH01 (sample SAMN15323433, study PRJNA562643) | freshwater metagenome | isolation source: river surface water | place: USA:Blue River Watershed | collected 2017-08-15 | reverse complement strand
GCCATGCTCTTTGCGGATGTTCTCTACTACGTTCTGCTTTGCGCCTAATAAGCTTTTATGTCCTTCCATCAGTTTTTTAAGGAAAGGTCTCTCTACGGCGATTTGATCGACTGGTAGATTGCGCAAGTACTCATCCAAGGAGACCTTAGCTAACTCTTGCAAGTCTGTATTTGAAATTGGCATATGCCACCCCTATCAATGTTTGTGTATTAGTTGGCTTCAATACCGATTGATAGAGCGTGAACCTATCCATTGCTACGCTACTAGATGCGACTCTAGCTTTAACGCTATGGTTTGAAGCACTAAGAACAATTATTGGGGCGGTAGATAAGGGTCAAGGATATTTGTGGGGTTTTTGTTGATATTTCTCAATCTAGTTGCATAGCTAATTAATATCGGTTACACTAACTCCATGTTTGAACAATGCCTCTATTTCAATACCACCAGCCTAGCCAGACAGCTAGAGCGGGAATGGACTAGCGCATTTAAACCCTTTGGACTAACGCCATCCCAGGCTTTTATGCTGAGGGTAGTTTTAGATAAAGCCCCGCTACTCCAAAGTGAATTGGCTGCTGAAATGAATATCAGCCGCCCTACTGCCACTAGAGGCCTTGATGGACTTGAGAGATTAGGCTTAATTAAACGCGCTTCGTCCGCTAGAGATGGTCGCGAACAAGAGATTCATCCCACACCTAACTCATTAAAGATTAAGGCGGATCTAAATGCCGCTAGTGCAGCAGTAGGTAAACGTCTTAAAAAATTACTTGGTGCACCCCACTTTGAGGAAGCTGTTGATCAAATCCGAGGTATTAGCTCTGCCTTAAAGTGAGCTTTTTTATTTCTAAATTAGTTGTATAGCTAACTTATTTACACATTTCGATAAAGGAAAATAGATGAGAATCGAACCAAGCAATACCGTCATCCAAATGAATGAGTCTAATAGGCTCAGTTTTTCAAATGCTAGAAACGTACGCCTAGAATGCTTGGATGGAGTTATCTGGCTCACCCTCTCCAATATTGAAGGCGACTTCTTAATTGAAAGGGGTGAGCAGATCGTAATCCCCAGCAATGGCCTTGCGCTCATTCAGGGACTACCCTTTGCTAGCGTCAAGCTAACAAGCCCGACATCAAAAGTCAGCATACTAAGAAATTTGTTGAATTCAATCAAGAGCCATTTTTTAACATTAGTAGTTGCATAGCTAATTATTTTTAATTAACCAAGGAGATATATATGCCAATCTTGAACGTAAAGGTCAGCGGACAAAAGAATGCTGCTACCACCAAAGCAATACATGAACTACTGCTAGACCTGACTCACCGCATTCTAGGCAAGAAGAAGGAAGTAACTGCTATTGCCATTGACTATGTGGATCCTGAATGCTGGATGGTGGGCGGGAAACTATTGAGCGATCAAAATATGAATAGCTTTTATTTTGATATCAAGATCACCGATGAAACCAATACCAAGGATGAGAAGGCTAGATATATCAAAGAGGCTTTTGAAGGGTTTAATCGAATCTTAGGCAATCTGCATGAAGAGAGTTACATCTATGTGCAAGACGTGAGGGCTGCGACTTACGGATATGGTGGAAAGACCCAGGAATATCGATACCACCAGTAGGCAGTCACTGTGCCGCACTAGTCTTTATGCCCAATGTGTCATTGCGCCACCTTGGGCATAAATGAGCGTTTCTTTGGTCGTGGCCGTCAAGGGTTCGCAAGCCACCCCTTTGGGGTGCCCTTGACGGAATATTATTCGGGTGTAATTGGGTGCAGAAATGGGTAAATAGTGCTTTTAATGCCTCTAGAACAGTGATTTACTGCTCATTAATAGGGACTTTAATAGCTTGACTCTTTATTAAAGAATCCTTTAATATACATATTTACATTAAAGAGTTCTTTAATATGAACCGAGTTAGTGGTACTTACGTTGTAACAACGACCCTTAGCGAATCCGTTAAGGCATTTGTTCCTGCGCCACTGCCACCCAAAGATCCAGCGCTCTCACCTGAATGTTATGTCGAACAAAACCAAGCGGCTGAGCTCGCATTAGCTCGCCTATCTGGCGTAACAGGTTTAGTGCCATCGATTGATTGGTTACTTTATGGCGCCATCCGTAAAGAGGCTTTACTCACCTCCCAGATTGAAGGCACTCAGGCAACTCTCACCGACTTATTTGATGATGAGGCTGGCTTAGACATCAAGAATGCTGATGATATTGAAGAAGTCACCAACTACATGCAGGCCTTTCGGTTTGTTAGGGAAAACTTGCGCGATGAGGCTGGTCTGCCTATTAGCGTTCGTCTTTTATGCGGTGCCCATCAATTACTTCTCAATGGCGTAAGAGGTACTGGTAAGCAACCGGGTGAACTTCGTAAATCCCAAAACTGGATTGGTGGCACAAGGCCGGGTAATGCAGTGTTTGTTCCACCACCGGCAGATGAAGTACCAAGGCTTCTAGCTAATCTTGAGCAATTTATTCACAAGGAAGATGATGGCCTACCGCGCCTGGTTAATATCGCCCTTGTTCACGCTCAGTTTGAAACCATTCACCCATTTTTAGATGGTAATGGTCGTATTGGCCGCTTGTTAATTGCGGCATTGATGGAATACTTTGGCTTACTGCCAGAGCCCCTGATGTATTTGAGCTCTTACTTAAAAGAGCATCAAATGGAGTACTACCGTTTACTTGGCGCCATCAGAACGGAGGGCGATTGGGAGTCTTGGGTCAGCTTCTTTTTAGAAGGCGTTACTGAGGCTGCTACGTCAGCCGAAAGAGGCATTATTGAAGTGGCATCTAGAGTGTCAGCTGATAGGCGTCTATTGCTTGCGTCTCAAAATGCTAGCCCTGCAAGCTTGCGCCTCTTTGAGTTGTTGCCAATGATGCCGCGCTTTACGATTGATCGTATCAAGGCAGAACTAAAGACAACCTTCCCTACTGCGAATGCTGCCGCTAGAACTCTGGAAGGATTGGGAATCGTTACTGAGGTGACCGGTCAATCTCGCAACCGCAGTTTTAGCTATCAACCTTACATTGATTTGATTTCAAGATAAGGTTGATATCAAGATTGATGTTTAGTTAAATTCCCATATTGCCAAGGTGCTGAGCAATACGATCCATCGGTTGCTCAGAGCTAGCTACTGGCGCACCCAATGTTGCTGTTCGCGCCCGAATAGGTTGAGGCTGCGGCTGAGACTTAGATTGATAAGTTTCAACTTTTGACTTGGACCAATCTGGTGCAGATAATCCAATCGAGTTGTAAATTGAATCAATCACAGGCCACCACTCAGAAGCCTGATTATTTTGTACAAACACATTCATATAGAACGGGTCTTGCATGTACTTCAGAAACAATACTGACTTATGTGTGTGATCAATCTCATCCTCCCGAGTTGAGAGGTACTTGAGCATCTCTTTTTTAGCCTCATCTACAACGCTAAATAGCTTAGGCTTTAGGTATCGCTCTGCAGCATTCTGTGGCGGGGCCTGTCGCTTAGCACGCTCTTGTGTATCCAAGATACTGCCCACTAGCTCACCTTCAACCTGGTAGCCGTGCACCTCATCCAATAGCTTCTCAACCCTTGCTTTAAGAGTTTGGTTTTCTTTTGCAAGATCGCGGTTGGAATTGATGATCTTCTGAAATCGATTCTCGCTGCGAGCTGATTGTGGAGCTTGCTCCTGATTTTCTGGGGACTGTTCAGTAGCCGACAGAATTCGATTAATAAGCTCTTTGCCACTTTCTTCTTGCACCTCTGGCTGCGGCGTAGTTTCTACTGTAAGAACAGCAGGTGCCGGCATCAGCGCGCTCATGTCATAAGCTGCTGGCAACTCTGTCTTGGTACTTGCGTTTTGATCCATAGCGGGCATAGATGCTGGTACATGTACCGCGCCCTTCACTATTTGCAATACTGGCTCCTCAGCCTCTAACTCATCCAACTCTTCTGGATCCTCAAGCTCTTTTGCCGCCACTACCGGCTTTGGTGCTTCTGTCTCGGGTGTATCTGGGGCTTTACTTAGATCATCTAATAGAGCTGCAGCTTGGGTCTGCTTTTGGTTTTGACGATCAAGCTCTTGCTGCTTTGCCAATAGCGCAGCAACTTCAGCGGCAGCTTGTGCGGCAACTTCCTTCTCCTTTTTTTCTGCAAGCCTTCTTTCTAGGTCTTGTTGTCTTGCTAAGCGAGCAGCCTCCTTGGCTGCAACGGCCTTGAGCCGCTCTTCTTCTTCACGGGCTGATTTTTCCGCGGCCTTGCGCTGCTTTTCTTCTTCGGCAGCTTGTCTTGCTTTGGATTGTTCAGCTAAGTCAATGGCGCGATCCTCTCTGGCTTTATTGCGTCTTGCGGCTGATTCGGCCGCATGTTTTTCATAAGCCTCTTTTTCTAGGCGCTCACGCTCTCGCTTGGCTTCACGGTCTTGTACCCGCTGAATAGCACCGCCATTAGTCATCACTCCGGAACTAAAGTTTTTCACTTCTTGCATCTGCTGTCTCCTCTTTTGATTGTTGATCTGTACTGCGCTTGTCTCCACCCATTTGCCACATCCGATTCATCGAAAGATCGCTGTTGATATCTACGTATCCATCAGCTTGTTTTTCTACGTTCGGTATAAATAGATTTGAATCGATACGATCGTCATATCGCAAGAGAGTCTCTTGTAGGAGATTACGGATATGTTCGTAGTCCATTCCTCTGGCTTGCAGGTTTTGCATCTGGATGGATAGATTTGTAATCATGGGTAAAACTTTGAGCCAACTCTCTTTATCTTCCATGCCATCTGGTGCGCCGGTAGTACCTGCCCTGATGCGTAGATCAACCATGTCAAAGATTCGGTCTTTGGTGAGTTCCGGCCAGTCGTAGGCTTTCTCCATGGTCATGACTAGTTCGCCATTGACCATGGTGGTCTTAGTGCTTGGTGGCCCCATGTAGCGCTCTACCTGCTCTTTGGTGAGTTCTTGCAAAAGTACCTGGGCGCTGTATTGCGCGATCTCTTGTAGCCAATCTTCTATCTGGTCTTTGAATTCAAATACGCGTCCAGATAAGGCTCTTTGTAGAATATTGGCTTCGGTGGCTGTCTTGGGTCTGACTACTGTGGAGCGCGCTGCATCCTGTAGTCCCGTGACTTGTTCCCAGTCATAACGAACAGCACTAGTGTCATAGACAATAGGGTCGATCTTGGGATGGCCCCTAGGAATGATGACTTGGTTCAGGGGCTTGCCTTCAGTATCGACAATGGTGATCTCGCCAAAGCGTGAGTCTGAATGCTTCTTGATAGTCTTCTCGTTGATATCGGCAGAGGCCACCCATCCTGGTATGCAGAGATCTCGGTGTTGATTAAATCGATCCCTTGCTTCGTTGTGTTCGTCCTGCAAGCGCTCAGTCAGATCCACCAGGCTTGGACCAACGAATTGACCGTCAACTACTTGGTACGGCAATAGAAAGAATGGGTACCAGCGCTCTCCAGCTCTTGGCGGTGAGTAAGGTTCACGTAGCCATTCGGTCGCTCCCTCCACCATGGTGTAAACACGTTGGGTAGCTCTATCCCAGATCTCTAGTACTGCTATTTGCTGATCATCAGTCACCAGTCCTGAACCAGCGTTCAGCTGCATTGAGGCTAGGCGTTTGGCTTTCTTATGAGATGGTTCACCTTGGCCTAGTTGGTAGATCTTGGCATTAGCTAGATTCTTCTTGTAGAGCGCCTCTGCTTGGCCGCGCTTCATTGGAATGATCTGACAAATCCAGTCAGCGTCGGTGTAATCCCAGAACTCGCAGATGGATGGATCGATGAGGAGATTTTCTGTAAGTACTCTGTCGATTACCAAACCTTCAGCAGACTGCATTTCTGATTGCTCTTGAAGTGACTTGATGAGCTCTTCTAGCTCAGCTCTCTTAGCATCATGATGATGTTGGCCATCGTCCTGAAGATCTCGAGCTAAGTCTTCTATAGCTAGAAGATTTTCTTGAGCATCATTGATGCGACCCTTGATATAGGAATCTTTGCTTGGGTCTCGCTGATACATCACTTTCAGAATTCCAAAGCTACAGGTCAAGGCCGCTCTTACAGTGGACTTGGCTCGATTCTTAAGTTGGGCATGTTCTAGCGCTCTATTAGTGACTTTCTCTAACGTTTTACAGAAGAACTTAATATCCGCGCCCGAGTGGGTGGGTGTTGTTGAGATTTCTGGGTTGCGTGCATATACATTCGGCAGGACTGCTGAGATGGTGCCGTGTATGAGGTTAGCTCTTAAGCTGTAGAAGTCTTTACCAGTGGGATCTGCATTCCAATTAAAGCCAGCTACAGTGTTGCGATTGTGTCTTACGCGCTTATGGAATGTTGACCAGTGAGCGCGCGCATGCGTAATGCGGGCGGTCCATTTTTGTTGAAGGGCTTTGGAGTCTTGGGGCACATCCTATTTATAAGGTGAATGAGAACCTGAAAATCCTTTATCTTAAATAAATCTTGCTTCGCCCAAATGATAAATAACTGTATAGTTAACAAATCTAATATTAATAACGATATATGGCCAGCCGCTCCGAAAGACACATTCAATTTTTTGACTTGGTAATTAAAGCCTACTCAAGAAAAGAAGAATTCCAAAACTTTGATGGACTAACCCCTCCTTCTGCACTCAATCTATTTAAAGCCATTGAAGCAACCCACAAAAAAGGAAGGATCATTATTCCGATTGCAAAGGGGTATAAGTCCGTATATTTTCAAGACATCAAAATTTCTAAAGAGTATGCAACGCTATTAATTAACTTAAGTGATCGAGATGCAGCAGATCCAGCATTCTCCGACCCAGTTGCCGGCTCCAGAAGGTTTGCAAGAAGGCAGAAAGAGGAAGGCGTGGAAGGTTCCGCCCACGTAATCATCAAATTTCACCCTGGTAGACCTGACACCTATTCACTTGTACTAGAGAGCACTCCAGGCCTACCAAGCTCTAGAATCCAAAAATTTCTAAACCTATATCTGCGGAAAGCTAAAACATATTTTCCAGAAAAATTTGTCTGCGATGATCCAAGTGGAACAAGAGATAAAAACGGGGCATTTAAGAAAATCCCAATTAACGTTCGCATATTGTTATTGGGTCAACCATCGGACCAACTAACTAACGATATCAATAATGGCACCTTAAGTGGAATCGAAATAATATCTCCACAAGTTTCCAAGACTAACTGGGATGAGCGTGGCTTTGTAAAGGATAAATTACTAACTACCACCCTAGATATTTCAGAATTGAAACTCCATAAATCTATTAAGAATTGGCCCATTCTTAAACAAATTTTTAAAACGGCAGAAGATAAAGCAACCGGCGTTAGAATTAAATTTAAGACCCTATCCGGCGTCTCCAGGAGCATTGTGATCGACCCAAGGTCTTCTGATTCGGTTAAGGATGATGCTTATATTAAAAAAGAAATTTTAGATAACTTCAATCACCCCTTGGAGTCAGCATATGATGAAGTCCATTCTGAGCTTGCAACTCGTATGTATAACTGCGTTAAATAGAGAAAATGCTTGAACAACTACTTCAGCCCATTGACTACCTTAAGATTAAGCATGAGAAAAAATGTTGGATTGATTGGGCTACCCCTCTCGTCCTTACTGCTTTAGTTTTTGGTGTAATTTATACCCTAAGGCCCCATGTAAATGCATTTGGTAAGGATGGGTTAATTCAGCTAATGACGCAATTTATTCAAACATTACCCGGATTTTATATTGCAGCCTTAGCAATTGTTGTCACCATGGCACACCCAAACATGGATGAGTTGATTACGGCTCCAACGCCAACCATCAAAGAAAATTTGGGCGGGGTAAAAAATAACATTCCCTTAACCCGTAGACGTTTTTTAGCCATGCTTTTTGCCTTTCTTACTGCGGAGAGTTTGATTGCTGTATTTATGGGGCTTCTAGGTCCCATTCTATCTACCCCGATCGTAGAAACCTTTAAAAATATTCCATTCAAAATAGTTGGAAATTTCTATCTTTTTGTCTTTTTATTTCTTGCATTTCAAATGTCCGTCTGCACTCTATGGGGGCTTCACTACCTAGGCTCTAAGCTACACAAACCCACTGTTTAAATTAGCACATTCTTCATTCAACTCTCCTAGCTCTCATCACCCCATACCTAGTTGCATCCCATGCATGATCCTCAGCATCCGTATCGACATCTTCAGGATTTAATGAATCTGGCGGGAGTTGGGGAATTGTTCTAAGCCAATGCTTACAGGTTGAGAAGATCTTGAGTCTATCTTCGGCCAGAAGCCGGATGATTTCTTGAGCTCCGTTTACTCGACTTCTAGGGGCGTTGTAGGCTTCGGTCCATTTAACACCCTTATCTCTGAAGATTTGTCCGATGGATCGCTCTGCGCCGATCTTTGAAAAGATAGATGGGTCAGCTAGGTTCATGCGGTATTCATAACCAAGGCGTTGATCATGGATCTCGATCTTCTTTATTTTTTCAGCAACTACCGTCGCATCCTCCCTAGTGCCGGTATTTTCTTTATCTCCATATCCATAGAGCTCCCTCCATAGGTAATAAACTCCATCATTAGATAGTGCAAACCAATACACGGCATATGGTCTGGCATAACCCCAATCCATTGAGCGCCATACTTTCCATGTTGGCGGAATGGCAAAGGGTTCTACAACGTGTTTAGAGGGCTGCCATACGCCTTCCAAGAAACTTCCCACGTGTATATCCCAATCTCCTTCTAACCACGCTCTCCGTCTGTTTGGATCGCTTAGTGACTCCAGGCTCATCAGGTAGTTGGGATCATTCCTTAGTAGGTGGGTATTCTCATAAATAGTTGAATGAATTCTGACCCTGGGTAGTACGCCTTCTTGCCTAATGATCTGTCCTGCCGGTATTGCTCCAATCTGGAATCGCTCCTTTACGGATGCATGCCCAACTCCAAATGGATTACAAGTAGCTCGCACCATCCTAGGCATTCCAGGGTGCGATGATCGGCAGGTGGAATGCATTGCTTCGTAGAAAGAAAGGTTTCGCCAGTTAGTGAGTTCCTCGAATCCTAGCCAGGGATATTCATGGCCATGGTAATTCCAGTAATCATCTTCATTAGCGCCATAACGAAAGTACAGCATCTCACCTGTGGGCCACTTCCAGACATAATCCGATTCATTGAACTTGGCGCCTGGGAAGATTTGATAGAACCAGCGCTTACTCTTAGCCACTACGTCAGCTAGTTGGGGATAGGTCAATCGAAAGAGTGTGCCGCGCCAATGATCCCCGAAGCCTCTACCTACATGTTGGGCATAACTCATGAGTAAGGTATCAGTCTTACCGCCTCCCCTCGTACCCTCAAGTAATACCTCGTATACAGGACATGTCAGAAATAGCGTCTGGCTACCAGGCAATGGTGCCCAGATGGTTTTCATTGGTTTTGTTTAATTCACTAGTGTTTTGCTTGGGCGGCTTGCTCCCACTCGTCTATGCTCATAGCGCTTGGCACGACCAGAACCCCGCTTTGTAGAGGTGCGCCATCTTTGCCGGTGTGCTCAATGGCAGATAACCGTGGATGCACGTATGGTGCCGCGTGCCTTCCTACGGTGGCAGCCATGTTTAGAAGCTTTATGCGAGCTTCATTTGCTAGAGCTTTATCACCAAGCTCTTCTTCTTGAACATTACCCGCTTCTTCGTATAGCTGGTGCATCACCTTCATCATGACTTCTAGTGGCGTAATCCCCTGTGTAGCAACAGCTTCAGCAATCTGACGGGTACGCTTAGTCAGGCTGCCAGTCTTACGCCCAGCCCCTAGTCTTTTTCCACCCTTTGATTTCTTTTGATTGTTTTCAATCATGAAATGGGGGTTGGTTCTTTGATGAGTTTCAACAGATGGGGTTGCAATGCGACTGAATCTCCAATGGGTTCATCAAACTCAATGATGATTCTTTGGAATAGGTCATGCCGGCTTTGGGCTCCGCGATGCTTGACAACGGTGCCTACGCGCCCACTTGGGGTCTTCACCCTAGAACCAATGGGGAAGTCTTCCATGTCTAGACGGTCTATGACGCCTGCAAAGGCTTGATTAGTTTGCATTGGATGCCTCTTGACGTTTGCGGAGTTCAGCAAAGATTCGTGTTTTGAAGGAGTCGTAGCTTTCCGCTCCTTGCGCTCTCATGCCAAGCTCCCTGCCTTTGGTGTCTATGCCTTCATTGGTTTTCCACCAGGCGTCTTCGTCTGCGCTAGCTGCTTCCGCTTTCTTGCGCGCTCCTTTGAGTATGGCCAGGACATAGCCTGCGTTGATGGGGATTGGGTTTGAGACTTTCATTCGGATTTCCTTGGCTGTGGCGATGGCCTCTGCCACCTCGGCCTCCGATACTCCGAGATTGACGATGTCCCGTATACGGTAGTCGTCTACGGCTATAGCTCTGCCCTCCTTGCTGATCATGGCTGCAAAGCTTTTATATTTTTCGATGCGAGCCTGAAAAACTTTTTCTTCTTCGGATAGCGTTGCCGCCTCTTGAGGAATTTTTTCCTTTTCACCCCCATTGTTTTGTTTGCCTGGTGTATGGAGATTGGTTACTGGTGACTGGTGTTTGGTGTCTGGTGAGCAATGCGTTCGCATTGCGAATGCATTGCGAACGCATCCAATATTTGGGGTGATTTCTGGCTGAGATTCGTCCGATGGAAATGATTGCCATCTTCCTTCTGCGCTCCGCCTGGCTTTAAGTTGCTTGTCTTTAAAGCGGGCTATCTCATGATCACACCGCTCTTGTCTCCAGCCTTGATCAGTGAGGGTAAAAAATTCGTTGAGGACGGATACAACTGCATTTTTTTCTTCTTTTGATCGTGCGTTGATCAATCTTTGTACCAACTTGATTTCGATCGGTAGCGGTTTTTCTGTGGCGTAG
>JACCDH010473737.1_pt1 | contig 10867 bp, 9 predicted proteins | sample 7442481 | NCBI WGS metagenome assembly JACCDH01 (sample SAMN15323433, study PRJNA562643) | freshwater metagenome | isolation source: river surface water | place: USA:Blue River Watershed | collected 2017-08-15 | reverse complement strand
TCAACCTGTGCCAACGCCAACGCCAACGCCAACACCAACACCAACACCAACACCAACACCAACACCAACACCAACACCTGAGCCAACGCCAGCACCAGAACCTACGCCAGCACCAGAACCTACGCCAACGCCGGAACCGAGCCCGGTTGCACTGCCCAAATTAGTGCTGGGGTGGATGTATCAACCCATGGCTGCAGATAGTGTGAACAATTTGGTGCTGACGTTTTTGCAGGAAGACAATACTGCATGGCAGCAACCATTGCCGCAGGTGCAGCTGAGTTCGCTCTGCCAAGCCACTGGGTTGGCGGTGTTTGCTCAAAAGCCAGTGCAGCAAGGTCATCAACTGACCTATAGTTATCGCGCACAAAATTGTAGTGGGCTTACCAATAACCTAGAAAAAGTAACAGTCACTTTAACCAGCGGCAGTGGCGACAATATTCAAGTTCATCACCAAAGTATCGAGCTGCAACTGACCGTGCCAGTCCTCAGTGCTGAAGCGGCACTCGGTCAGGCTTTATTTTTTAGTCAAGAACTTGGCGCCCAATCTTGTGCTTCTTGCCATGACCCAGCCAATGGTTATGGCCAAGTTGAACCCGCGCCAACGCCCTCCGGCGGTGCGGGTCTTGCGTTCAGCGGTTTTCGGAGCAGCCCTTTCGCGGCTTATGCCAAATTTATTCCGAACTTCATTTACCTGACAGGGACAGATCAGCCGGGTGACGCTGATTTAATTGCCAATGGTAAACTTGGCCAGCCAAGGCGAGGGCAGATGTGGGATGGCCGCGCCAGTACGTTAGCGATCCAGGCGCAAGGACCTTTTACCGGGCCTCATGAAATGGCCAATACAAACAATCAACAAGTCTTGGAAAAATTACTAGGCAGTGCACATCTCGCGCAATATCAAGCAGTGTTTGGGCCAATTAATGCAAATAGTAATGCTGACCTAGTCGTACAACGGCTTGCCAATGCACTGGCGAAATTTGAAACAGAAGATCAATCATTTGCTCCGCTAAACAGTAAGTTTGATGCGGTGAGCGCAGGACTTGCCAGCTTTACTGAGCAGGAAGCCAACGGCAGACTCATGTTTGACACCAATACCAAAGGCACTTGTTTAAGTTGTCATAGTTCGGCAGGTCAACCCAGCTTGCCGGAGGTATTTACTGATTTTAGCTATCGGATCTTAGGCGTTCCGCGCAACTGGAACATCGTTTATAACGATGACAGTCAGGCTGTGCAGGCTTTTGACGCCCTAGGTAAAAATCAGTGGCGAAATGGGCCACAAATTGCGAGCGCGACGCATCAATATTATGACTTAGGGTTTTGCGGACCTTTTCGCGAAGATTCATTGCTCGATCCAACTTTATGTGGCGCATTTAGAGTGTCGCCACTGCGCAATATTGCGCTCAAACCGAGTTATTTTCATAACGGGCTTTATACGAAATTAACGGATGTAATTGATTTTTATATCAACCGTGATTTAGAACCCGGTCGGATTTTTGTCAAAGCGGATGGTAGCCCCGATGAAGCCTTTAACGACATTCCTGCAGAATTTCGCCGGCATATTCCACTGGATAGAGCCCCATTTTTACCGATAGCAAATCGTCCTCGTTTGACTGAAACCGAGATTGCAGATCTGGTTGCTTATCTCTGCACTTTCACCGATGGTTATGATGTGAAAAATCCGCAAGCCTACCGTGTTCCGCCACAATGTCAGGCAGTTAAACGCTAAGATTTTGCAAAATGCAATAAAAAAACCAGCCAAAAATTGGCTGGTTTTTGCATTAATCAGTTTGTGAACTGCTTATTTTTCAGTGTTATAAGTTTTGCCAAATAGTTTGCCGAAGAATGAGTCTTTTAACCAATATGGCCGCTCTTGGCTATTGGCAATCTCTTCGCCAATCGCAAAGTTGATATCGGCAAACAAAGCACCAGCATCGTAACGGATTGGGCCAAAATCTTTGGTTAACCCTGCAACATCATCGGTCGGTTTATGATAATGCTTGGCAAAGAATTTACCCCATATATCGCCGCCTTTTTGCTGAGGATCTTTCGAGGTAAAGCCTGTCATTAAAAACACTGCAGGCACGCCTTGCTTGACCAGGGTGTAATGGTCTGAACGCGTGAAGATCGCTTGTTCAGGCATTGGATCTGCACTCAGTTTAATACCATGCTTCGCTGTTGCTCTGTCGACTACTGCTCCGAGCGAGCTATGGTTAGCACCAAAAGCAATCATGTCCGCAAAGGGGTAGAGTAATACTGGCATATCTAAGTTCACATTCGCGACTAATTGCTCAGTCGGTTTCAGCGGATTGTGCGCCAAGTAATCTGCACCCAATAGGCCTTTTTCTTCACCCGTCACCGCCACAAATAAAATTGAACGTTTGGGTTTATTGTTTGAACTGGCAAATAAACGGGCAGTTTCTAATAAAATAGCTGTACCGGCAGCATTATCCATCAAGCCATTGTTGATTTTGTCTTTGCTGCGTAAATCGTTCCCGATGCCGATATGATCAGAGTGCGCGGTAAAAATAACGTATTCATTTTTGAGCACTGGATCGGATCCTTCCAAAATGGCGGCGACATTTGGGCTTTGGATGGCTTTGTGTTCCGATTCACGGCTGAAGTTCACCAAACCTTGCAACGGAAAGCCTTTTGGCACTTCATTCTTTTCCAGTTTGGCAAAAATTTGTGCCAGTGATTCAGGGGCGCCATTAAATAATTCTTTGGCGGCATCCATATGCATGTAGGCTGCAGCTTTTAGGCTTGGATAGTCGCCTTCGGCAGTTCCATCTTTGTGCAACCAACGGATCCGAGACATGTTGAGGTACAGCAAACTGTTGCTATATGGGCGAGTTTTTTCTTCTTTTGGCGTATGGATAGAGATAATGCCTACCGCACCACGCTCTGCCGCTAAACGAGTTTTTAAAGACGACAGATGCGCGGCCTCTTCCGATGGTAATTTGTCAGGACGGCCAGGCAGCATCACAACGATTTTACCTTTGACATCAAGCCCTTGGTAATCATCGATGCCGAATTCTTTTGAAACCATGCCATAGCCTACAAAAACTAAACCTGCATTGGTTAATTCAACTTTCCCATCATGGCTACTTGGACCTGTGGTGAAGTGTTTGGGGTAATCAAATTGGATGGTTTTGCCATTGCTTGCCAAAGTAAAACTTGGGCTTTTTTGAATTAACTTACTTTGCCGCAACGGGACTTGCTGAAAGTAAGTGCCATTATCACCCGCTGGTTTTAAACCCAGTTGCTGGAAGTTACTGGCAATATATTGGCTGGCAATCAAATGGCCGCGGCTACCGGTATCACGTCCTTCGAGGGCGTCATCGGCTAAAAACAACATATGGGCTTGAATGCGGCTTTGATCTGCACTTTGACTCGGGGCCGTTGATGCGGCACAAGCCGTCAATAATAAGGCACAGCCAAAGCTAAGCAATTGCATAGGTTTCATTTTGTGTTCCTGATGGTTGGTTTGGCGCGTATGGGTTATTTGCAATGGTTACTTGCTCGTTCGCGCTCTTGTGGGCAATTCTTTCAAAAAGAAAAGCATACCAGACTACCATGAAATTGGCTTTGGTTGATTGAGTCTAGCAATGACTGCGACGAGTCACTTGAAAATTGCGGCTATTCGCGCATATTGCTGATGATTGGCATTTGCAAAGCAAAACAAAACAAGGCTCTGCAAAGCATAAAGCCGCAAAGAATGCGGCTTCATGGCAGAACGTTCATATCACAAGCAAGCTTAGGTTTGCGATTCTAACTGTTCTTCCAGTGTTGGTAATCGACTGGCCAACACTTTATCAATGCGCTTACCGTCCATATCGACAATCTCTAAATGCCAGCCTGACAATTCGAGAGTATCCGCAGTTTCAGGGATTTTACCGAGTAGCAGCATGATCAGGCCGTTCAAGGTTTGGTAACGATTGCTTTCTTCTTCTGGCAATTTATCGATGCCCAAACAGTCTTTTAAGTCGATAATCGGTAACAAACCATCTAACAGGTAAGAGCCATCGGCACGTTGGACGACCATCAAATCTTCAGTTTCGTTGTTGCCCGGATTAAACTCACCCGTCAGCGCTTCCATCAAATCTTGTAATGTGACTAGGCCTTTTAAATCGCCATATTCGTCAACAACAAACACCATCTGACTGCCATTTTTACGAATATGTTCCAGCAGTTCCATGCCGGTCAAACTGTCAGGGACAAAATTACAAGGCTGAGCGAGGGTCGAAATATCTTTCAGTTGGCCAGCAACCGATTGCGCCAGTAATTGTTTGGCAGAAACCACCCCGATCAGTTCATCCGCATGGCCTTTACAAACTGGGAATCTGGAGTGTGGAGACGCCATCACTCGTTGCAAGTTTTCTTCGACTGTGAGTTCCACATCTAAAAATACGATATCCGAACGCGGCACCATCAGCGAAGAAATACTGCGCTCATCTAAGCGAAATACGTTTTTCACCATGGTGTGTTCGTGTTGTTCAATCAAGCCTGAACTTGAACCTTCCTGCAACATGGCTTGGATATCTTCATGAGTCACGTTCGATTCGTTATTTTGACCAAACCCCAACACCCGCATGATTGCTTTGGTGGAGATTGATAAAAAGCGCACCAAAGGTTTAGTGATAGTCGCCAGTAATAACATCGGTTTTGCCATAATACAGGCAATAGTTTCAGGGCTTATTTGGCCGATGCGTTTAGGAACCAGCTCACCTACAACGATAGAGAAAGAGGTCAGCACCACAACCACCAACCCTGTGGATGTGTATTGACTGACCACCACGGACAGGCCATAGCTTTGCATCCAAATGGCTAAGGGTTCAGCAAAGATAGATTCCCCGTAGATACCGCTTAATAAACTAATGGAGGTGATACCAATTTGCACTGTCGATAAAAACTGCGTGGGATCTTCGGCTAATTTCAAGGCAATCGCCGCAGAGGAGTGTCCGCTATTGGCTAGCGCTGTGAGTCTCGATTTTCGAGCGGTGACAATAGAAATTTCTGACATAGCAAAAACGCCATTCAGCAGGATTAAGCAAACAAGGATCAGGATGTCCATACATACCATTAAGTGACTAAGGAATGCCGAGTATACCAAAAAGTTGTTTCAGGTAAACTTTTTCCATCCAGTTGATATTTAGATTTGTGCGTTTGAACTCAGTTGGCTAGTATGATTTTGCTGAACAATTTTATAACAACACAAGAGGGAATTCAGTTGAAGCAACTTATAATGGCAGGCGCTGTGGCGATGCTGGTCAGTGCCTGTGCCACCGGTTATGGTTCCAGTGCCTTTTCATACACTGGCGGTTATTACGAAGTCAAAGTCAATGACAAACTCACCAAAGTGATTTTCGCAGGGAATGGCTTCTTGGAGCAGAAGCAGGCAGAAAAATATACCTTATTTCGCTGTGCCGAATTAGCCAAGCAAGCCGGGAAGCCTTATTTTGTCATGTATAAAGATTTGGCGGCTGCAGCCGCTGGTGTCAGTTCTACTGAATTATCCTCGGGTTCAATTGGTTCCAAGCCTGCGACTTCTGTGTTGGTGCGCTTCACCGATATCGCTGAACAAAATGCTAAATCGACCGAGGAAGTGCTGAGTGAACTTGCAGCACATCGTCAAGCGTCAAAAAACAAAAAATCATAAGCAAGGGACTAATATGAACGCGATTAAACTGACGATAGCGTCGCTATTGGTTGTACTGACTGGTTGTGCAGGTTACCCAACATTCAAGTTAGCCCCAGAGCAAGCCCACGCCACTTTACGCCCCATCGAAGGCGGTGAATGGCTGATGTGTCACTCTGGTACTTACTACACACTCAAAGCTGAACCGAAAACCAATGTTATTAAGCTACCGGTAGGCAAAACACTGATGCTGGCAAATTATGTTTCGATAAATGATGGCAATACGATCCATACTTGTATGCCGGCTTTGTCGTTCACGCCTGAGACTACTCAAGTTTATATGGCTGATGTGGCTTATGATGCTGCAGGTTGTGTGATTTCAATTGCACAAGTAGATCCTGAACGGAAAACCGGCCTAACCATGGTTGAGAGTGCAACTGTGGCGCATTGTCCGAAATAGCGAATATTGCTATTCAGTCGATGCAAGCCTGTTTTACAGCACTGCAACTGAGTATTGCAGTGCTGTTCGATTGATAAAAGCCTTACTTAAACCGATGCACTGCCCGAGGTGTCACCACTTTGGGCAGTGGCACATCCCAAGCTTCGGCGGGGATCGCGTCGACGAATTGCAAGTTGTGGGCTAAGCCAACCATACGCTCTTGAGCGCTGGCTTGATTGGCGAAAGTCCGGTCATAATAGCCACCGCCCATACCGATGCGTTGTCCTGCACTATCAAACGCGACTAATGGCGTCAAAATCATCTCCAAATTGGCGATAGGAATAATTTGCTGGCAGGCTAATGCGGGTTCCAAAATTTTAAATTGGTTCAAAACCATAGGGGTATCAGCCTGATAGCGCTGAAACACTAAAAATCCAGGGACCACTGGGTGCAATACAGGCAAATAGAGTGTTTTGCCTAATTGCCATAAGGCTTCTATTAACGGCGTCGTGGCAATCTCGCCATCGTTATGCAGATAAACTGCGATATGTTGGCAGTTTGCCAGTTCAGGCAGCGTGCGAAACTGCGTGACAAGATCGGCTGCTGCTTGCTGTTGCTGTGAAGGCGTCAGTGCTTTGCGTGCTTGCCGAATGGACTGTCGAATTTGTTGACGGTCCGTCATGGCTTTCGAAGCATTGGCATTATTCGTCATCATCAAATACCTGCAAGTTCATCTTTGTTAGTTCACTGTTTGAATATTGGGTTAATTCAGCAATTTCAAAATCGAGATTAGCAAAACAAGACAGGCAAAAGGACGAAAAAGGAATAGATGGCAGAAGCGGCAAGATTACAAGTGTTCTCCGAGTGTGCCGTGATCAGCGTTAGCCCTTGAACCGTAGGTTCAAGGCGGGAATCAGATCAGCACCGCAGGCTTCTCGGTACGAGCCGAGCTTGCTCAATAGCACTGGATAAGAGACCCTGTTTCAAATGATTATCGGCTCGGGGACATCAGCCAATCACCTGCAACTCAGAGAACTATTGCAGTATATCACTGCAAAGCCAGTTGGTAAGCCCTATTGCTCGTTCTTTTTCGTTTCCAGCAACTCATTGCACAAATTTAGTGCAATCATCAATAAAACATCCTCTGCACCATGCACCCCAGGTTGGTATTTGGTTTTACTTACCCGTTGTTCTAACTCAAGCATCGCCGCTTGCAGCTTATCTTCTTGCCCTGCAGGGCAGGAGATTTTCATATGCCGACCCAGCACAGTGACTGTTAATTGCTTAGGTTTTACCGGTGTTGGTTTGGCTGGTTTACTTTGTTTTGGATACATATATTTACTAATTCCGTTGGCTTTTGCCATCTTCAATCATTCGACTGTAACGCTGAACTGGCCCCCTAGCAAGGGCTCGTCTTGGCCTTGTCGCTAACAGGTGTTAGCATATTCACTCTGTTCATCATTACAGTCACTTATTTTTGGGATCTTTTTTCATGCCAAATATTGCCCTGCTTAACTTCGAACATTGGACAACCAAGCTCGACCAAAATGCCTTAATGGCTTCAGCTGCCGAGTTGCATGGTTTAATTGCTGGCATGCTCAGCGCAGGGATCCCCGCGGATGCTGGACAAATTTTACCAGTATTGTACGACTTCTTAAATGATGGCCAAGCGGTAAACCAAGAATTAAAAGGCTATATCGACGAATTAATTGTCGAAACCGCCAAAGAATTGGCCGATGAAGATTATGGCTTTCATTTAATGCTGCCTGCCGATGATGAAGGGCTGGTGGAGCGTTTGGACGCGCTGGTGGAATGGGCGCAGGCGTTTTTAGTCGGTTTTGCCATTCAACAAACCGATTTGTCGTTAGTGTCAGCTGATGTGCGTGATGCGATTGAACAATTAACCGAAGTCACTCGTATTGATATTCATACGCAGGATGACACCAGTGAAGCGGAAAACGAAGAAGCTTATTTCTTAGTGTTAGAACATGTGCGCCTATTAGCATTAACCTGTTTTAACGAAGTGGCGAAAAAGTTCACGATCACTGAAGTTGCAAGTCAAACGATCCATTAATCAATTGTCCCTTGTTGTTTGAAGGTTTAGCTATGCTGGTCAACCAAGCATTTATGATGGCGAATGTGAGTTATTGCGCTGAACGTCGGCGCCAACTTTTCGCGAAGATTGCCAACAATTCAGTCGTGGTCGTGGCTGCTGCTCGAGAAATCATTCGCAGTCGCGATACCGATTATGCGTTTCGGCAAGACAGTGATTTTTATTATCTGACGCACTTTCCAGAGCCCGATGCCTTATTGCTATTACAAAAAGATGCGGATGGCCTCTGCACCGAAGCGTTATTTTGCCGCGACAAAGACCCTTTGGCTGAAGTTTGGCAAGGCCGTCGCTTCGGCCCCGCTGTTGCAACAGAAAATTTTGGCATTGCTGCTTACTCGCTTGCGCTGTTGGCTGAGCAGTTACTGAAAGCCTGCAATCAGAAAACAACGCTGTATTTTGCGCAAGGCTTGTATCCAGAGTTAGACACGCAGCTGTTTGCCGTGCTAGCAGAATTGCGCAATTACCCGAAAAAAGGTTATGTCGCGCCTACTCAGCTGTTCGATCTGCGGCCTTTGCTGGCTGAACAGCGTTTAATTAAAGATGATTTTGAAATTGGCTTGATGGCTGAAGCCGCCAAAATTTCGGTGAAAGCACATGAACGTGCAATGCGCAATTGCAAGAAGTTGGCCTATGAATTCCAGCTTGAGGCAGAAATTCGGCATGAATTTGCGATGCATGGCGCTCGTGCTTGTGCTTACAACACCATAGTAGGCGCTGGTGAAAATGGCTGCATTTTGCATTACACCGAAAACGATGCCGCTTTAAAGGCGGACGATTTGGTATTAATTGATGCCGGTTGCGAGCTTCAAGGCTATGCCGCCGACATCACGCGTACTTTCCCACGAAATGGTAAATTCAGCGCTGAGCAAGCGGCAATTTATCAATTGGTGTTAGATGCGCAATTGGCAGCTTGTGCACAGGTCAAACCCGGTCATACCCAAAAACATTGTTTAGATGCGGTGATAGCGGTGTTGACTCAAGGCTTGTTAGATTTAGGCATTTTGCAGGGCGATTATGCCACCTTAGTGGCCGAACTTGCCTGTAAACAATACTTTATTCATGGGTTAAGCCACTGGTTAGGCATGGATGTGCATGATGTCGGTGCTTATAAAATCGCTGGTGTCGAACGTCCGTTTGAGCCTGGCATGGTACTCACCATCGAGCCTGGTTTATACATCCCAACGGGATCACCTTGTGATCCTAAATGGTGGGGGATTGCCGTGCGAATTGAAGATGATTTGTTGGTGATCAAAGAGGGCCATCGCAATTTAACCGATACTGCCGCCAAAACTATCGCCGCGATTGAGGCGTTAATGGCGCAGGAGGATTGATTGCAGCAGGTCAAACACGTTGATGTAGTGATTGCAGGCGGCGGTATGACTGGCGCTATGCTGGCTTATGCCCTGTTGAGCCAAACAGCTCGGCCATTGACGGTGGCTATTGTTGAGAAACAAGTCGCTGCTTCAACACCAGGGGCTTCAGGCCCCTTACAGACAGCACCCTCGCAAAGCTTCGACAGTCGCAGTATCGCTTTAAGTGCTGCCAGTGTTGATTTACTCCACAGCTGGGGTCTTTGGTCAGAACTGCAGGCGCATGCTTGTGCCATCAAACACATTGCGGTGTCTGATCGCGGCCATTTTGGCAAAGCTCGACTGAATGCCGCTGAATATTTGCGTCAAAGCCTTGGTCAAGTGATAGAAATTGAGAAGTTGGGGAGTCTGATTTATCAGCGTCTCAGTCAATTTTCTACAGAGCAATTACTTTGGTTGCGACCTGATCACATTCAACACATTCATCCCACGCAAGATGTGCAACAACTGACGTTGGCCAGTGGCCAGCAACTGCACTGCAAGCTGTTGGCTTTGTGTGAAGGCGGAGACTCGCCAACCCGCACGCTCGCTGGCATCGACTGTCAGATTGAGACTTACCCACATAGTGCTTTAATTGCCAATATCGGCCTGGTTGATGATCATCAACACCGAGCCTATGAGCGGTTCACCCAACATGGGCCATTGGCACTATTACCGCTGACACGCCAGCGTTATTCCCTCGTCTGGTCGTTGTTGCCGGAAGAAGCGCAGCGGTTACAGGCATTGCCTCCAGCAGAGTTTTTAGCCGAGTTGCAGCAAGCTTTTGGCTATCGCGCTGGCGTCTTTGATGCGGTTGGGGAGCGAGTTGTGTATCCACTTTCCCTCAAAACGGCAAAAGAAGTGAGCCGCCATCGCTTGGTGCTTTGCGGCAACAGCCTGCACAACCTTCATCCGATCGCCGGCCAAGGCTTTAATTTAGCGCTGCGCGATTTAGCGGCGTTAGTGCAGCTGGTTAGGCATTCGAGCGATGTCGGCAGTTATCCATTAACGCGTCAATACGCCCAGTTGCGTCAGCAAGATATGCAACAAGTGGTGATGCTGACCGATGGCTTGGTGCGGTTGTTTGCCAATGATAGTAAATTGTGTGCGCTTGGCCGAAATATTGGCCTGTCGTTGTTGCATAACCTTACTCCGTTGAAGACCTTGTTCGCCGAACAAACCATGGGGCTTGCGCCTTTTAGGCGACAACAACAAGCACTCAGTCAGCAGTTTCCCCCCAAAGAGCAGGAACTATAAATGCAAGAGCCAGATATTTTAATTGTTGGGGCTGGCAGTGCCGGTTTAACTTTGGCTTTGCTACTGGCAACTGG
>JACCDH010920989.1_pt1 | contig 10868 bp, 10 predicted proteins | sample 7442481 | NCBI WGS metagenome assembly JACCDH01 (sample SAMN15323433, study PRJNA562643) | freshwater metagenome | isolation source: river surface water | place: USA:Blue River Watershed | collected 2017-08-15 | reverse complement strand
ATCGAAAGTAAAGCGGGAGTATTGAGATCTTCGCTGAGCGCATAGATCATTTGATCAATTACCTCATTTGTCGGTGCAACATCCAATCTTGCTAAAGCATTCTTCACGAGCGCAATTTCGGTCTCTGCCTTACTTAACAATGAATCACTCCACATGCGATTAGATCTGTAGTGATCAGACATTAACGCCCAACGGATCGCCATCGGATCGGTGCCCGAGGCAACTAATCGAGAGACAAAAACAAGGTTGCCTTTACTCTTACTCATTTTTTCGCCAGCTAGGCCGATCATGCCTGCATGGACATAGTTTGCGGCTAGCTCCTTGCCTGTAATTACTTGTGCTTGCGCAGCGCACATTTCATGATGAGGAAAGATGAGATCACTACCGCCACCTTGAATATCGATGAGCGTCTCTTCAAGATCACTAGGATTTAGATACTCAAGGGCGATAGCGGTGCATTCAATATGCCATCCGGGTCTACCCACTCCTAGAGATGATGGCCAACCTGGCTCATTGGGCCTTTGCGACATCCAGACCAAACAATCAAGCCGATCTTTCTTACCAACGCGGTCTGGATCTCCCCCACGTTCAGAAAAGATGGAAAGCATCTCTTGTCGACTTAGATGGGAACGTGATCCAAAACCTGCATCTGCATGAACAGAAAAGTAGTAATCGGTGTCTACCTTATAGATGCTCGATTGATCATTGAGCTGATCGATGGCATCAACGACAAGTGGAATCGCATCCACCGCTCCTATGTAATGTAGAGGTGGAATCACGCGAAGATGTTCCATATCTGATCGAAAGAGATCAATCTGTTGATGCGCAAGTTCCTTCCAATCCAGTCCATCTCGAATTGCGCGTTCTAGTAGAGGATCATCTATATCCGTAATGTTTTGAACATAATCAACCTGAGCTCCAGTTGCCCTTAAGTATCTGTTGATGAGATCAAAGGTCAGATAAGTCGCAGCATGGCCCATGTGGGTGGCGTCATAAGGAGTGATTCCACAGACATACATTCGGTAAAGGTTTTTTTGTTTCAACGCTTTATTGCGGTCAGTTGCGGTGTCATACAAGGAAAGAGCTGGGAGTTCCTGAGGTTTGAAGGTATCTGGAATTGAAACTTCAGGCCACGAGTTCATAGCGCTATCGTATAACTATCTTAGAAAGCCGGCCATGGAACCGCTGGCCAATCAGGACTTGGTAACGGAAATCGACCCCTTTGAATCAGCGCTTCAACACGTGCACAGGTCGCATCGATCTCATCTCGAGTAAGAAGTGGCATTAACTGTTCACCCAGCTCACCCGATAAGAGCTGATGTGCTCGCTTAAGAAGTTCTGATTCATCGTTGGTGAACTTTTCATCAGCCCATTGCCACAAGACGGTTCGAAGCTTGTCGTCGACATGGAAAGTTACTCCATGATCACAGCCCAGAACTTTGTCTTGATCAATCGGCAGAAGATGACCGATCTTTCGATCCGTATTGTTGATGATCGCATCAAACAAGGCCATTGATCGCAGCTTCGGATGATCGGATGAAAAAAATGATGCCAGATCTATTGATTCATCCAAGGCGATCCACTCCTGCGCCATGCCTACGCCGTATGGGCCATCTCGAAGAACGGTCAATGGAACTAAGTGAAAACCAAGCTGCTCACTAACAAGATAAGCGGCGTACTCTCTATTAGCTAATGTTCCCTCGGCGAAATCCCACAATGGACGCTCCCCCGCCACTGGCTTATAGATACAGGTAAGTTCATCTTCACCGATTGTCGATGTGGCGTACAAGGTTGCATTTGATGCATCTACTAAACGTCCCGTGACCTTAAGTACGCCATCTTGCAAGAGTGTTAGCTTATCGACGGTAGCCATTAGCCCTCGGACATAAATGACCCCGAGGATCAATTGGTGTACCGCAGAACGGACACGGTATGCGACCGGCATTTACCAACGCCTTTGCCCGGTTTGCAAACAAAACTGCTAGCCCTAAGGAAAAATAAACTTCCAAGACATCGCCTTCGGGATCCTCTTCATCATCTTCAAGTTCAAAAAGCTCTAGCGCAATTAACTTCTGATCCTCATCCCAGGCAAGGGAAATAGCGCCTACTTGAAACTCTTCATCCACTGGGGTTTCTAATGGCGCATCATCCTGTGCAAGCTTTTCGATTTGAATAAGTGGATTGGCTTTACGAACCTCAGAAATCATTATCTCTAAACGACTAGCAATCGCTTGCACCTGGGCTTTTTCTAGCGCAACACTTACGACACGGTTCTCCAACCGTGCTTGAATGAAGAAGGCTCGTTCGCCGGGTTGACCAATAGTTCCGGCAACGAAACGTTGTGGATTGGTAAATGTGTGTCTCACTTACCTGCTCCCCCGCCCAGCAGGTTTCTAGATCTTTTTGGAGCTGATAGCAGATCAGTTACGACTGCGCGAGTGTCATTGAGTAAGAGAACTCGAGGTTTCAATGATGAGTAATCGATGACCGAAACTGATGCAGGATCGATAATGATTCGCTGAAACTCATCGAGGTGCATTCCGAGCGCAGAAGCTACAACTGATTTAATGACATCACCATGGCTGACAATCACCGCAACCTTGCTGCTCGGAAGTTGAGCTAACTCGTGAACTACCTTCATAGCCCTGGCCTGCATAGCTGCAATTCCTTCACCTTGCGGAAAGTACATACGGCTAGGTGATTCCTGCACCATCTTCCACTCTGTTTTTCGTGAAAGCGCTGATAATTTTTTACCACTCCACGTTCCGTAGTCCACCTCGTTGATTCCATCTTCGATCGATGGTTTGAACTTTGGATTGGCCTTCATGACGTAGTCACTAAGCCAAGGTCTGATTGTTTCGGAGCATCGCTCCATAGGTGATACGCGCACCTGCGCCACCGGAAAACTGCCGAGCCGAACAGCTAAATCTTGAGCCTGCTTGATTCCCTTACTTGATAGATGAACATTGGGAGTTCGTCCAGAAAGAACTCCGGAGGCGTTGGACTCGGAGTGAGCATGTCGAATCAAAACTAAACGCATAATGAAAGGCTATCGCAGCTTTTGCTACCTAGCCTTGCTAAGGTCACGCCATGGAAAAGCGACGAGCGGGAGCTAGTGGTTTAGAGCTCTCCCGTCTGGGCCTAGGCACCATGACATGGGGCCGAGATACAGATGAGATCGAAGCAGCAGATCAATGCCGGGCGTTCATGGATGCAGGTGGAAATTTCATTGATACCGCAGCCACTTATGGAGATGGCGACAGCGAACGTGTAATCGGCGGATTGATAGGAACACTATTCAATCGTGATGAAGTCATCATCGCCACCAAAGCTGGTGTCTCGTTCTCTGATGGTGTGCGCAAAGTCGATGCTTCACGTCACTCATTAATCGCAGAGCTCGATCGTTCGCTTAATAGATTAGGTACAGATTTTGTAGATGTTTGGCAGATAAACAACTGGGATGAGTTAACCCCTTTGGATGACACTTTGTCTGCCCTTGATTATGCATATACGACCGGACGCGCACGCTACGTCGGGATAAGTAATTACTCGGGTTGGCAGTTGGCTCGTGCTGCAACTAAACAACAGTCAAATTCCATGAAGGCACCGTTGACTACAGTTCAAGGAGAGTATTCGCTGCTCAATCGAAGCGCGGAGTATGAACTTATTGATGCCGCCATCGAATGTGGTCTCGGATTTCTAGCCTGGGCTCCACTTGCTCGAGGGGTTCTCACCGGAAAGTATCGAAAAGGTATTCCAAGTGATTCCCGTGGGGCAGCGCCTCATTTTGCAAAACACATAGAGCCTTATTTGGATTCTCGTTCTACAAAGATCGTTGAAGCTGTTGCTGTAGCCGCCGAAGGTCTTGGCTTTTCTCCAATCGAGGTTGCACTCGCATGGGTACGCGATGCACCTGGAGTTACCACTGCTCTCATTGGAGCACGCACCGGAGCACAACTACGAGGCGTTCTTAAGAGCGAGGAGATCTCGCTGCCCGACATTGTTCGTACCGCGTTGGATGAGATAAGTATTTAAGCGTTTTCTAGAAAGTTTTTTAGAACACGTGTTCCGAAGGTTAATCCTTCAACCGGAACTCGCTCATCAACTCCATGGAACATCGCCATAAAGTTGAAATCAGCATCCAACTTCAGTGGCGAAAAGCCATAACCAATAATTCCTAGATCTGCCAGGGCCTTATTGTCGGTTCCACCGCTCATCACGTAAGGAACAGGAATGGCTACCGAATCCTCCTTAATGAGCGCGTTGCACATCGCTTCGACGAGATCTCCCTCGAAGGGAACCTCTAACGCTTTGTCGCGGGTAATGGTTTCGACTGTTATGCCTTCACCAATCAAGCTCTTAATTGTTGAGTTGAGCTCATCTTCAAACCCTGGAATGAAGCGACCATCTACAGTTGCCGTTGCTGATCCTGGAATCACATTCGCCTTATAGCCGGCTTCTAACATCGTCGGGTTGGCGGTGTTTTGCAAGGTTGCACCAATCATTGTTGATGCAAATCCAATCTCCTTGAGCAATGGACGAAGATCCTCTTCGTTGTAAGGCTTACCTGTCTCTTCTGCGATTCTCTTAAAGAAAGCCTTCACGGTTTTGCTATAACGCTGAGGCCATTCATACTTTCCGATCTTTGCAACCGCCTCTGACAAACGCGTTATCGCATTGTCATCATTCATCATGGAGCCATGACCAGCACGACCTTCTGCGGTCAAGCGCATCCAATGGATACCTTTCTCAGCGGTCTCAATAAGGTACAACCTTTTCCCGCCTGAAACAGTTACGGAGAAACCTCCGACTTCAGAGACCGCTTCAGTGCAACCAGCGAAAACTTCAGGATGATTTTTGACCATGAAGTGAGAGCCATGAACGCTTCCAGCCTCTTCATCTGCAAAGAAGGCAAGAACAATGTCGCGCTCTGGAACATATCCAGTTCGGGCCCAATCTCTGACAGTCGCAAGAATCATGGCATCCATGTTCTTCATATCAACCGCACCACGTCCCCAAATGAATCCATCTTTAATTTCACCTGAGAAAGGATCTACAGACCAATCATCAGCGTTAGCTGGGACTACATCGATATGACCGTGAACAACTAACCCCGGACGATCTGGATTTCGTCCCTTTATTCGCGCAATAACATTGCAGCGACCCGGAGCTGACTCATAGATAGTTGGCTCAATGCCAACCTCGGACAACAACTTGGCAACATGAGCGGCGACCTCTTTCTCATCGCCCTTTCCTTCTCCAAAGTTAACGCTGGGAATTCGAATTAACTCCTGGCAAATTCGGATCGCTTCTAACTCTAATTCGCTATGTGTTGTACTCATTTCGCTATTCTTGCACCCAATTGCTATCCTTTCCCATCACTTAGTCCGGGTGGCGGAATTGGCAGACGCGCTAGCTTGAGGTGTTAGTTCCCGCAAGGGATTAGGGGTTCAAGTCCCCTCTCGGACACATGAAAATCGATGACGCTCTATCGCTCATCCGTGAAATCCCCGATTACCCAAAACCCGGAATTCGTTTCCAAGACATCACCCCACTTCTTGCCCACGGAGAAGCCTTTATTGCGATCACTGAAAAATTCGCCACCTATGCCGACTCATCTACATTGGTCGCCGGAATTGAAGCCCGTGGTTTCATCTTTGCCTCCGCCGTTGCCAATCAATTACGTAGCGGATTTGTTCCGATTCGAAAAGCAGGAAAACTCCCTCACTTAACTATTTCTGAGAGTTATGGTCTCGAATACGGTGATGACACCCTTGAGTTACACATCGATGCTGTCTCACCGGGTTCTAAAGTGTTATTGATTGATGATGTTCTTGCAACCGGCGGGACAATTGGCGCCGCGATCGAATTGATTCAAAGACTTGGTGGCGAAGTGATTCATGTTCTAGCGCTTTTGGAGATTAGCGGCCTACCGGGCCGTGACAGACTCAATGAAAAATCTCCTGATATTCCTGTCACCTCGCTGGTAGTTTCTTAGTAATGCGTATCCCTCAAATTCAAGGTTTGCGAGCCTTAGCCGCACTCCTTGTAACAATATTCCACGCTCGGATGATGCCAGGTGGCTTTATCGGCGTTGACATTTTCTATGTCATTTCTGGTTATTTGATCACAGGGTTAATTCTGCGCGAGATTGAAAAAACCGGACGGTTAGATCTCAACGCTTTCTATCAACGTCGAATCAAGCGTTTGCTTCCGACCTCTGTCTTTGTTCTGTTTGCAACCGCCGTTGTGGCGTGGTTTGTCTTGCCTGCCATTAATCGTGATGCCTTGGGTCGCGATCTCTTTGCAGCCGCAGCTTATGTCTCAAATTATCTCTTTGCCTGGTGGCAAAATGATTACCAAAATCTAGATGCAACGCCATCTCCATTTATTCATTACTGGTCCTTGGCGGTTGAAGAGCAGTTCTACGTCATCTGGCCGATCTTCATTTTATTTCTTGCCCGGTATGGAAGAAGAGCGATACTCAATGGCGTAGCAATCGTTACCGCCTTATCTCTACTTCTTTCAATCTACCTGACACAGGTTGCTCCTATTTGGGCTTTCTATTCACTTCCAACCAGGGCTTGGGAGTTAGGTGTCGGTGCGCTTCTTCTCTTCATTCCAGACAAGTACCTGCGCAATAGATACCTGCCATGGTTGGCCGTTCTTGGACTTATTTACTCCTCGGTCTACTTCAACGAAAGCACCGCCTTTCCAGGATACAACGCTCTTCTTCCTGTGGTTGCAACAGCAATCTTGATTGGAACTATTCCTATCTGGCCTAGGTTTTTTAATGACCTGAGCAATAACCGATTGTCACAATGGTTGGGCGCAATCTCCTACCCGCTCTACCTGTGGCATTGGCCGGCACTAGTTCTACCTGCAAGCGCATTAGGACGACCACTGCGTATCAGAGAGAGTCTCTTGTGTATTTTGCTCACCATAGTTCTTGCTCATTTCACAAGTAAGTACATAGAGCAACCTTTAAGACACCGAGAGTTCACGGCGAAGAAAACTTATGGCTTCTTTGTAGTGACAACTGTTGCCTCATTATTAGCAGCGGTTGGAATCGCATCGACAGCAACGTCGATCATTTCAGTGAAGGGCACTGACTATAAGTTTGACCTTGTAAAGATTATGGAAAGACCTCTGGTTTATGAGGATGACTGTCATGTTAACTACGGTGAAGAGTTATCGGGTGATTGCACTTACGGTGTCATTGGATCTGAAAAGAAAATCGTGCTTTACGGTGATTCGCATGCTGCTCAATGGTTCCCAGCGTTGCAGCGTTTGGCGATAGAAGAAGGTTTCGAGCTGATTTCTCTCACCAAGTCTGCTTGCGCATCAGTGGATATTCCCCGACCAGATCAGGGTGCTTTCAAGAACGCGGATTGTGAAAAGTGGAGAGAGAACTCAATCAAGCGAATTCAGCAGATCAAACCTGATGCGGTGATTATCGGCAGTATGCAGTACTACACACCTCCTTCTGGTTTTCCGAATAGAGCTAAATGGTGGAATGACGGTCAACGTCGTCTGCTTGCAGATCTACAAGGTGCATCTGACAAGCTGATTTACATTAGCGGTACTCCTCAGCCGCAAAGGGATATCCCGGGTTGTCTGGCAACAAGTAGATTTGAAAAGTGCAACACCACAGAGAAAACTCCTAATCTCATAATCAATGGATTTATCAAGATAGATCCGACGCCTTGGTTTTGCACCAGAAGCTGCCCTGCGATCAAGGATGGCTATGTTGTCTATCGTGATGCTTCGCACATCAGTGTGGAGGCAGCCGTTGCAAACAGTTCAAATCTAGGAAATGCACTCAGGGAAGTAGGGTTATTTCCGTAGAGCTATGGCAGTATGCGCTCCATGGCTGAGTTGGTGTACTACTGCGGAACTATGGATAGCGGCAAGTCCACCCTTGCACTGCAAACCGCACATAACCATCAGAGTCGCGGTCGGACAGGTCTAATTTTCACAAATAAGGATCGAGCGGGATCAGGAGTTATCTCTTCCCGTTTAGGTTTATCAAGTCCTGCTATCGAGGTTCACCCGGAACTTGATATTCACAAAATGGTGGTGGATAAGCTCTCAATGGGTGAAAGAGTTGATTACATCATCTGCGATGAAGCCCAGTTTTACGAAAGCATTCAGATTGATCAACTGGCCAGAGTGGTAGATGGATTGGGTATTGATGTTTATGCCTTTGGAATTTTGGCTGATTTCCGCACCAAACTCTTTCCGGGTTCGGCACGGTTGGTCGAATTAGCCGACCGGGTGAATACCTTGCAGGTAGAAGCGCTCTGTTGGTGTGGTTCACGTGCCACACATAACGCCCGTACTGTCGGTGGCGTTATGGTGACCGAAGGCGAGCAGGTAGTTGTCGGTGATGTTGCAGCGGGTGCTGAAGTTGCTTATGAGGTTTTGTGTAGACGTCACCATATGAGACAAGTAACCGCTCGTGCTTCACGAGCTGCACATACATCCACCCTTCCACTTCCATTTAAGGAGTGAGTATGAAATCTCGTGGTTACGCAGCACTATCAGCCAAGTCAGATTTAGCAACATACACATTTGAGCGACGCGATCTCGGCGCACATGATGTTGTGCTGGATATTTCTTATGCGGGAATCTGCCATAGCGATATTCATCAAGTAGCTGAGGATTGGGGTCCGGCAATTTTTCCGATGGTGCCAGGCCATGAGATAGCAGGTGTTGTTACAGCTGTAGGCCCAAAGGTATCCAAGTTCGCAATTGGAGACAGAATCGGCGTTGGTGTCTTTGTAGATTCATGTCGGACATGTACAAGTTGTCTGAAAGGTCTTCAGCAGTACTGTGTTGAAGGAATGACAGGTACCTACAACGGTCTAGAACGTGATGGAACCACCGTTGCGATGGGTGGATATTCAAACAACTTTGTCATTAATGAGGATTACGCAGTACATATTCCGAACAATCTTCCTTTGGATGGTGTTGCTCCACTTTTGTGCGCTGGCATAACTTTGTATTCACCGATCAAACATTGGAATGTTGGTCCCGGCATGAAGGTTGCCATCATGGGGTTGGGCGGATTAGGGCACATGGGCGTGAAGTTTGCCGCCGCAATGGGTGCTGAGGTAACGGTACTTTCGCACTCCCCTAACAAGCATGAAGATGCCATTGCAATGGGTGCGCATCACTTCGTGAGCACAAAGGATCCGAATAACCTTAAGCCACTGCTTAAAACCTTTGATTTGATTCTCAATACCGTTAGCGCAGAGCTCGATATCGACCAGTACCTAAACCTTCTCAAGCTTGATGGAACTTTGGTCGTCATAGGTCTGCCTGGCAAGCCATATGCGGTTCATGCAGGAACTCTGTTAAACGGACGTAGATCATTGTCTGGTTCAATGATCGGAGGCATCCCTGAAATGCAAGAGATGCTTGATTTCTGCGCCGAGCATCAGATTGTCAGTGATGTCGAGGTTATCAAAGCTGATTACATCAACGAGGCTTACAAAAGAACTGTGGCAAGTGATGTGAAGTATCGATTTGTCATCGATGCAACAACTTTTTAAATGTTGTGAACCACCAGAGCAAAGATAGGCGCAATCGCCAATGCCGGTAGCAGATTGCCAACAGCCACACTCTTGATATTGAGCAGTTTCAAAGCGATACAAATCAGCATGATGCCTCCAACAACGGTCATGGCATCGATCTGATAACCATCCAGAACCTCGCCTAGACCAAATCCGATTACTGTCCAAACACCTTGGTAGATACCAACTGGAAGAGCTGAAACTGCCACACCCCACCCCAAAGAAGTGGCAAAAGCCATTGCTGCAAAGAAGTCGAGTGTGCTTTTGAGAATCAACTGATCGATACCTGTGCCCATGCCATCGCTAATACTCCCGAGAATGGCCAGCGGGCCTATTGCAAACAAAAGCGAAGCCGCGACGAAGCCTTCAACAAAATTGGATTCACTCGATGCCTTGAATCGGATTCGAAGCCGTTCGCCTAATGAGTCAAGTTTGTTCTCTAGTTTGAGCGCCGAACCAATTAATCCACCCAAGAGCAATGATCCCAACACAACAAGAAGAGTCCACCCTTGTGGCAACGCATCGATATATCTATCTGACCACAATGGAATGAGTGCAGATGCAGCCCCGAGTAAGGTAACTAGGCCTAGTACATCGGTCAAAAGAGTTCTGGTGCGAACTGGCATTTTGTTACCGACAAGAACACCCAGCGATGCTCCTGCGATAATTGTGATGATGTTGATGACTGTGCCAGCACCTGGAAACATTTGCTGAGTATACTCTGAGAATGTCTAATCCATTTGTAGAGTTTTTACGCCCACACAAGACGGTTCCGCAGACTCCGTGGACAGCGAGATCTAGATGGGATCTCTCTCTGCCTCGTGTGTCGGTTTTGTTTTTTGGGCTCTTTATCTTTGGACTTGGAGATGCTCTACTCATTCAGAGCACAATCGGAAATGCACCTTGGTCGGTTCTTGCGCAGGGAATATCTGGAAAGTTTGACATCACCATGGGATGGGCAACCTTTGCGATTAGCTCGGTCGTATTGCTGTTGTGGATCCCACTGAAAGAAAAACCAGGCTTTGGAACTATTTCAAATATCACCATCATCGCTGCAGCTATTCAACTAGGTGTCTCGATTTTTCCAAAGCAAGATAATTTTTTCATCGCGGTTGCGTACTGCTTGGTAGGCATCTCGATGGTGGGTTTTGGCTCCGCCCTCTACATCACCTGCGGTCTAGGCCCCGGTCCCCGAGACGGTTTGATGACCTCATTGCACCAGGTCTCTGGTGTGCGAATCGGACGGGTGAGATTGGCTATCGAGGGCTCTGTCTTAATCATCGGTTGGCT
>JACCDH010306327.1_pt1 | contig 10868 bp, 6 predicted proteins | sample 7442481 | NCBI WGS metagenome assembly JACCDH01 (sample SAMN15323433, study PRJNA562643) | freshwater metagenome | isolation source: river surface water | place: USA:Blue River Watershed | collected 2017-08-15 | reverse complement strand
TCTCTTGATCAGAAGTATCTAAATCTAAGATTTCTCCTTTGTTAAGACTTAATGCCCATTCAAAAAACTTGATAGCATCTCCTTTTGTTTGTTGAACTAAAGAGTTAGCCAATAATTTACCAGCATTCACTGTAGAACCATCTCTTTCAAGAAGTTCTTTTCCCTCTAAATCTAAAAGATTAAAGTTGAAGTTTAATTTCATTGTTTTGTGTGTTTGATTATGTTGTAAAGTTAATAATTAAACATTAACAATCAACTACATTTTGAGCACCAAACAAATCAACCAATTTAGCCTTTAAATGAGAATATCCAAAAGCAAAAATATCAACTCCTTGAGCAGAAGATAAATTAACAACTTTCTTAGTAATTACCTTTTCCTCGGTTGTTTCTACTTGATTTCCTTCTTCATCCGTAGTAAATGCAGGATATGTTTCAGTTTCTTCAACATAATCAACTAATTCAACTCTTAATTCACGACCAATTTGTTGGCTACTAGCAAAATCTCCTGTGTTAGATTCCGTTGGAGTTGATTGAAATAATTGAATAATGAAATTAGCTACACCATATTTACTAATATTATACTCGGAAATACGAACATAAGCTTCAGAAGTGATACCCTTATCAGTTCCAATTTGACTTGTGATTTTTAATGCCATTTTATTTTTTATTTTAAGTTTAAGGACAATAAGTAGCTCCACTTACAATCTGGATTGAGCCATTATATCCAGAAGGAACTGTGGTTTGTGGACCTTGAGAAGTTCCATTATACCAATAATATACTGGTGTGCTACTAGGCAAAATATATCTCTGACCATACCCCAAAGTAGGTGCAATTCTAGTCCATGCAGCAGCACCACCATTACAAGCATTAAGTTGATAATATGTGTAAGATACAGCAACTATTTTACTTTTAGCTACTGTTTGATTAGCTGCAGTTCCACTTAATGGAGATGATTGTATCTCAACATAAGATTGAACCTGATCCTTTCTTATACACTTTTTTGCAGAAACTCCAGAAGGAGGCATTGGTAATAATTGTAGAAAAACTCCATTATTACAAGCATCCAATAAATTCTCAAAAGTAACAGATTGGTTACTAGCAACTCCTGACCAAGCCATATTAAGCTACATTTAATTGTTTTTCTAATTCAGCTACACGTTTTTCTAATCTAGCAATCTTAACTGTATGTACTTCACGATAAGATAAGTTTAAATATCCATCTTTATTTTTAGTTACAGCACTTGGCATATATGATTGAGCTTCTTGAGCAAAATAACCATATTCCTCTATACCATTTTTAATGTAAAGTTTAGCTTTTAAATTTTCAATGTTTTTAACTTGAACATCATCTTTAATTAAATCTTTTAATCTACTATCGGAAGACTCATAAAAAGCATTAGCATAAGCACTACCTGACATTGTAAAATCACCTTTAATTGATCCACCACCGCTTGTTCCCTGATTGACTTGAAATGTTGTTGCAGCAGCTAATCCCACACCTGATTGGTATGAATCTTCATCAATACAACGAAATACAAATCCTGTATCCGCAGCACCATATACTGTTACACCATCATTGTTGATTGCAATACCACCTGTATCACCATCAGCAGCTTCAATAAATAATGAATTTCCTGTATCTGAACCACCAAATGGGAATCCTAATGCAGGGGTATTATTACCACCCCATCTCATTCGAACGGTTGATGCAAAATTTATCCCTGCACTTGCTGTAAAAACTCCGTTTACACTTGATGTTCCATCATTGGCAATGCTGAAATTTGTTGCACCATTAATACCCATATTAATTGGCTGACCATACGATGTAATCAATAACGGCCTACTACCACTTTCAATTCGATTGTTTACTGAATCCCAATATCCAATTGTCATTCCGGGTAAACCTAAACGATAATCTGATGTTAATTGACCTGTAATTCTTGCCGTACCATTTACATCTAATTTATATCCTGCATCGGTTGTAGTGTTAATTAATATATTTCCACTAGTTAAAACTCGCAAACGCTCTGTTCCTGATGTAGCTATTGCAACAGGAGTATAACCACCTGTTGTTCTATAAGAAGTACCAATAAAACCAATAGTTCCACTATGGTCCATATAAATAGCGGAATCAGAAGAATTAGCTTCTGCCCAAATTACTTGACCAGTAGAAGCAGCCTTTACTACTAATGGATGATAAACTCCACCAGATGTAGATGTAGTGGTATTTATTAATACTTGTCCACCTGTGGTAATATTTATTCTATCGGCTCCATTGGTAGCAAACGCTAAATCTGTAAATGTACCTGTTCCCCCACTTCCATAAGTAGAGGCAATTCTAGCAATAGTTCCAGTATGAGAAATTGTAATAGAATCGCTATTAGCAACCGATTGAACAACTAACCCTTCATAATCAGCATTAGTTGATTGTTTTACAAATAATCGAACATTTCCAAATCCAGTTGTTCCTGTTGCGCCTACATATACTTTTGATAAAAAATATGATGCTGTTCCACTATAACCAGATAATGATGTTTGGATATTCCCTGCTCCATCTTTTACATTAATATATCCATCTGCTCCCGATTGCCCCATTTCAACAATATTAGGGTAGCTATATCCAGCAATCGAACCTCTAATAGAGAACATATTGCCATCAGCTCTAGCTTGCACAGTAAGCATACCTGTAGGGTCATTACCATTAATAGTAACTTTCCTGGAGCTAACATTCATTGCTAAAGTTGGTATATCAGAATATAGGTTATTTGTAAATCCATATACATCATTAGTAATTTCCCCAAAGAACATATTAGAGCCTGTGCCATTATTATAAATGATACGACCAGCATTTGGTAAACCGATTCTACCATAATTATAAATATAGAAATTGCCCCCTCCATTACCATATAATACACCTGACATAGAGCCTCCTGCTAAAGGCAAATAATTGCCTAAAGTAGAAGATAATGCGTATGTATTAGAATCTACTGATCCATCTGCTTTTAGGAATTGAGACGAAGTCCCTCCATCTTTTACAATAGAGCCATAAACTCTAAGTCCAGTATTAGTAAATCTTCCAATTTCTGATAATTGAGAAAAGACACGAAATGAATTTCTAAAGTATAATGTCATAAAATCAGAATCAGTTCCTTCAGTATCTACTAAACCTTCACCAATCATAATAGGAGAAGTAGATGTTGAATCACCAAAAATAATTTTAGACCCTTGTGTACTAAAAGTTAAATTTCCTGTTAATGAACCACCTGTTTTAGGTAGTGCATAAGTTGAATAATTGCTAGTATGTAAAGCTAAACCTGGCCCTACATATAAATTAACAGTAGCAGCTACATCTAATACACCACTATTATTTCGTGCTAAATAAATGGCATTATCAGAAGAACCTCTCACACCTAAACCCCAAGTACCAGCAGAAGCCCAGTTACCAGAAAATTGAACATAATATCTATCAGCAGTAGTTGGATATGCGTTAGCGTAAAATGCACCTTGAGGAGTAGTTATTCCACCTCCATTATTAGTTGTAAAACCATATATACTAGAAGTATTATTTACAGTAATTCCAATTGTTGTAACAGAGCCTCTACTTGTTACACTCGCTAATGTATCAGTTTCAGTATAAGATGTTAAATATGTATTAATATCAACTGTGCCATCTGCCTTTAAAAACTGACTAGATGTGCCTCCTGATTTGGCAATAGAAGCTACAGTTACATCACCAGGAAATACAGAAGCTCCTGCAGATGTTATATAGAATCTACTAGCTCCAGCAGTCTGGTCATATATTCTAAAATAACCATCATCATTACCAATGAAGTAATCAGGATTGTTATCCGTATCAGTTAGATATAACTTAGGGCTTGCACCACTAATAGTCATATTTCCTGTAAATGTAGGATTAGCAGCATCGGCTTTTAATGCTAAAGCATTAATTACCGCATTGCTATTTGGGTATTCAGTGTTAGATGCTAATAAATTAGACACCATTTTGTCTAATCTTTGATATGTAGAAGCAGCCGTTGCACTTAATAAGTAATCCGCTAAAGAAGCTGAAGAAACATAGGTATTACTATCTACACTACCATCTGCTTTAAGGAATTCTGTAGATAAACCACCAGATTTAGCAATAGAACCTACAACTACACTACCTGGGAATGTAGAAACTCCAAGGTTAGTAATGTAAAATCTACTTACAGTATTAGTCTGATCGTAAATTCTAAAGTATCCATCGTCATTTCCAATGAAATAATCAGGATTATTATCGCTATCGGTTAAGTAAATCTTAGGATAAGCCCCACCTATTGTCATATACCCTGTAAATTCAGGGTTTTCAGCATCAGCTTTAAGTGCTAAAGCAGCTAATACTGCATTAGAGTTAGGGTATTCAGTATCACTAGCAAGCAAGTTAGATACCATTTTGTCTATTCTCTGGTAAGTAGAAGCTGCAACTCCTGTAGATAAGTAAGTTGTAGTGTCTAATTCCCAAGTATTAGCTCCTGTTTTCTTTAGAATACCAGTTGTACCTGCTAAAGCTCCAATAGCTGTTAAGTCTCCATCTAATGGCTGATAAGAACTATTATCATAACTTATCGTAGAGCCATCAATTTTTACAAAACCTGTTCCACTAAGGGCTGCTTGTTTTGCGTTAAATGTAGACCAATCTGTGCTACTTAAAAGACCTCTCTTAGTTGCGGAGGCTGTAGGTAAATTAATTGTATGTGTATCATCACTAGAAACTATAGCAGCATCACTACCAGCATTTCCTATTGCAATGAATTGTACTTGCTTAGTTAAACCATTAATGGCTGTTAAACCATTAGCAAATGTAGTTCCTACGGAAGCTAAGTGAGAATCTTGAGTATGAAAGTTTACAGTTCTGTTACCATCTGTATCTACAAAGATTCTAATAGCTATTCTATCAGTAATCAACAAAGTAGTATCAGGTATTGTAACTGTAGTAGTGTAGTAGTCAATAGCTACACCATTGCTAATAACTTCAGTAGAAGCTACACTTGAGCCTAAAAGAGTAAATACACCTGTATTAGAATACTTGTATATTTCAGCATAGAACTTAGGGCTACCACTATTATCAGAAGCTGAAAAATAAAATCCTAAAGGCCAAGCTCCAGGAGGAATCTTTAATAATGATGGGTCTCCTGCATCTGTAACGAATTGAGCAATGTTTTCAAATCCTGTAGTATTAATCTTAAAGAAGTCTACCATTGTGCCTTCTACAGGAGTTTTACTCATTTCATAATAAGTAGAACCATCTAAAATACCTTGAGATGTTCCACCATTAAGATAATAAGTGACACCACCACCTGCATTAATAGAAGTGCCTCCACTACCAACAGCTACAATCATATTCATGACCACAGAGTTAATAGAAGGAGAATCAGGGTAAACTCTAACTACACGAGTATAACTAGGATTCCATGGGCTACCATGAGTTCTAATCCAAACATAAAAGTCAGTCATTGTATTGACTGCTACATCAATGTTGGGATCATCTGTTTGATAAGAACTAGGCTGTGTCTCTGGGAATGAATTACCTATTGTAATTCCATAGTCAATATTGCCTTGTGATGGCATAGGAACGTACCCATCAGATGTATATTCAGCAAATACTCGTATCGTTTTAATAGCCATTTTTATCCTTCTTTTTGCCCATTAGGGCTAACATAACACTCCTCTGTTTTTACTCTTGTAAAGTAAGCCAAATTTACATTATCTGAACCACTACTACAACTCAAATATTTATACTGATTATTCCACCCAGAAGTTATACCTGTAAATGAACCTATTTCTGTCCAAGTAACATAAGTTGCATCTAAGTTATCAAGATTAAGAGAATAACTGATTGTTAAATCTCCACCTAGGTTATTAATTCTTAACCATATTTCATCATTCCTAGGAATATCAGTAGTGGAGACAATAGTTAAATTATCTCCTCTATTAATTCTACGAATGATTCTGATTTTATTATCACCACAAACAAAGACTGCAATAAAGGCCGAATCTGACTTGGCCATAGTCCTAAGCATCAATCCAGCTTTTGCATCGCTTGTAGTGCCATTAAATAGCTTCAGATGGGCTGTTAGTGTGTATTGCCCTAACTTATTCTCCCATCCATAAACGTAACCGCTATCTTCTTTGTCGGTAAACAAGCCACTACCATATAATTCTATGGAAGAACGTGACTTGTATTTAAAATATCCTATCTCTCTAGCCATATCAAGGTACAAAATCGTCTAAGTAGAACACTGTGAATGTATCAAATATAGTTCCCTCTTTACCAGCTTGGCCTAAATCAGTACCTATCCCGTTAGAGTTTTTTTTTTAGATGCCGTAACATCGGCTGTAATTAGGAGTCCATTTTCATCGTATCTTGACCGAGTAAGCTGTCCGTAGATTTCATTGGAAGTTAATTCCATAAATACTACTTCGGCTGTACACTCAAAGTCATTTAGCTTCATTGACAATGGCCAGAACTTCTTACCACCTAATGGTCCTTGATTAGGGAACTCATAAATAGCTCCATATTGTAAATCTATACCAATTAAAGTTCCTACAAAGATGTTTCTATAGTCTGAATATTGGTTTAGAATGTTTCTAGCACAATACTCTAAGATTGTGAATCTATCGTCTTCTTCTCTTTCTCTCCACGATCCTTTTATTTCACCTGTAAGCACATCAGTGTAATAAGATTGCATAGGCCAGTAATCACTACCAGACTTATACAAGAATGCTGAAGGCTCTTGGATATCGTATAAAGCAAACTCCTTTTGATTAAAGTTATCACCACAATAAACCATTTTCTTTTCAGGAATAATGGATGTATACTTTATGTTATCAACATGAAATACTTCTCTTGTAGGCAATTGCTTACCAAGGTAAGTTAATGGCTTAGGGCCATTAATAATGATGTCAGAATACCAAGATTCATAAGTTGCAGTAGTGCCTATTTTTTTACCAGCATACATTACCAAGTAAACCGAATAAGATTCATACTTATAAATATCCCAATCGTCTAAAATATCAGGGAATGGGAAACTTAAAGAGAAAGCACTAACATCATCTGAATCTGGATAATCAGAAGACTTTTGATAATAATGTGGTGAGTTCTTCCAAGTTCCTGACTGAAAATCATAGTAATACTCAGCCACACCTGTTATATAAGGTATTTGAGCTATTAAAGAAAATGTAGGGTTTTTAGTAGGACATTGAACCGACAAATTAAACCCTTCACCCCATCTAATATCTACCTTACCAGTTGTAAAGTAATTTAAAGCATTATGAGGGTCTCCTGCAGTTAAACCAAGCTTATACTTATTTTCTAATTGACTATATAATAAATAAGAATTTACTGAAGCTCCTTTATTAAAGAACTTAAATTCAGTTTGTGCTTGTGTAGTTCCTGCTAATGAAGTTGTATCTGTTAATAAAATCTCATTAGGATTATCGCCCCAAATAGTACAATCACCATTAATAAACTTATTTGTAGCTCCTTGATACTCTACTTCAGTGTATTTATAGAATCTTCTAATTCTACGCTTAGGCTCTGCTAAGATTTTAAAGTCTTCGCCATGAATTAATGTAGGAATGTTCTTTTTAGATGTTGTATTTAAAGTTCCATCTAATGCAAATTTACTTGCATCCCTAACACCAAAAATTAAGTCCTTAGGCTTTACATAATACCACTCACCATAGTTTTGGTATACGAAAGCATTAAACACCTGGCAGATGTCAAGCAATAGCTCTAAATCACTTCTAAACTCAAAGTTATTATCCTTTAATGAAGGAGTATAAACATAAGTTTGCTCTAATGGAGTAGAATAATCTGTCTTAACTTGAGCTTCATGCCACATCTTGCACAATACGTTTAAAGGATACTCATATCCAATTCCGTTTAATGCTCCTTGCAAAACCTTCAACAAATTAAGAATACCAGGAGGCATCTTGCCATCAATATCAAGCTTATTCTTCTTTAATGTACTTAACCCATCAATTGTCTTAAATTCAATTGCGGGGTACTTTAAAAATACATCTTCATCACATAATTCTGGGCTTACAAAACCTCTCCAGAATAAATTACCAGCTCTATAATATTCAATGATGTATTCCTTTTCATCTTCACTAATAAGTGAATCCATATTGATTACACCACCCAATACTTTGAATGTAAGAGACGATCCCTTCAATGGATAGAAGATATCATCATCTGCTGTAGGATAATCAATTATAACTGGTCCTACTTGCCCATGGGGGATATCAGTAATTGTACCAGTGTAGTCTTTTTTAAGAATAAGTATCTTATTGTTGCTAACAAGCATCTCGTTAAATGGATTACAAAACCCATCAAACTCAAAGCGATATAGTATTCCGTATCCTGTCATTATCTTCCAGTTATTCTAAGAGTTGTTTCCATTGACTTATTGATAGCGTAGCCAGTAGCAGTCTGAGTAATTGAACCAGTCAAATCTACGAATAATCTTACAGATTGTTGAACATTGCTCATATTTCCGTAAGAATAAGTGCTACCAGATATTCTTGATGAAGCTCCTGTTCCACCAGATGCTATAGATTTGCCATCTGTGGACTTATTTTTATCCATTGAAGATGTAACCTTACCTGCAAGTCCTTTAAGGGCTGTACCGACAGATACTGCAGCAATACCTGCTACAATTGCTGATTCAGGTGATGCAAATCCAGCAGTTAAAGCATTCTTCAATACTGTATTAACTACACCAAATGTAATTGCTGCTCCACCGACTTTAATCAAGTAATCTCCCAACATATTAAGGATTAAAGCTCCAAGAGATTTAAAAGCATCTCCTACAGTCAATTCACCTAACATAATTGATCCTGCAATCTCTCCTAAACCACCAGCAATGTTTTCTGATAAACCTCTAGCTGCATCATAATAAGATTTACCTAAATTTTGGAATGAATCAATTTGGTTATTAATAACTGATTGATCCCAACCTTCTGTAATCTTACTTATAGGATTTTGTAATCTAAAATTATCAAATGTACTTACAGGCTTAATCAACTTCATAATAGCAGCATTCTTTTCTGCTTGTATTTGTTGAGCTAATAATGATATTTCTGATAAATTCTTGAATTCAATAGCCGTAGAATCAACTCCAGCCTTCTTCATCTCAGCCATTAACTTAGCATGAGATAATTTTAAATCAGCTAATTTTCTTTCATTAGCCGATAACCCAAGTTGTCTAATTTCAGTTCCAGCATCTTTCTCCATCTGGATTAATGCCTTAATTCTTTCGCCTTGAGCCTTTGTAATAAAATCAGTACCTGCTATAGTCTCAACCCCCTCTTTTTTTTCAGGCTTAGGTTTACCTCCACCTGCACCACCTGACATTTTCTTGAACATTGCTAACCACTTTTGGTAGTCAGTGATTTTTCTGGTAAGTGAGTTTTTCATTTGTTTTTCAATAGAAAAACCTTCTTTACCAAAATTATTCAAATAGTCTAAAAGCTGCTTAAAGTTATTTTGAGCAGTTTTACCAAAGAAGCCTGCTAACTTAATTGATGTTTCATCAAGCCAGTTAGAAAAATTACTTAATTTATCATTATCAAATACATATTCAATAGCACTACCTAATAATTTTACACCCTTTATAACAACATCTAATGTTAGTGCTAAGAAATCTAAAGCTCCCTTTAATGCACCACTCCAAAATGTTGATTTAGCCATTTCATCATTTGTAGACTCAAAGTTTTTAGCAAGTTGAGTAGCAAGGAATGAAACGTGTGTAAGTAAACCAGATATATCAAATGTTTTATTTAAGTTTTCTCCTATGGTAGATAATGTGAAAGTAATACTTTCACTCATTTTATTGTAAGCACCACTAAGAGTTTCTGATTGCTTTTCAGCATTTCTAAAGAATCTACCTCCTTCAGAAGTTGCAAATATAAATGCTTGAGCTACTTCTGAAACACTAATTTTCCCCTCTCGCATCCTTGAACTAAGGGATGCCATTGATTCTCCTGTTTTTTCAGAAATTGCTTGTAATGGGTTAAATCCAGCATTAATCATTTGACGAGTTTCTTGACCCATCAATCTACCTGCTGCATTTACTTGCCCAAAAGCTAAAGAAAGTCTTGAAAATCTATCAGCATTACCTCCTGAAACATCTCCAAGCATTTTGGTTAAAGGAATAACTTGCTCTGCAGTTAATCCATATCCTAATAATGTTTGAGCACCTTTTGCAATATCTTGAAATTGCATAGGTGAAGATAATGCTTGAGATTTTAACTCAGCAAGCATATTCTTTGCTGTCTCAGCATTACCAGTAAATACTTCAAATGATACGGAAATTTGTTCTAATTCTGCAGCAGTCTTTAATGCAGCCTTACCAATTCCAATAATTCCACCAACAATACCAACTGTTGTTAAAGCAAGCCCCATTGATGAGAATGCTGCTGAAATTACATTAGATGTGCTAGTCATGCTATTGCTAATTTGACTACCACTTCTTTGGGTACTAGATGCTAATGATGATAATTTGCCAGATAAAGCACCAAGCTTACTCATAGCCTCATCTACATCAGCCCCAATTTTTATATAAAACTCATTAGTTTCTGCCATTATTCTATAGAATTAACCCAATTTTTCACTATATCATCCGAAAGATACTCTTTTTCTTTTGGTTTTTCTAAAACTTTTCCTAGGTTATCTGTCCACAATGGAACTAAATCTTGAGCTTTTGGTGCATCCTTTCCTCCCATGGCAGCTAATGAAGCCCACATTATTTTTCTAGTCCTTTCCCACTCATAAGCCCTTCTAAACTCAAAGCCATGTTCATAGTCCAGAAATTCCCCGAAAGTC
>JACCDH011240833.1_pt1 | contig 10869 bp, 23 predicted proteins | sample 7442481 | NCBI WGS metagenome assembly JACCDH01 (sample SAMN15323433, study PRJNA562643) | freshwater metagenome | isolation source: river surface water | place: USA:Blue River Watershed | collected 2017-08-15 | reverse complement strand
TTCTTAGCTTTTTTCTTTGTTGTCTTAGCATTTTTAGCGTTGTTATTCGCCTGCTGATTTGTAACTGCCATATGTTCCTACCTTATTTCATCGCTTTGATTGATTTTTTACCTGCGATTGCAACAGCAGGACCTTTACGTGTACGAGCATTCGTATGAGTTCTTTGCCCGCGAACTGGAAGACCTTTTCTATGGCGGATACCACGGTAACAACCAAGATCTTTAAGACGCTTAATGTTCAACCCTACTTCACGACGAAGATCACCTTCAACTGCATAACCTTCAAGGCATGCACGAATCTGCTGAACTTCTTCTTCAGAAATGTCATTTGAACTTTTTTGTGGATCGATTCCTGCTGCTGCAAGAACGTCATTTGCTACCTTTGGACCTACACCATAAAGTGAACGGAGAGCAACTCTCATTACTTTATTACGAGGTAAATCTACACCTAATAAACGTGCCATAATATTCCCCTACTAGCCTTGTTTTTGCTTATGTTTTGGATTTGTTTTACAAATTACTCGTAGAACGCCTTTGCGTTTTACAACTTTGCAGTCTTTACAAATGTTTTTCACCGATGATCTTACTTTCATGATTAACCCTTGCTTCTAAAAATTATTCGGCCTTTATCTAGGTCGTATTTACTTATTTCGACCACAACCTTATCACCAGGAAGGATCTTGATAAAATTCATTCTCATCTTTCCACTAATATGAGCCAATACAATATGACCATTAGGGATTTTCACTCTAAAACGAGTATTGGGAAGGAGTTCAACAACTTCGCCTTCCACTTCAATCGTGTCTGCAGATTCTGCCATTTTCTAAATTCCAAAAAAAGTAAGTGACCTTATATAAAAATAAAATCTATTCGACAATGTCTTTTCTAAACGAATACGTCACAAAATTGACGAAATCTTGCTAAAGATCGCATCCTCACCCTGATCTGCATCTAAAACCACCAATCTATTCGATTGTTTGTAATAATTCAGTACAGGATCAACCGTTTGCTGGAATACTTCCAGGCGGTTACGGATCACGTCTTCTTTGTCGTCAGCTCTTTGTACCAAATTGGTACTGCCGCAACTATCACATACGCCTTCTATCTTAGGCTTCTTAGAGATCAAATTATAAATACTACCGCAATCTTTACAAGTACGACGGTTAGTGAGCCTCTCTACTAGTTTATTAAGATCAATATCAAAATAAACTGCAGTCGCTTTTACACCTTTGAGAACTTCATTATCAAGCGTTTGGGCCTGAGCTAAGTTTCTTGGGTACCCGTCAAATATATACTGTTCAGATGCTAAATTAATATTGGCACGAAGTAGTCTCACAACTAGGTCATCAGAGACAAGATTCCCTGCGTCCATAACTGCTTTTACTTCTTTTCCAAGCTCAGTTCCCTTAGCAATCTCCCCACGCAAAAGATCTCCTGTAGAGACTTGCTTGAGGCCTTTGAGTGAAACGAGCTTTGCTGCCTGAGTTCCTTTTCCTGATCCTGGTGCTCCGATGAAAATCAAATGTGACTTCATCACTTAAAACCTTTTCGCCCCAGAATACTTACCTCTTACTTTGTATGCAGTATCAAGACGCTGAGAAATCATAAAGCTTTCAGCTTGCGCCATAGTATCGATCGCTACACCAACTAAGATAAGTAGTGAAGTACCACCAAAATAGAACGGTACTTTTGCATAATTAAACAAGACTGCAGGAAGAAGACAGATCGCTGAAACATAAATAGCTCCAACTAATGTAAGTCTACTAACAACATTGTTTAAAAAATCAGCTGTTTGCTCTCCTGGACGGATTCCTGGAATGAACCCACCATTTTTCTTAAGAGACTCAGAAACGTCATCAGTTTTGAACTGAATCGTTGAGTAAAAATAAGCAAAGAAAACAATCAGCGCAATGAAAGTAACATTATAGAGCATACGGCCTGGATAGAACATTTGCTCAATCTGAGAGAAGTATACTTTTGCAGGACTCTCCTGCGGAATAAACTGTGAAATTGTCGTCGGAAAACCAAGAAGAGCAGAAGCAAAAATCGGTGGCATAACGCCAGAGATATTTACTTTAATTGGAAGGTGAGACGATTGCCCCCCAAAAACTCTATTATTCACAACACGCTTTGCGTATTGAACTGGTACTTTTCTGAATCCACGCTCTACATAGATGATGAACCAAAAAGATCCAAGCATCACTGCAAGAACAATAAGAAGAGTAACAAGATTTAGTTCACCATTTTGAAGAAGATTTAATGTATCTCCTAATCCACGAGGAATTCCTGCAGCGATACCAGCAAAGATAATTAAGCTGATACCATTACCAATCCCACGTTCAGTAATCTGCTCACCTAACCACATAACAAACATTGTTCCTGCAGTTAAGCTTACTACTGTTAAAAATCTGAAAGCGAAACCAGGATCGATGACCACTGGAAGACCATTTGGACTTTTAATATTCTCAAGACCTACGGCTAATCCGTATCCTTGGAATATACAAAGAAGAACTGTGGCATATCTTGTGTACTGAGATATTTTCTTATGCCCATCAGCTTCTTTCTGTAACTCACCCAAAGCAGGGATTGAGTATGAAAGAAGGCTGAAGATAATTGAAGAAGTAATATAAGGCATGATCCCTAATGCGAGTACTGAGAATCTCTCAAGCGCTCCACCAGAAAACGTGTTAAACACGCTAAAGATAGATCCCTTCATTCCTTCAAAGAATGAAGAAAGAGCAGCACCGTCGATTCCTGGAGTTGGAACCTGGGTTGCTACTCTATATACACCTAGCATTAAAATTGTGAAAAATACTTTCTTCTTAAGTTCTTCTAACTTAGAGAGTGTCGTCATCCTTGTCTTCCTCAGGCTTAAATTAAGCGTTCTCTACTGAGCCGCCAGCTTTTTTGATCAATTCTAAAGCTTTTGCAGAGAATTTTTCAATACCTTTAAAGGTAAGAGCCTTATTAAATTCACCTTTTGCAAGGATCTTAATAGGAAGATGCTTGTTTGCACCACTTAGGAAGCCTTTATCAATAAGAGATGCCTTAGTAACAGGCTCTTTATCGAATTTTTCAGCTAATTTTTCTAAGTTGATAACGGCATAAACAGTAGCAAAGACGCTATTATTGAAACCGACTTTTGGTAATCGACGGTAAAGTGGCATTTGTCCACCCTCAAACCCGATACGAATTCCGCCGCCATTTCTAGCTTTTTGTCCTTTATGACCTTTACCAGCTTGAGTACCCTGACCAGAACCCTGACCACGGCCAATACGCTTAATATTTTTGTGAGCGCCTGGACTTTGAAGATTTTTAAGAGTCAACATAACAACCTCTATCTCAATTATTTAACGATTTCGACCCATTGGATCATAGCTTTGATCATTCCACGTACTGCAGGAGTATTCTCAAGAGTTCTTACGTGGTTAATCTTTCTAAGACCTAGGCCTTTAATCGTTGCTTTTTGTTTTTCAGTACAACCAATTGTGCTTTTAATTAGCTTAAGTGTGATCTGCTTATTCATACGTCACCTATTATTTTGTAGCTTTGGCTTTAAGTCTCAGACCTTTAGCTTGAGCACCACGAGCAGTAGCAATTTCCTCGAGTGATCTCAAACCTTTTAAGGCATGAAAAGTAGCTTTTACAATGTTATGTGGATTTGATCCACGTAGAGATTTAGTAAGTACGTTCTTAACACCAGCGAGCTCGAGGATTGAACGGCAAGCACCAGCTGCCTTAATCCCTGTACCGTCTCCAGCAGGTTTAAGAAGAACTTTACCAGCACCAAATTCGCCAAGAATTTCGTGAGGGATAGTTCCGTTTTCGATAGATACTTTGATCATACGCTTTGAAGCTTTTTGACCAGCCTTACGGATAGCATCAGGAACTTCTTTTGCTTTACCAAGACCGTATCCAACTTTACCGTTTTTATCGCCTACAACGATAAGAGCGGCGAAAGAAAATCTACGTCCACCCTTAACAACTTTAGCAACTCGGTTAACTGCAACTACGCGCTCTTCAAGATCAACGGCCATACCATCAGCTGAAGCTTGAGCTTTTGCTGGTTTCTTATCGTTGTTCGAAGGTCTAGGGGCTCTTTTCTTGCCGCCTTTCTTCGCATCAGTTTCGTTTGTTTCAACATTATCGTTTTGTGTTTCTTCGCTCATACTTTCCTCTTAATTACATTTGAATACCGTTCTCTCTAACTGCATCAGCAAGGGCCTTGATAACACCCGTGTACTGCTTACCATTACGATCGAAAACGGCTTGAGTAATATTTTTCTTTTTAAGTAAGCCCGAAACAGCAGCTCCAACTTTCTTCGCGCCTTCAAGATTTGCTTGATCAGCTGCTTTTTCTTTTCCAAAAGTTTGGACAGAAAAAAGAGTCATTGATTTAGCATCATCTACGATTTGTACACGAAGGTGCTTGTTTGATTTAGTCACACAAAGACGTGGACGATCAGCACTTCCGATAACTTTTTTACGGATAGAAAGCTTTCTTCTAGCTTCTTTCGCTTTTGTTGGATTCTTAATTTTTGCAAGATTTTTTCTCATAATTTTTTACCTATTACTTCTTAGCGCCTGTTTTACCGGCTTTTCTAATGATTGTTTCATCAGAATACTTAAGACCTTTTCCTTTATATGGCTCTGGCTCACGGAATGAGCGAACTTGTGCAGCTACAAACCCTACTAGTTCCTTATCGCATCCACTAAAGATGATTGAGTTTTTCTCAACCTTAGCTTCAACACCTTTTGGAAGTTTATATTCAATTGGGTGAGAGTAGCCAAGGTTAAGCGTCAGGTTAGTTCCTGAAACAGCTGCCTTATAACCAACACCGTTGAACTCTAGAGTTCTAGTGAAACCAGTTGTTACACCGTTTACCATATTACTTAAAATTGTTCTTGAAAGACCCCAGAAAGCTTTCGCTTCTGTTGAGTCATTTGCTGGAAGTACGTTAAGTACTTTGTCAGCTTTTTCAATCTTAACTAAGTTTTTAAATGTATAAGTTAACTGACCCTTAGGTCCTTTAACATCAATATTATTCCCGTTAAGTTTAACTTCAACTTTTTCAGGAACATTAATAGGCTGTTTTCCAATACGTGACATAACTCACTCCTACCAAACGTTACAAAGGATTTCACCACCGAGTTTTTTCTCGACAGCTTTACGTGAAGACATAATCCCAGCAGATGTTGATACTACTGAAACACCAAGGCCACTTAGTACGCGTGGCATTTCTGTATACCCTTTGTACACGCGAAGACCTGGAGTCGAAACACGTTTGATACCAGCAATTCCGCCTTCTTTAATCCCAACTTTAATTGAGATGTCAGATGGTGACTTTGCCACGATTTTGAAAGACTTGATAAATCCTTCTTCTTTTAGAACTTTGCAAATGTTTGCTTTCAATTTTGAAGCAGGAACATCTACTTTATCTAAACCGGCTTTGCTACCGTTTCTAATTCTTGTTAGCATATCTGCTACAGGATCTGTCATCATAAATTGATTCTCCTTCTTACCAGCTAGCTTTAGTCACACCAGGAATTAATCCCTGAAGTGCTAGCTCTCTGAATTTGTTACGGCACAGTTTGAAATCTCTGTACACCGCTCTTGATCTACCTGTTAGTTCACAACGATTACGAACTCTATTTAAGTGACCGTTACGAGGTAGCTTTTGAAGCTTAGCTCTTGCTGCATCTCTTTCTTCATCAGAAAGTTTTGCATCAATAGCTTTCGCTCTAAGTTCAGCTCTAAGAGGAGCATATTTAGCTGCAAGCTTTGCGCGTTTGTTATTTTTAATTACTGTACTTAATTTAGCCATACAATGTTCCTTCTTATCTTTCTCTAAAAGGCATGCCGAAAAGTTTTAGCATTTCGCGGCCTTCTTCATTGTTAGTAGCAGTTGTTACAAAGCTAATTCCCATACCACGAACTTTTTCAATTTTATCGTAGTTAATTTCTGGGAACATAATTTGCTCTTTAACACCCATTGTATAGTTACCTTTTCCATCGAACCCTTTAGGTGAAAGACCGCGAAAGTCTTTTACGCGAGGAAGAGAAAAGTTAATTAAACGATCAAGGAATTCATACATTTGTTCGCCACGTAGAGTAACGAAAGCACCAAGAGCTTGGCCTTGGCGAAGTTTGAATGAAGCGATTGATTTTTTTGCTTTAGCAACAACTGGCTTCTGGCCAGTTACTGTAGCAAGATCTTCTACGATTGATTCAACGATTTTACCGTTAGTAACTGCCTCACGAGTAACGCAGTTTACAATGATTTTTTCTAGCTTAGGAATCTGATGAACGTTTCCGTACTTGTACTTCTCCATCAGTTGTTTTTTTATCTCTGATTGATACAGAGCTTTTAAGCGTGCCATGTCAGGACCTCAATTATTTAATTTCATTACCGCTTTTTGCAGCAACTCTTACTTTTTTACCACTAACTTCTTTAATCTTAACGCGTGTTGCTTTTCCTGATTTAGAATCTACAAGAGCAACATTGCTGATGTGGATTGCTTTCTCAAGATCAACAATTCCCCCTTGAGGGTTTTGCTGAGAAGGTTTTGTAGCTTTTTTAAAAACGTTAACACCTTCAACAACTACACGATTAGTTTTAAAGTTAATCGCCTTAACTTTTCCTTGTTTGCTCTTATCTTTTCCAGCAAGAACAAGCACTGTGTCGTTTACTTTAATCTTTTGCATACTTTCCTCTTAACTTAAAACTCGCTGATTAGAGCACTTCGTGAGCAAGTGAACAAATCTTAGTAAAGTTTTTATTTCTAAGTTCACGTGCTACTGGCCCAAAAATACGAGTCCCAATAGGTTCATTATTTGCGGCTAGTAAAACTACACTGTTTGTATCGAAGTTGATGTATGAACCATCTTCTCTTTTAACAGGGTAAACAGTTCTTACGATTACTGCTTTTTTTACGTCACCTTTTTTTACTTTTCCACCAGATATAGCTGTTTGAACTGCTACTACAATGACATCTCCGATATTGGCCGACATTCTTTTAGAACCGCCAAGAACTTTAATACACTGAACAGTTTTTGCACCTGAGTTATCTGCAACATCAAGGTTTGTCTGTTGTTGAATCATATACTACCTCTTACTTCACAATCTTAAGTAGTTCGAATCTTTTGAGCTTTGAATACGGACGAGATTCGATAATCTCTACTGTATTCCCCTCTTGTGCCTGCGATTTTTCATCGTGGGCATGGAACTTCTTTGATGTTGTTACGAACTTGTTATACTTGGGGTGCATCGTTTTACGGTCAACTTTAACTACGAGAGTCTTAGAAGATTTTGCACTCACAACTATACCAGTTAATGTTCTTTTAAACGTTTCTTTCTGGCTCATGTTGTCACCTTATTATTATTTGCTGTTCTTTACAGTCAAAAGTCTTGCGATATCTTTTTTGATTTCTTTTAACTTATGTGGCTTCTCTACACCTGTTGTGTGCTTATTAAACTTTGTATTGAAAAGTTCTAGCTTTAAAGTTGCCACTTTTTCGTTAATTTCTTTCGCTGAAAGGTTAGAAATCTCGCTGCTTTTTAACATAACTACCTCTACTATTCTAGTATATTAATTACCAGATTTAGCTGCCTCAACTTCGAGTTCAGCTTTTGATACGATTTTAGTTCTTACTGGGAGCTTGTACTTAGCTAGGCGAAGTGCAGCTTCAGCTGTTGTCTTATCTACACCACCTACTTCGAAAAGTACGCGACCAGGTTTAACGACAGCAACCCACTCCTCTGGAGATCCCTTACCTTTACCCATACGAACCTCTGCAGGCTTCTTCGTAAGAGACTTATCAGGGAAGATCTTAATCCAAAGATTTCCACCACGCTTAGTTTCACGAGAGATGGCAATACGAGCAGCTTCAATTTGACGGTTTGTAATAAAACCACAAGTAAGTGCTTGAAGACCAAATTCTCCGAAAGTAAGTGTATTACCAGTAAGTGCAGCTCCAGTCATACGACCTTTCTGCATCTTTCTATATTTAACTCTTTTAGGACTTAACATAACGACCTCAAATTCTAATTATTTATAAATTTCGCCCTTATAAACCCAACACTTCACACCAATAATACCGTAAGTAGTCTTGGCTTCTGCTGTAGCGTAATCGATATCAGCGCGAAGAGTATGAAGAGGAACTTTTCTTTCAGAGTATCCTTCAGTACGGGCCATTTCTGCTCCACCTAGACGGCCAGAACATTTAACCTTGATACCTTTAACACCTGAACGGAAAGCTGATGTCATCACCTTTTTCATCGCGCGACGGAAAGCCACACGCTTCTCAAGTTGCTGAGCAATGTTTTCCGCAATAAGTTTTGCTTCAGAGTCAGGACGCTTTACCTCGGCAATATTGAAAAATAAAGGACTATTCGTGATTTTTTTCAAATCGTTACGAATTTTCTCGATTCCTGTACCTTTCTTACCAATCGCTACACCCGGTTTTGCCGAGTACACTGTAACTTTTACTTGGTCAGAAGTTCTTGTGATGTCAGTCTTAGCGATAGATGCTGTTGAAAGCTCTGTATCGATATACTTACGGATCGCAAGATCTTGCTGGAAGATGGTCGCGTAGTTGTTTTTAACATACCAATTTGAATGCCAAGATTTGATATATCCTAATCTAAAGCCATATGGTTGTACTTTTTGTCCCATTTGTCTTTTCCCTTGCTTAAGCTTCTTTAAGAGCTAGTGTTACGTAACTTGATTTCTTGCTGATTCTATAAGCGCGACCCTGTGCACGTGGCATAACACGTTTAAGAGAAGGACCTTCATCTACTTTAATCGTTTCAATGATTAAATTATCAAGATCATACTTTTTAGACTCAGAAGCAATAGCAAGACCGCTGTTGATTAACTTAGACACGATAATCGCAATTTCTTTTTTCTCAGAAAAGCGAAGGATCTTAAGCGCTTCTTCAACTTTCTTTCTTCTTACTAGGTCAGCCACTTGGCGAACTTTGCGAGCAGAAATACCTACGTTGTTATTTTTTACTGTAATCATTTGTTACCGCCTATTTGTCTTTCTTGTCAGCCGTGTGGCTTGAGAACTGACGAGTTAGAGCAAATTCTCCAAATTTATGACCAACCATATTGTCAGTTACATAAACTGGAATAAATTTTTTGCCGTTATGGACTGCAAACGTAAGACCGATAAAGTCTGGAAGAATCGTTGAACGACGCGACCAAGTTTTAATAACGGTGTTACCTTTAGCATTTTTACGAGCTTCTTCAGCTTTCTTGTAGAGGTAATTATCTACAAATGGGCCTTTTTTAATCGAACGTGCCATTGTTTATTCCCCTATTACTTTCTTCTCTTAACAATAAATTTGTTAGTGCGCTTATTCTTTCTTGTCTTAAATCCACGAGTCGGAAGACCCCATGGAGACACAGGATGGCGCCCACCAGATGTACGACCTTCACCACCACCATGTGGGTGATCCACTGGGTTCATCACAACACCGCGAACGGTTGGACGAATACCACGGTGACGGTTTTTACCGGCCTTACCAATATTTTCTTGTTCATGCTCAATCTTACCGACCTGACCGATAGTTGCGCGACAAACGATTTTCACGTTACGTAGCTCACCTGACGGTAAACGAAGAAGGGCATACTCACCTTCTTTGGCCATAAGTTGGGCATAAGCACCTGCAGAGCGTGCCATTTGTCCGCCTGAACCTGGGTTAAGTTCAACGTTATGAACAAGAGTACCAACTGGGATATCCTTTAGGAGTTTTGAGTTTCCTGCTTTGATATCTGCGTTGTCAGAAGAAATAATCACATCGCCCACTTTCAGTCCAACAGGGGCAATAATGTATGCTTTATGTCCATCAGCGTAGTAAACAAGAGCGATGTACAAGTACGATTTGGATCGTGCTCAATCGCTTTTACTGTCGCAGGGATTTCAAGCTTATTTCTTTTGAAATCAATTAAACGATATTTCTGCTTCGCTCCGCCACCATGGTGACGAGTTGTAATTACACCTTGTGCATTACGACCAGCATTCTTCTTCTTTGGAGAAAGAAGAGATTTTGGTGAACGAGCACCTTTAGTAATATCGCCGTTAACAACAACCATTTCTCTTTGAGATGGTGTAATCGGTCTAAATTTTTTAATCGCTGTAGACATTGCTTAATCCTTTACCTTAGATGCCTTTAAAGAACTCAATCTTTTGGCCTTCCTGAAGCTGAACGTAAGCTTTCTTCGTAGAACTAAGTTTTTTATAACCCTTAGCAGTTCTGCGAGTTTTTCCAGGAAGAACAGAAGTCCTAACATTCTCAACTTTTACATTGAAGAATTTTTCAACCGCTGTTTTGATTTGGTTTTTATTGGCCTTTAAACTTACAACAAAGGCATATCTATTATTTGTTTCTGTCTCTTTGGCACTCTTCTCAGTGAGAAGGGGCTTAACAAGAACGTTTTCTAATCCTGTCATATTACACCAGCCTGCTGATTAATTTTTCGAAAGCAGCTTTTTCGATGATTAGGTTTTCAAACTTTACAGCTTCATAAACGCTAAAACCATCAACTGGAGCATACTTTGCTTTTTCAAGATTTCTTACTGACTTGTTAACTGTTTCATTAAGCTCAGCAGTTACAACAAGAGCAGGAAGAAGATTTCTTGCACTTAATGTCTTGAACATATCTTTTGATTTACCAGTAGCTTCGATTTTCTCAACGATATGAAGTTTTCCAGACTGGAACTTGTCAGCGATGATTGCATTGATTGCAGTCAATACCACTTTCTTGTTCACTTTCTGCTCGTAACTACGTGGCTGAGGACCAAATACTGTACCACCACCTGGCATAAGAGGAGAACGAGTAGAACCCTGACGAGCGTTACCAG
>JACCDH011670968.1_pt1 | contig 10871 bp, 10 predicted proteins | sample 7442481 | NCBI WGS metagenome assembly JACCDH01 (sample SAMN15323433, study PRJNA562643) | freshwater metagenome | isolation source: river surface water | place: USA:Blue River Watershed | collected 2017-08-15 | reverse complement strand
GGAATCAACAAATCGTCAGTACGGAGTTTTAATTAACTCTCGGTTTGTTGGGCATATAACTGATTCATAACAAGCAGAGCAAGACCTTCGATCTCTCGTGCCACAGGTGTCTCTAAGGCCTTTGTGACTTGTTCGGATCGTAATTGAAGGTCTTATAAATGGAATTGTTTTCAGTGCCATGGTGGTCAGCTTTGCTCGCCATCATTCTTATCGACTTGGTTTTAGCTGGCGACAACGCCATCGTCATTGCGCTTGCTGCGCGCAACCTCCCCCCAGAACATCAAAATAAAGCCATCATTTGGGGAACAGTCGGTGCCATTGTGGTGCGTTCGGCCATGACTGTGGGTGTGGTCTGGCTTCTCAAAATACCAGGACTCATGTTGGTGGGTGGCTTGGGGCTCTTGTGGATTGCCTACAAGCTAATAGCCGACACCTCCGAAGACGAACATGAAGGCGGTGGCGCTACCACCTTCTGGGGCGCCATGAAAACCATCATCGTCGCCGATGCCTTGATGGGCGTCGACAATGTTTTGGGCGTTGCAGGTGCTGCCAATGGTTCTTTCGATTTGGTGGTCATTGGTTTGCTCATTAGTATTCCCATTGTGGTTCTGGGTAGCAAATTGGTGCTTCGCTTGGTCGAAAAGTGGCCCGTGATCATTCACTTGGGTGCCGCTGTTTTGGCCTTCACCGCGGCTCAAATGATCATCAATGAAAAGTTCTTAGACCCCGTCTTTGATGGTGGTGAAACCATCAACTATGTGGCGCGTGCCGCAACATACATCGTGGCCATTGTGGGTGTATTGGGCACTGGCTGGTGGGTAACTCGCAAACAGGTGCAAAACGAAGCAGAGACTCAGTCCACCTAAGCATTTTTTAACTAGGAGAAAAATAATGGAAACATTCATTGTTTACATAGACGACAAGCAATATGCACTCCAACAAGTTATACCCATGCTGCCTGCTGACGGACAAACTCAGCAAGCAGCCAATTGGATTTTGGTTGGCTGCCCGCCACGACTGAATCGCCATACAGGTCGATGGTTAACGCACACCGCACAAAAAAAATGGCGTCAAGAATGGGCCGATCAAGCCACTTCCGAGCTTGTTCAAAAACTTGAAAATGGCGGTAATGTGGTCAGTGTCCGTGTGGCACATGGGGCATTAAGCGAGTTGACCAAACAGATCAAAGCTGAAGTTGGTGCAGCGCGTGTCATTGACGCTCGGCGTCCCAAGATGGCAGTCAACTTAGATCCTGTAACACCCGAACAGCCACAGGAAAAATCTACTTGGGCCGTTCCTGGTGGTGTATTGGCCATGGGGGCGGCCATTGTGATGGTTAGCGAGTAATCGAACTTACTAGTTAAAAAGCCCATCTGGCAAATGCCAGATGGGCTTTTTTTTGGGCTGCGCGGCTGCCAATTGACAGCCGTTTGCTTTTACATCGTGTCGATGAAACTGCGCAGTTTGTCACTGCGGCTGGGGTGCTTCAACTTGCGAAGCGCCTTGGCCTCTATTTGACGAATGCGCTCGCGTGTCACGTCAAACTGTTTGCCCACTTCTTCCAAGGTGTGGTCGGTTGACATTTCAATGCCAAAACGCATGCGCAGTACTTTGGCGTCACTCGGTGTCAGGCTGTCCAAGATGTCTTTGACCACATCGCGCAGACCCGCTTGCATGGCTGCATCGATGGGCGCGGTGTTGGCGCTGTCTTCAATGAAGTCGCCCAAGTGGCTGTCATCGTCGTCACCAATGGGCGTTTCCATGGAGATAGGCTCTTTGGCAATCTTCATGATCTTGCGAATCTTGTCTTCAGGAATTTCCATCTTCTCGGCCAAGATGCTGGCATCAGGCTCAAAGCCAAACTCCTGCAAGTGCTGCCTTGAAATACGGTTCATCTTGTTGATCGTTTCGATCATGTGAACAGGAATACAGATGGTGCGAGCCTGGTCTGCAATGGAGCGTGTAATGGCCTGACGAATCCACCATGTGGCATAGGTAGAAAACTTATAGCCACGACGGTATTCGAACTTGTCAACGGCCTTCATCAAACCAATGTTGCCTTCCTGAATCAAGTCGAGGAATTGCAAACCACGGTTGGTGTATTTCTTTGCAATTGAGATCACCAAACGCAAGTTGGCTTCGATCATTTCTTTCTTGGCGTGGCGTGAGGCACGCTCGCCCGCATTCATGCGCTTGTTGATGTCTTTGAGTTCATCCAGGGGGACCACCACACTGGTTTGCAAATCTGTCAGTTTTTGCTGTAGATCTTGCACCGGTGGAATGTTGCGGCCCATGACTGCACTCCAAGGCTTGCCGGCTGCTGCTTGCTTTTCAATCCATTGCAGGTCCAGAAGGTGGGACGGAATACGCTTGTTGTTTTTGTCACGACCGCTGAATTCTGCGATGAACATGTCTTGTGGGTAGCCACACTTGTCCACAATGATTCGGCGCAACTCACGCTCTTTTTTGCGCACATCGTCTACATGGCCACGGACCATGTCGCAAAGTTTTTCAATGGTCTTGGCAGTGAATCGAATGGTCATCAATTCTTCTGAAAGAGCGGCTTGTGCTTTTTGGTACGCAGGTGTTCCCCAGCCTTCTTTTGCAGAAATGGCGTGAACTTTTTCGAACAATTCGGTGATGCGATCGAAGCGCTCCAAGGCTTGGTTCTTGAGTTCTTCCAATTTCTTGGTGAGGGCTTTGGAGCCGCCTTTGCCATCGTCGTCGTCTGATTCGTCAAATTCGTCGAAGTCTTCTTCGGCCACATAGTCGTCAGCTTCATTGATGTTGGAGAAACCATCGACCACCGTTGAAATGACAACTTTGCCTTCGCGAATTTCATTGGCCAAACGCAAAATTTCTGCAATGGTGGCAGGCGATGCACTGATGGCGGTCATCATGTCCATCAAGCCGCCTTCAATGCGTTTGGCGATTTCAATTTCGCCTTCGCGTGTCAGCAATTCAACAGTGCCCATTTCGCGCATGTACATGCGAACGGGATCTGTGGTGCGACCAAATTCACTGTCCACAGTGGACAAAGCGGCCTCAGCGGCTTCTTCAGCCTCTTCTTCGGTGGAGCCTGTGGGGGCGTTGTCCGTGATGATGAGCGTTTCGGCATCTGGCGTTTGTTCATAAACGGCCACACCCAAATCATTCAAAGTAGCAATGACCACTTCCAGCGTTTCGGCATCGACCAGCTTGTCGGGCAAGTGGTCGGAAATTTCGCCGTGTGTGAGGTAGCCGCGTGTTTTGCCCAGCTTGATCAAAGCCTTCAGGCGTTGGCGGCGTTTGGCCATGTCTTCTTCAGACAAAACTGTTTCGTCCAAGCCAAACTCTTTCATCAAGGCGCGCTCTTTGGCCTTGCTGATTTTCATGCGCAGCGGCTTGGCTTTTTCAGTGGACTCTGGCACGGGCTCACCGGCCAAGTCGTCTTCGATGTCACTTAAATCTTCGTCCATCGGCGCAGCAGCTGTTGCCTTGGGCTTGCGACCACGTTTGGCACCTGCAGCTTTGGCGCTCTCAGGCGCAGTGGTTTTGCTGGGCTTGTCTTCAGCGACTACTTTGACGCTGTCTTTCGCCTTGGCCTTGTCTTTGACTTTGTCTTTTTCTTCAACCTGCGCAACTTTTTTGTCGACTGGTTTTGCGCTTTCTTTGGCGACCGGCTTGGCTGTGGGTTTGGCAGTAGGTTTTGCTGTGGGCTTGGCAGCAGCTTTGGCCACTACGGGTGGAACTGACTTTTTGGCTGCAACAGTGGCAGCCTTGGGAGTGGCTTTAACTGGCGCTTTGGTAGAAGGCGTCGATTTTTTTGTAACGGGCACTGAAATAACTTTCTTTGCCGGCGCAGATTTGACAACGGGTTTGACTGCAGGCTTGGCGACCGTTTTAGAAACAGGTTTTGCAACTGGTTTTGCAATAGCTTTTGCAACTGTTTTGACGGGCGCTTTAGCAGGTGTTTTGACCGGTGTCTTGGCTTTGGCTGGACTTGGTTTCGCGTTGACTTTGGCGGCCGCTTTGGCCACTGGCTTGGCCAATGGTTTTACGGGTGCCTTGGCAACGGGCTTGGCTGATTTTTTGCCAGAGGGGGCTTGTGCTTTAACGGGCTTCTTCGGCTTTTGAGCGGGCATGATGGACCTCAATACTTCAAACTGGCTAGGAAACAAACGCTGCGCCACAAACTTCTGGCGCGAGAGGAAATGCATACACCGACCTGCGAACAGATCAAATGGCATGCATGGGTTTTAGAGGCAAGATGTCTGGGCGAACATTTGGAATGCAGTCCTTGCGGTAAATTGACCGTCCCTGGATGGGTTTGCGCTGAGGCTTTGGTCGGGTCCGGAGGTGCTGCTGTCGCTCTTGCCTGAGGGGTGGATTATACCCAAAACCCTCAAAAAAACTCAATGAATTTCTGAATTCATGAGGGCCCGTCTTCTTTGGTGGAGTTCACGCCACCGATTCAAGGCCTCAGGATCTTGGCTGGTTTCAGCGGCCTTTAGCGCCTCTGTTTCAAGCTCTTTGAGCCTGTCAATGAGCATCAAGTTGAGCAGCAAACGAAGCTCTTGATGCGCCTCACCGGGTTCAAAGTCGGGGTTGGTGCCCGGTTCTGTGGGGGCATGCTCGGCCATCAGTTTTTGGGCAAAGCTTGCAAAAGGTTGGGGTTTGATTTCTTCTTGTAGGGTACCCCAAGCAAGCGGGCCATGGTCATGAAACTGGCTTTCCAGCCAACGCATGAGTTGGCCATGTTGACCAGGTAGATCGCACAACATGGCTTGGTCTTCTGCCGAAAGACTGTCCCACAAAGCCATGTTGGACAAAACCAAGCGAATGGCATGGTCGGCACGGCTGGCAGGTTGCGTTCTAGGACCCAAAGTCCCCATGTTCAAATCCGACGTGCCACCGACCAAGCGCCATTTGCCCTGAGCATCTTGTTGCCATGTTTTGCCATCTGGCCTTGCGCGGCGAGCTGTCGTGTTGGCGTAGTTGCTGCGGGTGGCCTGGTAGGGCGACGGCGTTGACTCTGGGTCGTAAGCAGCACTTGGATTCAAAGGCACACCAGCATTTGCAGTGCCAGTTTGCAAGCCACTTGCCGTTCGACCAATGCCAATATTGCGAGGCATGCTTCGAGCTGCTTGCGCCTCCGCTTGTTGAAGCCACAAGCCGGCCAATTCTGCAGGGTCGAGTTGAATGAGCTGGGCCAATTCGGACAGCAACTGCCTTTTTAGGGCGCCATCGGGGAGGGCTCGCCACAATGGACTGGCGTTGCTAGACAAGCGAGCGCGGCCTTCAGCAGATTCCAGGTCACAGCCGTCTGAGGCCACTTCAATCAAAAACTTTGACAAAGGTGTGGCCTGTGCCACGCAGTTTGAAAATGCTTCTGAGCCTTTTTCACGAATGAAGCTGTCAGGGTCGTGTTCTTGGGGCAGAAACAAAAATTTGATGCTCCTCACATCGGACGCATAAGCAAGCGCGCCATCCAATGCTTTTCTGGCGGCACGTCTGCCCGCATTGTCACCATCGAAACTGAAGACCACAGAATCTGTAAATCGAAACAATTTTTGAACATGATCTGGTGTGCATGCGGTGCCCAAGGTGGCAACTGCATTGGGGAACCCCCATTGCGCCAAGGCCACCACGTCCATGTAGCCTTCTGTCACTAGCACATAGCCCTCGGCATGAATGCTGTCTCTGGCTTCGAACAAGCCATAGAGTTCACGACCTTTGTGAAAGACCGGTGTTTCGGGTGAATTGAGATATTTGGGTGTGCCATCGCCCATGACACGACCTCCAAATCCGATGCATTCGCCCTTGATATTTCGAATCGGAAACATGACGCGGTCTCTAAACCGATCGTAGCGTTTGCCGTCTTCTTCATTGACGATGACCAGACCTGTTTCAACCAACAAGGGGTCGTCGTAATTTGGAAAAACACTGGCCAAACTGCGCCAACCCTCTGGCGCATAGCCCAGACCAAACCGTTTGGCAATTTGACCCGACAGGCCACGACCTTTGAGATAGGCAACCGCTTGCGGTGCCGTTTTGAGATGTTGTCGGTAAGACTCGCCTGCTTTTTCAAGCATGTCGCTCAAGGTGGTTTGTTTTTGTTTTTGTTCTGCTGCTTTGGCGCGATCTTGTGGCGAAAGATCGTCTTCGGGGACTGTCATGCCTGTCTGTTGTGCCAAGTCTTTCACGGCTTCAATGAAGGTCATGCCTGCATGCTCCATCAAGAAGCCGATGGCGTTCCCATTCTTGCCACAGCCAAAACAATGGAAAAACTGTTTTGTGGGACTGACCGTAAAACTGGGAGATTTTTCGCCATGGAAAGGGCAGAGCCCCATGAAGTTGGCGCCGCCTTTTTTGAGTTGGACGTAGCGACCCACGACCTCCACGACATCAACGCGGGAGAGCAATTCTTGGATGAAAGATTGAGGTATGGCCACGAGGCTATTTTCACTCAAGTTCAGCCATGCTGAAGCAAAAAAAAAGCCCTGCATTGCAGGGCTTTGGGGTCCATCAAAAATCAAGCTGATTTCTTTTTGGCCTTGGCCTTTTTCTTTTTGGCTGCTTTCTTTGCAGCTTTGGGTGCTTCTGAGGCAGCTTTGTTGGCAGGGGCCGCCGAAGGCGTTGCCGCAGGGGCGGGTGCCGGTGCAGCAGCAGGTGCAGCGGGTATGACGGGGGCTGTAGGAGCTGGGGTTTGAGCTACAGAAACCAATGCCAAGGTGCTGAGGACAGTGGCCACGATCAATTTGTACATGAAACTTCCTAAAAAACGAAACCCTTTGAGGATACAACGAATAAGAACCGGGTCTTCTTGACTTCAATCAATGTTGAAGGCATGAACCTCAAACTTGCCTGATTTTTGATCTTCAAAATAATGTTTCAGGGTTTCTTGAACCGTTCTAAATGCCAATTCGTCCCACGGAATTTCGGCTTCTGAAAACATTCTGGCTTCTTGTGTTTCAAATCCAGGCTGGAAGTCTTCGTTGAGGAGTTCAGCCAAATAATAGAGGTGCACCTGACCCACTCTAGGCACACTCATCACAGTAAACAAATTGCCCATGTTGAAATTGGCGCCAGCTTCCTCGGTGGTTTCACGCGCGGCCCCCTGTGAAGTACTTTCTCCCAACTCCATAAAACCAGCTGGCAAGGTCCATTTGCCCTTTCGAGGTTCGATGTTTCGTTTGCAAAGTAAAACACGTCCCCCTAAGTAGGGGACGGTGCCAACCACATTGAGCGGGTTCTCATAATGGACCAAATGGCATGTGCTGCAAACAGCGCGCTCTTTGGTATCGCCATCGTCTGGAAGCCGATACAAGACTGCCGAGCCACAGGCTCGGCAGTGTTTGATCAATTGGCGTTGGTAGCTCAAGCTTTTTTGGCCGGTGATTTGGCGGCGGAAGCTTTGGTGTGTTTCTCAATCAAGGCACGCGCCGTGTCGAGCAACTTCCGGCCATCGTAGCCACGCTTGTTCATGTCCTCTACCCATTCCACTTCCAATGCGCGTGATTTGCGGCGGAACTCTTGTGCCTCTTCTGGGCCCACTGTGAAGATGGTGTTGTTGCGGTCGGTGGCAGATTTACGACCCGGAATATCACCTTCTTGTTGAACCTTGCCAAGCCAAGCAGAGGTTTCCATGCCGGTGTTGTTGTCAATGATTTTCTTCAAGTCGGGGGGCAGTGAGTTGTACTTGGCTTTGTTCATGGCCATCACAAACGTTGTGGAGTACAAGCTGCCACCGGCAGGGTCAAACTCTGCATGAAATTTGGTCAGTTCGTGCACCTTGACGGCAGGAACCACTTCCCAAGGAATGACGGCGCCGTTGATGGTGCCTTTAGACAAAGCATCTGGAATGCCGGGCAGAGGCATGCCCACAGGAATAGCACCCAGAGCACCCATCAGTTTGGTCACTTGACGCGTTGGAGCACGCATCTTCAAGCCTCTCATGTCGGCCACACTCTTTACGGGCTTGTCGACGGTGTGAATCACGCCAGGGCCGTGAACTTGCAGAGCAATGACATGAGTTTCTTTGAACTCATCAGCAGCCATGGTTTGAACGTATTCCCAGTAAGCCTTGGAAGTTGCTTCGGCATTGGTCATCATAAAAGGCAGTTCAAACACTTCAACGCGAGGGAAGCGACCTGCCGTGTTGCCGGGAAGTGTCCAAATGATGTCCACCACGCCATCGCGCGCTTGATCGTAAAGTTGAACGGGCGTACCGCCCAATTGCATGGCGGGATAGGCTTCAAACTTGATACGGCCGCCAGATTCTTTTTCAACCTTGTTCATCCATGCTTTGTGCATGTTCAGCCACACATTGGATTGTGGTGCCATGAAGGTGTGAAACTTGAGCGTGACTGTTTGTTGGGCAAAGCCCGTGATGGCTGGCGCAGCAATGGCAGCTGCTGCACCAGTTTTTAAAAGCGAGCGACGTTTGATCATGAAAGTCTCCAATAAGCAATGAGGTGAATGTTAACGGATCATTCGCGTGAAGTGGGCAATGAAACTAGGCGACGTATTGAATCAGCCACAGGGATATCCCGGGGAAGAACAACAACACGATGGTTCTGATGGTGTCGCTGACCAAGAAAGGCATGACGCCTTTGTAGCTTTCAGAGATGGGAACATCCTTGGCCATGCTGTTAACCACATAAACATTCAAGCCCACTGGCGGGGCCAACAAGCCAAATCCGACGGTCATCAACACCATGATGCCAAACCAAATGGCGGTGTACTCCTTGGACATTCCAAAGTCCAATCCCATGACCATGGGAAAGAAAATAGGAATGGTGAGCAAAATCATGCTGAGTTCATCCATGACAGCGCCCAGCACCACATAGAAAAGCAATATGGCGGTGACCACCATCAGCGGTGAAAGTCCCCAAGCGCTGACCGTTGCAGCCAATTGATTGGGTACTTGAGTCAAAGCCAGTGAGGAGTTCATCACATCGGCGCCAATGAAGATCATGAAGATCATGGCCGAGCTTTCAGCGGTGGCGTAAAAGCATTTTTTAAACTTAGCCCAAGTTATTTCGCGTTTGAGGAGGGCTGCGACAAATGTTGAAGCAGCACCCACACCTGCGCCTTCCGTGGGTGTAAATAGGCCGCCATAAATGCCACCAAACACAATAACAAAAATGGTGGCGATCGGGATGATGCCCGTAAAGGCTGCCATTGAAAACTTTTCGATGTTGTCATCGACCTCTGGCGCTTGGCCTGGTACCAGTCGAACATAAATGGCAATGGCGACCATGTAGCCGAGCATGGCAATGATGCCCGGGATCATGGCTGCGGCAAACAATTTGGCAATGTTTTGCTCCGTCAAGATGGCATAAATGACCAAGGGGACAGAGGGTGGAATCAAGATGCCCAGCGTACCGCCGGCAGCCAAAGTGCCGGTCGATAAGCGGCCTGAGTAGCCATGACGTTTCATTTCAGGCAAGGCAACACCAGTGATGGTGGCCGCTGTGGCCACAGAAGAACCGCAAATAGAGCCAAACGCAGCGCTGGCCAAAACTGCTGCCATGGCCAAGCCGCCTTTGAATCGCCCCATGACGCTAGCGGCAAATTGGAACAAGGCCTTGCTAATGCCGCCCTGCGTTGCAAAGTGGCCCATCAAAATGAACAGAGGAATGACGGACAAGTCATAGCTTGCAAAACGTGCAAATGCCAAGTTGTTGAGGAAGCTTGAATAGGGACCCCAGCCCGTTTGAAGGAGGTAACCCAAAGTGCCCGCGCTAAACATGGCCACAGCGATAGGAACCCTGATGGCCATGAGGAGCAACATGGCACCAAAAATAATCAGACACAAACTTAAAGCGCTCATGCGGCGTCTCCTTCACTTGCAGTGAACTTGTCGCCCATGATGGCTTGGGTTAAGGCAATGACGGCACTCAAACCCAAGGGAGGGGTCATTGCGGCGTAGACGATCCATTCTGGAAAACCCAACATCATGGAGCCTGACTGTGACACCCAAGCATTCATACCGCCCAAATAAGTTCGCCATGTGAGCAACGCAAAAGCAGCAGCCATGAAAAGGGCGCCCAGCCTGTCCAGTTGTGACACAGTGTGTGCGCTGGCCTTGGCTGTGAAGAAGTCCACAATAATGTTAGCTTTTCTGAGTTGGCAGAGCGGCATGAACAAAGCAATGGCCGCGCCAGTTGCAACCCCCGTCAGTTCAAAGTCGCCTGTGATGGTGTCACCAGTGGTGTTGCGACCGATGAGGCTGTAGCAGGTCATGAGGGTAATGAATGTGAGCAAAGCACCCGACAAAATGCTGCACAGCTTGGCCAGTTGTTCCAGAATTTTCAAAAAAAATCTCCCGTCAGCAAAAGAAAAATGCCTGCAGAAGCAGGCATTCATTGCTCGAATTTATTTTGCGGGGTTGACCTTGACTGTCAAAGTTCCCAGACCGGCAACTTTTCCGACCAACACATCGCCAGGCACCACGGCTGCAACACCTTCTGGGGTCCCTGTGAAGATCAAGTCGCCAGGTTGCAACTCCCATGCGCTGGACAAATGCTCAATGGTTTCTGCCACATTCCAAATGAGTTTCGAGACATTGCTCGATTGGCGAATGGCACCATTGACAGCAACTTCGAGGTCTGCATGATTGACGTCACCAGCTTGTGCCTTGAGGGTAATCGGCCCCATGGGTGCTGACTCGTCAAAGGCCTTGCCAATGCACCATGGACGGCCTTGTTTTTTCATCTCGTTTTGTAAATCGCGGCGTGTCATGTCCAAGCCGACGGCGTAGCCATAAATGTGCTTTTCTGCGTCTGCGGCTTTGATGTTTCGACCGCCTGTGCCAATGGCCACGACCAATTCAATTTCATGGTGCAGGTTTTGAGTCAAGCTGGGGTAGGCCATTTCACCAGTCG
>JACCDH011110670.1_pt1 | contig 10871 bp, 12 predicted proteins | sample 7442481 | NCBI WGS metagenome assembly JACCDH01 (sample SAMN15323433, study PRJNA562643) | freshwater metagenome | isolation source: river surface water | place: USA:Blue River Watershed | collected 2017-08-15 | reverse complement strand
GAAGCGCTCCATGGCCAGCGGCTATGCGGGCGTGGACAACCCACTTTTCTACAAAGAGAACAACCGCATGTTGTTTGGCGATGCCAAGAAGATGCTCGACGAAGTCCTGCTGGCTTTGAAGGCTTGAAATGGCCAGAGCGCGCCCAGGCCATGCAGGGTGGCCTGGGCGCGAATCGATGGCCTTGCGTTAACACGGCCCAAACGCCGTGAAACCTCGGGTAACCCTGCATTTTTGAGCGTCAGTTTTCAGTCAGTTATGCGCTAGACTGAACCGCATGGAAACACATGCAATGACCCCCGACCGCGTTTGGCTCAGCACCTATCCCGAGGGTGTTCCCTCCGACATCGATTTCACCCAATACAGCTCCCTCGTGGGCTTGATGGAGGAAAGTTTTGCCCGCTATGCCGACCGCACGGCTTACAGCTTCATGGGCAAAAACGTCAGTTATGCCCAGACCGATTCGCAAAGCCAGGCCTTAGCGGCTTACTTGCAATCGCTGGGCTTGGCCAAGGGCGACCGCGTCGCCATCATGATGCCCAATGTGCCGCAATACCCCGTGGCCGTGGCGGCCATCTTGCGTGCGGGTTTTGTGGTGGTCAACGTCAACCCGCTGTACACCGCACGCGAGCTGGAACATCAGCTCAAGGATTCCGGTGCTCGTGCCATTGTGATCATCGAAAACTTTGCCAGCACGCTGGAAAAGTGCATGGCCCAAACGCCTGTGCAGCATGTGGTGCTGGCCTCGATGGGGGACCGGCTGGGCCTGATCAAGGGGGCCATCGTCAACCACGTGGTGCGCAAGGTCAAAAAGCTGGTGCCTGAATTTGCTCTGCCGCAGGCGGTCAGTTTCAACCAAGCGCTTTCGCAAGGCAGCAAGCTGCCTTGGCGCAAACCCGACATCGGGCCCGACGACATTGCCGTGTTGCAGTACACCGGTGGTACCACGGGCGTGTCAAAGGGCGCGGTGCTTTTGCACCGCAATGTGATCGCCAATGTGTTGCAGTCCGAGGCCTGGAACGAGCCCGTCATGAAGCGCGTGCCCGCCAACGAGCAACCCACCTCGGTGTGTGCTTTGCCGCTGTACCACATCTTCGCCTTCACAGTGAACATGATGCTGGGCATGCGCACGGGCGGCAAAACCATCCTGATCCCCAATCCGCGCGATCTGCCGGCGGTGCTCAAGGAGCTGTCCAAGCACACCTTCCACAGTTTTCCGGCGGTCAACACCTTGTTCAACGGCTTGGCCAACCACCCAGACTTCCACAAAGTCAACTGGTCCAGCCTCAAGGTCTCGGTGGGTGGCGGCATGGCCGTCACGCCCAGCGTGGCCAAACTGTGGCTGGAGAAAACCGGCTGCCCGATTTGCGAAGGCTATGGCCTGTCCGAAACCAGCCCCTCGGCCAGTTGCAACCCGACCACCAGCCCCGAATTCACCGGCACCATCGGTGTGCCGATCCCGGGCACCTGGATGAAGCTGCTCGATGACGAAGGCCAAGACGTGACCGAGCCGGGCAAGACGGGTGAGATCGCGATCAAAGGCCCACAGGTCATGGCCGGCTACTGGCAGCGCCCAGACGAAACCGCCAAGGTCATGACGACCGATGGCTACTTCAAGTCGGGCGATGTGGGCATTGTGGACGCACGGGGTTACTTCAAGATCGTGGACCGGAAGAAGGACATGATCCTGGTCAGCGGTTTCAACGTGTACCCCAACGAGGTGGAAGAAGTGGCCTCGGCCTGCCCAGGGATCATGGAGTGCGCAGCCATTGGTGTGCCCGACGAAAAAACCGGCGAAGCCGTCAAGCTGGTGGTGGTGCGCAAAGACCCGCAGCTGACCGAGGCGCAGATCTTGGCTTATTGCCGCGCGAACATGACCGCTTACAAGCAGCCCCGGGTCATTGAGTTCCGCGATGAGCTGCCCAAAACCCCGGTGGGCAAGATCTTGCGGCGTGAGCTGCGCAGCCCGTCCAGCTGAGGGCGCGGTGCGCCAGCACCGGTACACTGGAAAGCGGCTCACAGGGGCCGCTTTTTCATTGGAACAAAGGACAAGCCATGGCCGTGATCGGCATCATGAGTGCGATGCACGAGGAGTTGGCCGCCGTTTTGGCCGCCATGCCCGACAAACACCTCGTGCGTGTGGCCGGCCGTGACTTTGGGCTGGGGCACTGGCATGGCCACGAGGTGGTGGTGGTGCTTTCGCGCATTGGCAAGGTGGCCGCAGCCACCACGGCCACTGCATTGATCGAGCGCTTCAAAGTCGATGCCTTGGTGTTCACCGGCGCAGCGGGTGGCTTGGCTGCCGACGCCCAAGTGGGGGATGTGGTGGTGGCCAGCGCTTTGGTGCAGCACGACATGGACGCTTCGCCCTTGTTCCCGAAACACGAAGTGCCTTTGTACGGACGATCGCGCTTTGACACCGATGCCGCCTTGAGCAAAGCCCTGGCGGCCGCTGCTTCGCAGGTGCTGTCTGACCCTGCCCAGCATCTGGGCGCACAAGCCATTGCTGACTTTCATTTGCTGTCGCCGCGCGTGCACCAAGGCTTGATCGCCAGCGGAGACCGTTTTGTCTCGACCACCGCCGAAAGCCAGGCCTTGCAACTCAGCCTGCCCGAGGCCTTGGCGGTGGAGATGGAAGGCGCCGCGGTGGCGCAAGTGTGTCTGGACTATGGCGTGCCGTTTGGGGCGGTGCGCACCATTTCAGACCGTGCAGACGACGAGGCACACTCCGACTTCGGCCGCTTCATCCGCGACGTGGCCAGCCGCTACAGCCTGGCCATCTTGTCGCAGTGGTTGATGCAGCGGTAATGCCGTCAAGCCTTGCATTGGGGTGCTTGTTGACAACAACAAGATGGGCCCAAAGTTTGTTGCAGTGGGCTGGGGCAGGGCGACGAGGTTGAGCCTGCGCTTGAGGAGTCCGGCACAGACCAGCTGCAAACAACGTTCCCAGCGAAGGCGGTTTACTTCAACCAGCCCCGGCGACGGAAGTACCACATGGGCACCACGGCGCTGGCACCCATCAGCACGATGGCCATGGGGTAGCCCCAGGTTTGGTTGAGTTCGGGCATGTACTGGAAGTTCATGCCGTAAATGCTGGCGATCAAGGTTGGTGGCAGCAAGGCCACGCTGGCCACAGAGAAGATCTTGATGATCTTGTTCTGGTTGATGTTGATGAAACCGACGGTGGCGTCCATCAAGAAGTTGATCTTGTCGAACAAGAAGGCCGTGTGCGAGTCCAGCGAGTCGATGTCGCGCAGAATCTGGCGCGCCTCTTCAAATTGCTCGGCATTGAGCATCTTCGAGCGCATCATGAAACTCACCGCACGGCGCGTGTCCATCACGTTGCGGCGGATGCGGCCGTTCAAATCTTCTTGGCGGGCAATCGCCCCCAGCACTTCGCCGGCCATCGCGTCGGTCACATCGCCCGACAAGACCTGTTTGCCGGCTTTTTCGAGTTGGTCGTAAATGCCCTCGAGCGTGTCGGCCGAGTACTCGGCATCGGCATCAAAGAGTTTGAGTAAGACTTCCTTGGCGTCTTCCAGCAGGCCGGGCGCACGCCGGGCGCGCAGGCGCAGCAGGCGGAACACCGGCACGTCTTCGTCATGGATCGAAAACAGCACGCCACGGCTTTTGAGATCGGCGTTGTGCTGGTTCAAGATGAAAGCGCAACGCACTGTGCGCGGTTCGTCCTCGTCGGCGATCAAAAAGTCGGATCGGATGTGCAATTCGCCGTTGTCTTCTTCGTAGAAGCGGGCGGATTCCTCGATGTCCTCGTCCATCGCGTCTTCCGGGATGGACAGGCCGTAATACTGTTTGATCCAGCGCTTTTCGTCGACCGTGGGCGATTCCAGGTCGACCCAGATGGGCTGAAAGCGAGAGAGTTCTTCCAGGGACTCGATCTCTTCCTGGAAGAGACGGCCGTTGGCAAGTGTGAAGATGTTGAGCATGGCGAATCCAAAAAAAGGCCAGTTGCCAAAAGTTCAAAGGGGCGGCGAAGGGGGAATGCAGCTTTCGAACGATGGGCGCAATGCTCAAGGCGTCCGAAAGCTACCGACTCGGGGTAGCGTCCACGACAGGGTCTCCATGAAAAAGAATGGGCGGATTATCGCACCGGACTTGGCGCTTGGGGTGCGGGTGTTAGATTCGACGGATTGAAAAAAAGTCCCTGCATGACCACCCATTTGACCCCTCGACGCGAACGTTGGCTCCTGCTGACGCTTGCCGGCATCCAGTTCACCCACATTCTGGACTTCATGATCATGATGCCGCTGGGGCCACAGTTCACCCGCCTGTTTGACATCAGCAATGCAGAATTTGGCGTGCTGGTCTCGGCCTACACCTTGTCGGCCGGGGCCTCGGGCCTGCTGGCGGCCACCTATGTGGACCGCTTCAGCCGCAAGCGCTTGCTGCTGACCATGTACACCTTGTTCGGTTTGGCCACCTTGGCCTGCGGCTTGGCCCCCAGTTATGGCTGGCTGATGGGGGCCCGTGTGGCAGCGGGTGTGTTTGGCGGGGTCTTGTCGGCTTTGTCGCAAACCATCGTGGCCGATGTGGTCCCGTTTGAGCGGCGCGGCCGGGCCATGAGCGTGGTCATGACCTCGTTTTCCGTGTCCACCGTGGCCGGTGTGCCCTTGGGGCTGTTTTTGGCCGCACACCTGAGTTGGCATGCACCTTTCATGGCCATCGCCGCCATGGTGGGTGTGCTGGTGATCGGCGCCTGGCAAACCCTGCCGCCGCTGGATGCCCATTTGCACCACCCTGAGCGCGCCAGCGTCTGGCGCAGCATCGCTCAGGTGCTGGTCGATGCCAACCACTTGCAGGCTTTTGCCTTGTCTGCCGCCATGATGTTCGCCGGGTTCACGGTCATTCCGTACATCACGATTTACCTGCAAGCGAACGCGGGCATGCTCCCTGAGCAAGTGCCTTGGGTGTATTTGCTGGGCGGCATGGCCACCTTGGTCACCGCGCGGATTTTTGGTCGCCTGACCGACCGGGTGGGCAAGGTGAAGATGTTCCGGCGCCTGGCCTTGGCGGTCAGCATTCCCTTGATGGCCACCACCTTGTCGGAGGGCTTGCCTTTGGCGGCGCTGCTGTTGATCTCGACGGCCTTCTTCACCATGATGAGCGGCCGCATGATCCCGGGCATGGCCTTGATTTCTTCGGCGGTGGAGCCTCGCTTGCGCGGCACCTTCATGACCCTCAACTCGGCTGTGCAATCGGCGGCCATGGGCATGGCGGCCATGGTGGGCGGCGCGATCATTGGGCGCGATGCCCAAGGGCATCTGACGCATTACTGGGTGGCGGGGGTGATTGGGGTGGTGGCCAGCTTGGTGTCGGTCTGGCTGGCGGGGCGGGTGCATTTGCATGGCGCCCCCGCTGCATGAGCAAAAAACTGCCCCAGGACAACCAGCACGATAACACCGAAATGACCCGGGTCAGCTAATTTCCCAGCGTTCTAGGTGCATTCCACAAAGGACATTGCTTTTCCTCAAACCGGGGCGCATAGTGGAGACGAACCCCCGTCAAAAGGGGGTTTGTGACCCCCACTTCGGAGGGGGTTTTCCCAGCCAGAATCTATGGAGGCCAAGCTTATGAATTTGACAATCAGCGGACACCATCTGGAAGTGACGCCCGCCTTGCGTGAGTATGTGACGGGCAAACTCGACCGCATCACCCGACATTTCGATCAGGTGGTCGACGTGAAAGTGCTGCTGACCGTGGAAAAGCAGAAGGAAAAGGAAAAGCGCCAACGTGCCGAGTGCAACATCCATGTCAAAGGCAATGACATGTTTGCCGAAAGCGCCCATGAGGATTTGTACGCCGCAGTGGACGACCTGGTGGACAAACTGGACCGCCAAGTGGTCAAGCACAAGGACCGCATCACCCACCATCACCACAGCGCCCCCAAGCGCATGATGTGATCACCTAAACACCCGAAACCAGGGCCGCGAGAAGCGGCCCTTTTTCATGCCTGGCCCCTTGTGACCCGCTGGACAAGACGGGTGGCAGTGCTGGCTGTGACAGCCCGCTTGAACCGGCAGGGCGGCGACGGGTGCATAATCCGCCTCGAACATGAACCGTCTCTCATCCATATTGCCTGTTGCCCAAGTTCTTGTGGGGGTGGAAGCCACCAGCAAGAAGCGCGCGTTCGAAGAAGCCGGCCTTCTCTTTGAGAACCTGCATGGTTTGTCGCGTGCCCTGGTCACCGACAGCCTGTTTGCCCGCGAACGTTTGGGCTCCACGGGCTTGGGCCATGGCGTGGCCATCCCGCATGGCCGCATCAAAGGCCTGAAAGCCCCGATGGCCGCCGTCTTCCAGTTGGCGCAGCCCATTGGCTTTGACGCGCCAGATGAGCAGCCGGTCAATTTGTTGATTTTCTTGCTGGTGCCCGAAGCGGCCACTCAAAAGCACTTGGAAATCCTGTCGGAGATCGCCGAATTGCTCAGCGACAGCCAATTGCGCGAAAACATCAAGAGCAGCGCCACGCAGGACAGCCTGCACCAACTGATTGCCCAATGGCAATCCGCGCAAACGGTCTGAAGACCTGCGCCTTGAAGCTCTTGCCATGAAGCCTTCCGTCATCAGTGCCGACGTCCTCTTTGAGGACCACCGTGGCAAGCTCAAATGGCAGTGGGTGGCCGGTTTGGGGGCTTCGGAGCGCCGCTTTGACGAAGTCGCCGTGCGCGAAGCCCGTTCGGGCGCCGACCTGGTCGGTTACCTGAACTACATCCACCCTTACCGCGTTCAGATTCTGGGCCCGCGTGAAGTCGCTTACCTGACCAATTCCACGCCGGAAGACTGCGCCCGTCGCATTGCCCGCATCGTGACGCTGGAGCCGCCGGTGCTGGTGCTGGCCGACGGTCAGGTGGCACCAGACGCCCTGCTGTCCATGTGCGAGCGGGCGCAAATCCCGATGTTCTCCACCGAGCAATCGTCGGCGTTTGTGATCGACGTGCTGCGGGCTTATTTGTCCAAGCACTTTGCCGACCGCACCACCATGCACGGCGTGTTCATGGACATTTTGGGCATGGGCGTGCTCATCACTGGTGAGTCGGGTTTGGGTAAGAGCGAGTTGGGGCTGGAGCTGATCTCCCGCGGCAACGGCTTGGTGGCCGACGACGCGGTGGACCTGTACCGCATCAACCAAACCACCATTGAGGGCCGCTGCCCTGATTTGCTGCAAAACCTGCTGGAAGTGCGTGGCATTGGTCTGCTGGACATCCGTGCCATCTTTGGCGAGACGGCGGTGCGCCGCAAAATGCGCCTGAAGCTGATCGTGCACCTGGTGCGCCGCGAAACCTTTGACCGCGATTACGAGCGGATGCCTTCGGAGCCGCTGACCCAAGACGTGCTGGGCATCCCGGTGCGCAAGGTGGTGATTCAGGTGGTGGCCGGTCGCAACATCTCGGTCTTGGTCGAAGCGGCGGTGCGCAACACCATCTTGCAGATGCGCGGCATCGATACCTACCAAGATTTCATCGAGCGCCAGCGCCGCGCCATGGAGTAAGCGCTGCTGCGCTCTTCAGCGCTGACGGTGCGGGCAGGGGTTTTGCGTACAGTGCGCGTACAAGCTCAAAGCATGGTCGGCGATCACAAAGCCCTTGGCCTGCGCCACCGCTTGTTGGCGTGACTCGATTTCCGGGTCGTAGAACTCTTCCACCCGACCGCAATCGAGACACACCACATGGTCATGGTGCTGGCCTTCGTTGAGCTCGTAAACCGCTTTGCCACTTTCGAAATGGTTGCGGCTCAAAATGCCGGCTTGTTCGAACTGCGTCAGCACCCGGTACACCGTGGCCAGTCCGATGTCGGTGTGCTCCATCAGCAGGTGACGGAATACATCTTCGGCCGTCATGTGCCGCTGCACACCGCTTTGGAAAACCTCCAAGATTTTCAGGCGGGGCAAGGTGGCTTTGAGGCCGTTGCTTTTCAGTTCGTCGATTTGGCTCATGGGCTTGGGTAAGGGGGTGAAACAGCCTGACCGAATCGGGTGGCTGCCGCTACAATGCCTCGATCATATCGGCCCCACTTCAACCATGACAGCTTCCCTGAATTTTCGCTTTCCGCGCGTTTGGCTCGCTGGGCTCTTTTTGAGCGTGGGCCTGGGTGGCTGCGGCAGTGTCCATCAGGACACCTTCAAGCCGTATGTGCCCGAAGTGGTGCAGGGCAACTTTGTTTCTAAAGAACAGCGCCAGGCCCTGCGGCCTGGCATGGTGCGTGCCCAGGTGCGTGACATTTTGGGCACACCGCTGGTCGCCAGCCTGTTCCATGCCGACCGTTGGGACTACGTCTTCAGCATCCAGCGCCAAGGCGTGCCTGCCCAGAACTTTCGCCTCACGGTGGTGTTCAAGGGCGATGTGCTCGACCAGATCGAAAGCGATGTGCTGCCCAGCGAATCCGAGTTCGCCGGTCGCCTGGTGCGTCCGCGCACCACGGGGGCCATGCCCAAGCTGGAAGCGACCGAGGACGACCTCAAACGCTTTCCCTCCAACAAGCCTGATGCGCAAGCCTCTCGCCCGGCTCCAACGCCTTTGCCCAGCAGCTACCCGCCCCTGGAGCCTGCAGCCCGTTAAACCGGAGGGCCAGCCTCTCCAACTGTTTTGAACAAGCCATGACCACACTGAACACTTTGCCCATCGCCGTGGCCGGCGCTACCGGCCGCATGGGAAACATGCTGATCGAAGCCATTTTGGCGACCGATGACTGCCGCCTGTCCGGCGCTTTGGACATCGCCGCCAGTCCCGCTCTGGGACAAGATGCCTCGGCCTTTTTGGGCAAGGCCAGCGGTGTGTCGGTGGTATCCGACCTGAAAGCCGGTTTGAAGGACTCGGGCTTTTTGATCGACTTCACCCGCCCTGAGGGCACTTTGGCGCACCTGAAGGTTTGCCGCGAGCTGGGCATCAAGGCCGTGATTGGCACGACGGGCTTTAGCGAAGCGCAAAAGGCCGAGATCGCCGAGATCGCCCAAGACATCGCCATCGTCATGGCCCCCAACATGAGCGTGGGCGTGAACGTGACCTTGAAGCTGCTGCAAATGGCGGCCCAAGCCTTGTCCACCGGCTACGACATCGAAATCATCGAAGCCCACCACCGCCACAAGGTGGATGCGCCTTCGGGCACGGCCCTCAAGATGGGCGAAGTGATTGCCGAAGCCATTGGCCGTGACCTGAAAGAGTGCGCCGTGTACGAGCGTTATGGTCACACGGGCGAGCGCGACCCGTCCACGATCGGTTTTTCGACCATCCGTGGCGGCGACATTGTGGGCGACCACACCGTGCTGTTTGCCGGCATCGGTGAGCGCATCGAAGTGACCCACAAATCGTCCAGCCGTGCCACCTACGCCCAAGGCAGCTTGCGTGCCGTGCGCTTCTTGGCCGGTCAGCAGCGCGGCTTGTTCGACATGTTCGACGTGTTGAACCTGCGCTGAGACCCCATTCGCCATGAGCCTGAGCGACTTCCTGCTCCACAGCGATGCGGTCAGCCGCTTGCTGGCGCTGGTGTTGCTGGCGCTGTCGGCCGGCAGTTGGGTCGTGATCACTTGGAAATGGCGTTTGCTCGCCCGTGTGGGGCTGGATGTGCGCCGCAGTGTGGCGGCGTTTTGGCAGTCGCCCGGCTTTGACGAGGCCCGTCAACGCGTGGCCCAGTTTGACCGCGATGCTTGCTTGACCCCCTTGATCGACGCCACCTTGCTGCCCGTGGGCGGCACTTTGGCTTCGGCCGGAGACCGCCAAAACCAGCTCACCCGTGTGCTGCGCGATGCCTTGCAGTCGGTGGTCCGCCGTTTGCAATGGGGGCAATTGATGTTGGCCACGGCCGGTTCGATTTCGCCATTTGTGGGTTTGCTGGGCACCGTGTGGGGCATCTTCAACGCCCTGACCGGCATGGCCGAAGCGGGGCAATTGACGATCGACAAGGTGGCCGGCCCTGTCGGCGAGGCCCTGATCATGACGGCCGCTGGTCTGGCGGTGGCCATCCCAGCCGTGCTGGCCTACAACCTGCTGGGCCGCCGTGTGGCCTTGATCGAAGCCGAACTCGAAGGCTTTGCCCATGACCTGCGCGGCCTGCTGACCGGCGCGCAAGACTGAGCCATGGCCTTCGGCCGCCTGTCCTCTTCTAAAGCCGATGCGCCCATGAGCGACATCAACGTCACACCCATGGTGGACGTGATGCTGGTTTTGCTGGTGATCTTCATCCTGACGGCCCCCCTGATGACCAGCGCCATCCGCCTGGATCTGCCCCAAGCCGAAGGCGGCGAGGCGGGCGCCTCGCCCCAGGCCCTGTCGCTGGTGGTGGACGCCCAAGGCACGGTCTACCTGGCCGACAAGCCCATCACCCCCGACGCCCTGCGCCAGCGACTGACCGAGGCCGCCAAACGCAACCCCAACACCGAGCTGGAGCTGCGTGCCGACGAGTCCGTGCCCTACGGCCGCGTGGTGGAAACCATGGGCTTGGCCCAAAAAGCGGGGCTGTCGCGCATCGGCTTCGTCGCCCAAACCCCATCCACCCCCAAGCGCTGAGCCATCACCTGCCCGGGTGCAAAGCTGGGGGGTGAACACCTTTGGCGCATGTGCCCGCAGGGAGGCAGGCCCGGGCAACGATGTTGAGCCTGCGTCTGAGGCGCTCGGGTCTGCCTTCCTGCGGGTCCCAACACACCTCCAACAAGCGAGCCCCAGACCCAGCGCCCTCTACAATCGACCCCTATGCAAGACAAGTACAACCACCTCGAAGTCGAACCCGCAGCACAGGCCCGCTGGACGGCCCGCGATGCCTACCGCGTCACCGAAGACGCCAGCAAAAAGAAGTTCTACGCCTGCTCCATGCTGCCCTACCCCAGCGGCAAGCTGCACATGGGCCACGTGCGCAACTACACCAT
>JACCDH010679542.1_pt1 | contig 10873 bp, 14 predicted proteins | sample 7442481 | NCBI WGS metagenome assembly JACCDH01 (sample SAMN15323433, study PRJNA562643) | freshwater metagenome | isolation source: river surface water | place: USA:Blue River Watershed | collected 2017-08-15 | reverse complement strand
TTCTTCGGCTTCGCTGGGCACATAATCACCCGCGATCGCCCGCTTTGCCTTGGCAAGAACGTCAATTTCATCGCCGAGAATCGTCGCCATAAACTCTCCACCTGACACCAGCCGAACCCGCGAGGTTCCCGCCACCTCGGGTTTTCCCGTAGGTCACCGACGCCGGCGTGTGCCGCGCCTATAGTGGCGGCCATGCCGGCGCACAAGCGGGAATGGTCGTGCCTGGTTGCACCCGCGCGGCCAGTTGGGCGGACCTGTTCACCGCCCAGGTCACTGTCTGCAAAAAGACTTTTGCGCGCGTTAACCTTTTGTTGAGCACGATCCGCAAGAGTTGCCAGGTCCGCCGAACGCGCTGTCCGGCGTAAATACAGGGGTCAACGAGATGAGCACCAACTGGATCCACGCCGAAGCCTTCGCCGCAAGCGAAGCTGTTGAAACCACGAGTGAAGACCTGCTGGTTGCAACTTGCCTGGCGGCTGCAGCCCACGGCGACATCAGCGCCTATTATGATCTGGGGGTCGCCTACTCAACCGGCAGCCACGGCGTGGACTGCGATCTGATCGAAGCGCACAAGTGGTTCAATCTGGCCGCCGCTTCGGGCCATGCCGAAGCCGCGATGTGCCGCGCCGATATTTCTGATGAAATGACCGCGCGCGAAATCGCCGAAGCCCAGCGCCGGGCCCGCCAGTGGCTTTCCGCAACCCTGCGCAAAGCGGCCTAGGCCCTATTCCTTCCGAAACGGCGCACGCTCGGCCAGGTAAAGCCGGTCCTGCGCCATCCCTTGCCGCTCGCGGTCAAGGAAATCGGCCACAGCCGTGCGAAAGCCGGGATGGACGATATAGTGGGCCGACCAGGTTTCCACCGGTTCATAGCCGCGCGCCAGCTTGTGCCCGCCCTGCGCTCCAGCCTCTACCCGCGCGAGGCCCAGGGCTATCGCCGCGTCGATCGCCTGGTAATAGCACAGCTCGAAATGCAGGAAGGGCTTATCGAGCACGGCCCCCCAGTAACGCCCATAAAGCGCATCAGGGCCGACGAAATTGAGCGCCCCGGCCACCGGCCGGCCTTCAATGAAGGCCATGACCAGCAGGATCCGATCCGCCATCCGCTCACCCAACAGGGTAAAGGCCTCGCGGGTCAGGTAAGGGCGGCCCCACTTGCGCGACCCCGTATCCTGGTAAAACGCCCAGAAGGCATCCCAGTGTTCCGGCAGAATTCCCGCACCGGTCAGGTGGCGAATTTCCACCCCCTCCTGCGCCGCGGCGCGTTCCTTGCGGATATCCTTGCGCTTGCGGCTGGATAGCGCGGCCAGGAAATCGTCAAAGCTGGCATAGCCGCGGTTCTCCCAGTGGAACTGGATATCGCTGCGCAGCAGCCAGCCGGCCGCCGCGAACAGCGGCACCTGTTCCGGCGCGATGAAAGTGGCATGGGCAGAGGACAGGCGATTATCCTCGCAGACCTGTTCGGCCGCACGGAGCAAAGGCGCGGCCAGTGCCGAATCGGCAAGCAACAGGCGCGGTCCCGTAGCCGGGGTGAAGGGCACGGCGATTTGGAGCTTGGGGTAATAGCTGCCGCCAGCCTGATGCCAGGCATCGGCCCAGGCGTGATCGAAGACATATTCGCCCTGGCTATGGGCCTTGAGATAGGCCGGCAGCGCCGCCGCGATCCTGCCATCGGCGCCGGCAATCGTGACCGGCACGGCATCCCAGCCGGTGCCGGGGCCGACCGAGCCGGAATCCTCAAGCGCGGTCAGGAAAGCATGGGAGAGGAAGGGGTTGCCCGCGCTGAGCGCATCCCATTCGCCTGCCGGCAATTCGCCAACACCGCGCGCGATCCGGGCTTCAAATGCCACGCTCACGCGACGCCCGCGCCCTCCGCGATCGGGGCGTCGGCATGGGCAGCGGCCCTTTCGCGGTATTCGGGACTACGAACCGTCCAGGTGGTGACCGGAAGTCCACGCCTGCGCTGGGCGGCGGCGAAACGGCTTGGCAAGTCACGCACATCATAAGCCAGGAAATCCGGGCAGGCATGCCACAGGGACAGGCGGCGGCGGAACATCCCGGGCAGCGCCTTGTCATCCTCTTCGGTCACGACCAACCCGCGCACGGTCAGCGGCGAGTGCGCCGCAAACCACCGGACAATCCGGGGATCGAAGCTCATGATCGCATGTGGGCCCTGATAACCTTCAAGTACCCGGCGGACTGACATGCACAATGCGGGGATCCGTTCGGACTTGCCCTTGGGTGACTTGATTTCGATCAGCAGCGGCACCTTGCCCGCCACCTGATCGAGCAATTGCCGCAAGGTTGGGATCGTATCGTCGCCGCCGGTCAGCCTTATCCGGCCGAGCTCTGCCGCGCTGCGATCGGCCAGGTGGCCTTGTTCGGCGGTCAGGCGATCAAGCGTGGCATCGTGGAAGACCATCGCCTGGCCATCGCCTGATAGCTGGATATCGCATTCGATCCCCATCCCGCGGGCAATCGCGGCCGCAAAGGCCGCGGGGGAATTTTCGGGCAGGCCTGCGCCGTGCAGGCCGCGATGGGCATAGCCCCACTGCCCCAGCCAGCCGACCTTGGCCGGGCGCGGCGGCGGGCTCAGCCAGTTATCAATTGCCGCGAAGGGCAACGATGGCATCCACTTCGACCGCGCAGCCCAGCGGCAGCGCCGGCACACCCACGGCGGCGCGGGCGTGCTTGCCGGCTTCACCAAAGACGGCGACCATCAGTTCCGAGGCGCCGTTCACCACCTTTGGCTGGTCGGTGAAATCGCCGGTGCAATTGACGAAGCCACCCAGCTTGACGATCCGTTCCACCCGATCGAACGAGCCGAGTGCAGCCTTGAGCTGGGCCAGGATCATGAGGCCGCAACCCTGGGCGGCGCGAACCCCGTCCTCAACCGAAAGGCCATCGCCCAGCCGGCCCTTGACCAGCGCGCCATCGACAAACGAGACCTGGCCCGAAACAAACGCGTGTCCGCCCGAGACCACCACCGGCACATAGGCTGCCACCGGGGCGGCGGCCTGCGGCAGGGTCAGGCCCAGTTCGGCCAGCTTTGCGTCAACTTCGGCGTCAGTCATGCGTTCACTCCAATTCGGGTCAGCAGCCACGGCAGGGCATGATCCCAGGTGTCGATCCGGGCATGGGCATGGCCCGCCTCGAAGGCGCAGGCAATATGCGGGGCCAGCGTCGGCTCACCGCACAGGTGCAGCCGATCGATATGGGGGGCGATTTCCTTTACCGAGCCGTGATGCTGCGGCAGGTCATCGATGAAGACCGCATGGCTCGGCTGGTATTCATCAAGGATCGCCTGCAAGGCGGGGCCCTTGGGACCCTGGTTGGTGAAGACGCGGGCATGAATGCCGTGATTGGCCAGCTGCTGGGCGCGGGCTAGGTTGTGATTGTCGGTCAGGTTGGTCAGAATCACTACGTCGGCATGCTCGGCCAGGGTGTTCATCGCCTGGACCGCCCCGGCAATCGGGGTCTGCCGGTGCATCTCGTTATCGAAGAAGCCTTGCAGGAATTCCCAGATTTTTGGGCCTTCCACCAGCTCGCCACTGTCTTTCCAGCGCACCGCCTTCGCAAAATCGTTGCCGACCATTGAGAAGGTGACGCCCTGCGTCTCGTTAAGCCATTCGGCAAAGGGAACGACCATGTGCAGCAGCACTTCGTCGCAATCGGAAATGATCAGAGGTCTTGTCATGTCAGCGCATCCCGTGCCGCGATCAGGGCCTGCGGTGCAACCCCCAAATGGTCGGCGGCAGCACAAAGGTCAGGTTCGTGGGCGCTCAGGAAATCGAGCACGGCCCCCAGCACCGCCGGATCGCCCACTCCGGCACGCAGGGCATCGGCATCAAGCCCGGTCAGTGCCAGCAGCCGCTCGGCGCGGGGGCCGTCGCCCAGCACCCAGCCGAGCGCACCAAGCGCCAAAACGAAGGGGTCAGCCGGGGATTGGGGTTCACGAAGAATTGGCTTCACCTTCGGTTTGCGAGTATGTCCGCCTCACGGCAGCGACACCACCGGCCCGCCCCCCACCCGGCCTCCCAGAACTTAGGTTTACCCTATGGGAGGCCGGGTGGGGGAGCGGGCCAGTGGTGAACCACAGCTAAGGGAAGTCATGGCAAAGCGCATCCTGGTTGTCGAGGACAACGACCTCAACCGCAAGCTCTTCTGCGACGTGCTGAAGAGCCAGGGCTATGCCGTGGAACCCTGCGCTGATGGGCTGGAGGCGCTCGACAAGGCGCGCAGCTTTGTTCCCAACCTGATCATCATGGACATCCAGCTGCCCAATGTCTCGGGGCTGGACCTGATCGAGGCAGCAAAGGCCGATGCCGTGCTGCGCTCGATACCGGTACTGGCCGTCACCGCCTATGCCGGCAAGGGCGACGAGGAACGGATCCGCGACGCGGGTGCGGAAGGCTATCTGGCCAAGCCGGTCTCGATCGGGCCGTTCATGGCCGCGGTGAAGGGGCTGGTCGAAAAGGCCCCAGCTTGACATTCCGGCCCATTCGCCGCTTTTCCGCCCCATTCATCGGCCAGAGCGCCGCAAATCCTATTGGAGCATAAGAACATGGACCGCGCCGCCACTGCCGCAAAGATCGCCGGGATCATCGAACCCTTCAACAAGAAGGGCGTGGAAATCACCGATGCCAGCACCTTTGCCGGGGATCTGGAATTCGACAGCCTGACCGTGATGGATTTCGTTGCCGCGATCGAGGACGAGTTCGACATCATTATCAGCATGAACCAGCAGGCCGAGATCGAGAATTACGGCCAGCTAATCGATGCCGTGGTTAAGCTGCAGGGATAAGCACTGCGCCCGCTCGTCCTGAGCTTGTCGAAGCACAATGCCACACCGTCGGGCCTTCGACAGGCTCAGGCTGAGCGGGATTTGGGGATGAAAAAAGAATGACTGACCTGTTCTCCAAGTTCGACCCGCTGATCGAGCTGCGCACCAACCTGCTGTCGCAGGGCCAGGAAGACCCGTTCAACCTGGTGATGGAACGCGTTGTCTCCCCCACTGAGGCGATCTGCAACGGACGCCAGACGATCCTGCTCGGCACCTACAACTACATGGGCATGACCTTCGATCCCGACGTGATCGCGGCGGGCAAGCAGGCGCTGGACGAGTTCGGGGCCGGCACCACCGGCAGCCGGGTGCTCAACGGGACCTATGCCGGCCATAAGGCCGTGGAAGAGGCGCTCAAGGAATTTTACGGGATGGACCATGCCATGGTCTTCTCGACCGGGTACCAGGCCAACCTCGGGATCATCTCCACCGTGGCAGGCAAGGGCGATTACATCGTGTTGGATATCGATAGCCATGCCTCGATCTGGGATGGCTGCAAGATGGGCGACGCCGAAGTGGTGCCGTTCAAGCACAACGATATCGAGGCGCTGGACAAGCGGCTGGGCCGCATTCCCGAAGGCGCGGGCAAGCTGGTCGTGCTGGAAGGCGTCTATTCGATGCTGGGTGACATTGCCCCGCTGAAGGAAATGATCGCCGTCGCCAAGAAGCACGGCGCGATGGTGCTGGTCGACGAGGCGCATTCCATGGGCTTCATCGGCCCCAACGGGCGCGGCGTGGCCGAGGACCAGGGCGTGCTGGGCGATGTCGATTTCGTGATCGGCACCTTCTCCAAGTCGGTTGGCACGGTGGGCGGCTTCTGCGTTTCCAACCACCCGAAGTTCGAGATCCTGCGGCTGGTCTGCCGCCCCTATGTCTTCACCGCCTCGCTCCCGCCGAGCGTGGTGGCGACGGCCTGCACCTCGATCCGCAAGCTGATGCACGCCGGGAACAAGCGGGCGCACCTGTGGGAGAACTCCAAGGTCCTGCACAAGGGGCTGACGGAAGCCGGCTTCCAGCTTGGCACGGCCGAGCCGCAATCGGCGATCATCGCCGTGGTCATGCCGGATCTCGAAAAGGGTGCGGCGATGTGGGAGGCGCTGCTGAAGGAAGGGCTCTACGTGAACCTGGCCCGTCCGCCCGCCACCCCCGCCAACATGACCCTGCTACGCTGCTCGCTTTGCGCCGAACACACGGCCGAGCAGGTCCAGACCATCATCGGCATGTTCCAGCGTGCCGGAAAGGCCGTGGGGATCATCTGATGCGCCTGGCCGGCAAACGCTGCGTCATCACTGGCGCGGCGCAGGGCATCGGCAGGGCCATTGCCGAACGCTTCGCCGCCGAGGGCGCGAGCCTGCTGCTGGCCGATATCGACGGTCCGCGGGTGGCAGCACTGGCGGCCGAGCTGGGCCAGCAGGCCTTTACCGCCGATGTTGCACAGAAGGCCGAAGTCGAGGCGCTGATTGCCCATGCCGCTGCGCTGTGGGGCGGGCTCGACGTGCTGGTCAACAATGCCGGAATCACCCATGCGGCGAACCTTGATGACCTGACCGAGGACGACTTCGACCGCGTCTTCGCCACCAACCTCAAGTCAGCGCTGTGGGGCACCCAGGCGGCGGCGCGGCTGATGGGGCCGGGTTCGGCGGTGATCAACATGAGCTCGGTCAACGCCGTGCTCGCGATCCCCAACCAGATTCCCTACGTGGTCTCCAAAGGCGCGATGAAGCAGCTGACCAATGTCACCGCGCTGGCGCTCGCCGATAAGGGCATCCGCGTCAATGCAATCGGCCCGGGTTCGATCATGACCGACATGCTGCGCGGTATCATCGCCGAGGACGAGGCCGCCGGTGACCGGATCATGTCGCGCACCCCGCTGGGCCGCGCGGGCGAGCCTGCGGAAGTGGCCGCTGTCGCGGTGTTCCTGGCCAGCGAAGACAGTTCCTACCTGACCGGACAGACGATTTACCCGGACGGCGGGCGGCTCGGCCTCAATTATACGGTGCCTGTTTCCAGATAGTTCCGCGCAAATGCGACCAACCGAGCAACGGCTCGTCGCTAGTCAGGCTGCGTCCAGCTGCGCCTTGCGATAATTTGCCCGGTACTGGTTCTGGGATGACGGATCACATGACGGGCAAATGGAGCGAGGCGCGCGCGCGCCAGTGGCGGGCTGAACGGCCATGGATCGTCGGGTGCAATTTCACCCCTTCGACCGCGATCAACCAGCTGGAGATGTGGCAGGCCGAAACCTTCGATCCGGCCACGATCGCCTTCGAACTCGACATGGCGGGTTCGCTGGGGATGAACACGGCGCGGATTTACCTGCACGACCTGCTATGGGCCGCCGATGCCGAAGGCTTTGCCGCCCGGATCGACCAGGTGCTGGAGCTAGCCGCGGCGCGCGGGATCGGCGTGATGCTGGTGATCTTCGATTCCTGTTGGGATCCCAGCCCCCACCTTGGCCCCCAGCGCGCGCCCATGGACAACGTCCACAATTCGGGCTGGGTCCAGTCCCCCGGCATCGCCGCTCTGCAAGACCAGGAACAATGGCCCCGGCTTGAAGCCTATGTCCGCGGCGTGGTGCGGCGGTTTGCGCATGACCGGCGGGTGGTGGCCTGGGACGTCTGGAACGAGCCGGACAACGGGCCGGATGTTGCCAATTGCCAGGCCGAAAAGCTGGCTGCCAAGGCGGCGCTGGTCCTGCCGCTGATCGAACGGGCCTTTGCCTGGGCCCGCAGCGAGGCACCGTGCCAGCCACTGACCAGCGGGGTCTGGCTGGGTGACTGGTCAAGCCGCGACAGGCTAACCCCGCTCCAGGCTTTCCAGCTTGATGCCTCGGACATCATCTCGTTCCACAACTATGGCACGGCCGAGGATTTCGAGCAGCGGATCTGCTGGCTGGAAGCCTGGGGGCGGCCCATCGTCTGTTCAGAGTTCATGGCCCGTCCGGCCGGCAGCACGTTCGAGGCAATCCTGCCGATCGCCCGGCGCCACGGGGTGGGAGCGGTCTGCTGGGGGCTGGTCAAGGGCAAGACCCAGACTCACCTGCCGTGGGACAACTGGATCAGCGACCTGGAAGACTTCCCCGCCGAAGCCTGGTTTCATGACATCTTCGAACCCGATGGCACGCCGCACGATCCGGCCGAGGTGGAATTCCTGCGGATGATCACGCGGATTGCCGAAGCCGCAGAGGTGGAGTTGCAGGCCGAGGAAGCAGGCGAACTGGAAGCGGCGCGATAGGTCTTCAGCCCTGCTGCTTGTCCTTGGCGCGCTGGAAGGCGGGGCGGCGGCTCAGCCGGTCAAGATAGGCCAGGGCCGCTTCGGGCACCTGGGCTTCCAGCCCGATCGACAGGGCCAGCATTACCGCATAGCCGAGCGAGACGTCGGCCATGGTGAAGCGCCCGGCGCAGGCAAATTCCGGCCCCATCAGCTTCAGCGCATTGTGCAGCCGTGCGCCGAACCACTGGGCATAGTCCGCCGCCGCTTCCGGGCAGCGGCCGGGTTCAAGCCGGGTGTAGCGCAGGTGGATCGTCTGCGGGAAGGTCAGCGTCGCCTCACCCATCACCAGGAAGTTCATGTAGCTGGGATAGTCCGGCTCGTCCGGTGACAGCGCCAGATCGGAAGGGCCAAAGCGCGTGGCCAGTACATGCGGGATCGCGGCGCTTTCGGTCATCAGTTGGCCGTCGATCAGGCAGGCCGGGACCGTGCCCAATGGATTGACATCGCGATAGCCTTCGAACCGCGCCCGCGGCGGAAAGGGCATCAGCGTCAGAACATAAGGCAGGCCCAGCTCTTCCAGCGCCCAGAGCGCGCGGAACGAGCGCGCATCGGCGCAGTGGTAAAGCTGGATGCGGGCTTCGCTCATGGCTGGATGGCTCCGACTGCGGCGCACTTGGCGCTCGATTCCTGGCTGCCGCCGCCCAGATAGGCCACCGCGATGAAGCCGCCGACCACCACGGCCACGAAGCCGGCCGTGGCCAGGCCCAGGTACTTGTCGATGAAGGCCTTGATCGGCGCGCCAAACAGCCGGAACAGCACGCCCACGATCAGGAAGCTGATCGAGCGGGAAACGATGCTGGCCAGGATGAAGGGCACCAGCGGCATGGCGATGAAGCCGGCGGTCAGCGTCAGCAGCTTGAACGGGATCGGGGTCGCCCCCTTGATCATGATGATTTCTGCCCCGTATTCCCGCAGGTAGCAGGCCGCCTTGGGGAAGCTTTCGGTCAGGCCGAGCAGGGCGAGCAGCTGGGTGCCGATCGTATCGAACAGCAGGTGGCCGATCGCATAGCCCAGCAGGCCCCCGGCCACCGAGGCAAAGGTGGCGATCAGGGCAAAGCGGATCGCCTTCTTCGGTTCGGCCAGGCACATCAGCCCCAGCAAGGGGTGCGGCGGAATTGGGAAGAAGCTCGCCTCGACAAAGGCAAACAGCGCCAGCCACCATTCCGCATGCGGGTGGGCAGCCTTGGCCATGGTCCAGTCATACAGGCGGCGTAGCATCGCGATCCCCTTCGTTTGCCGGGTGTTTAGGGTGACCAGGGCCGGGCGGCAAGCGCCAGGCATGACGAACCATATTGGTTATTTACACTTGACATTGTAACGCTGTTTCGGTACATAAACGGAACATCGCGATAGACCGATTCGGATCGGCCTGCCGCTTTCCCAAGGAGCACCGATCATGAGCACGGCCGGCGATGCGCCGCAGGCCGCCGCGCGCCCGCGGCGCGGCCCGCGCAAGAAGAAGAGCATCCGAATCCCGCGCCTGCTGCGCGAACAGGGACACGAAGGTTCGCTCAACAAGCATTGGCGGGCCTATTTCTTGGCCGCGCTGGTTGAAACGTCCAACATCACAAAGGCCGCCGCGGCGGCCGGGGTCGCGCCCAGCCGGGCCTATCGCGTGCGGCAGGACGATCCCGAATTTCGCGCGCTGTGGATGGGCGCGCTGGCCGAAGGGTATCACAATCTGGAAATGGAGCTGCTTGGCTATCTGCGTGATCCGCGCCCCGATTATAAGATGGATGTTGCCAATGCGCTGCGCCTGCTGGACCGACACCGCCACCTGGTGGCCCAGCAACGCGCGCTGGAGGACAATCGCGACGAGGCCGAGGTGCTGGCCTCGATCGACGCAATGATTGATGAGATGCGCCAGCGGTCCGCCGCCAACACCGCCTTGCTGACCGCACCCGAGCCCGACCATGTGCAAGGCGAGTGACAGCCGCGCAGCCTATCTGCTGGGGCTGGAGCTGGGCGAACGCCAGCAATTGCTGGCAAAGATGAACAAGCGGCAGCACCTGTCGCTGCGCCACCACTGGCAGCTGTGGGCCCATGCCGGGCAACTGCCGCCAGAGGGTGAATGGCAGTGCTGGCTGATCATGGCCGGGCGCGGCTTTGGCAAGACCCGTGCGGGTGCCGAATGGGTGCGGGCCACTGCCCAGACCGATCCCGACGCCCGGATCGCGCTGGTCGGTGCAACGCTGGGCGAGGCGCGCAGCGTGATGGTCGAAGGCGAAAGCGGCCTGCTGGCGATTGCCCCACGCGGGCTGCGGCCCAAGTTCGAGCCATCGCGCCGCCTGCTGACCTGGCCCAACGGCGCGCAGGCCATGCTCTATTCCGCGGGCGAACCCGAAAGCCTGCGCGGCCCGCAACAGAGCCACGCCTGGTGCGACGAGATTGCCAAGTGGGACAATGCCGGCGGCAAAGCCGAAGCGGCCTGGGACAACCTGCAGCTGGGGCTGCGACTGGGTAGCCGGCCACAGGTCATCGCCACCACGACCCCGCGCGCGGTGCCGCTGGTCAGGCGCCTGCTGGAACCCGGCATGGCGCAGGTCACGCGGGGATCAACCTATACCAACAAGGCCAACCTGGCGGTGGGCTATGTCCGCGCGGTGCAGCGGCAATATGGCAAAAGCCTGCTTGGCCGGCAGGAGCTGGACGGCGAACTGCTGGAAGATATCGAAGGGGCGCTGTGGACCCGCGCGCTGCTGGAAGCCTGCCGCGAACCGGCGGCTTCCAGCCCTGCGCTGCGCACCGTGGTCGCGGT
>JACCDH011628263.1_pt1 | contig 10875 bp, 14 predicted proteins | sample 7442481 | NCBI WGS metagenome assembly JACCDH01 (sample SAMN15323433, study PRJNA562643) | freshwater metagenome | isolation source: river surface water | place: USA:Blue River Watershed | collected 2017-08-15 | reverse complement strand
GTTCTTCATTAGTTTCTTCATTGGTAGGTTCATCATTATCTGATTCTTCATTAAGTTCTTCATTAGTTTCTTCATTGGTAGTATTGTATGGGGAGTCTTCATCTGATATTTCATTAATTAATTCATTTGGTATTATATCATTATTATAATTTATTAAATTTTCTTCAGAATTTGTAATATCTGATTCAACATCAGAAGGATTAACAGTCATACTATTATCATCAGATTCAGACAGATCTGAATTTATTAATCTATTAATTAGCTTTTTCTTTTTAATATCATTAAGTTTATTTTGATATTTTAAATTATTATTTATATTTTGTGCCTCTTTAGTAAATATATTTTGTGAATTTTTACATTTAACAACAATATGATTAGTATTATTTTTAATTAATTCATTATTTTTATTAGTAAGTATTTGTGCTTTATTATACCAAAAAACATATTTACTATTATGAAAATTAGTAGTATTATCATTAATATTATAATAAATTAAATTAGTTTCTGGACTATTTAATACATAATTAGGATTATTTTTCAGATAAAATTCTCCACAAATATTTTCCCAACAATTGTTACTGGATAAATTTATTTCAGCATTAGTATCTGACCATTTTATTTCATTAAAATTTCTATAGTATGAATTTTTAAGATTAGAAATATCTGCTAATGTATCATAATTTAATTGATAATAATATGAATTATATATTTGACATGATTGTATAATTGTATAAAATGGATATTTAATTGTTTTGAAAGATATTAAATTAGTTTTTTGAACACGTCCATTTAATTTATAAAATAAACCATTTATAAGATCAAAATTGTTAATAACACAAAAATTATCCACATATCCTTCAAAAATATAAGAACATAAAGTAGAATTATCCTTAGAATTAAAATCACCATTAACACATATATATACATCATTAATATTACCAACACATGTATTAGAGAATAGGGAACAATTATCACCATTAATTTTAATAGTTCCAACAATTTGGATATTACTACATGTAATATTATTAGATTTAGCAGATAAAATACCAATATTTTTACCACTCATAATTACAACATTTTGAATTATTAAATTTTTAATAATAGCACAAGAAGTAGTACCAAATAATCCATTATTATCACAATCAATAATATTTATATTAATCATCTTAAAATTATTACCATCAAGAGATCCAGTAAAAGGTACAGTATCAAAGAAATATGATTTTTCTTTATATTCATAATTACCTAATGGGAACATTTGTATAAAATTAAAATCAAGATCTTGTGTTAATTCAAAATCTTGATTATACACAAATTTTTTATCAACTATTGTTTCAAGATTTTTTGATGGTAATATTAATACCATTTTAGCTTTTTCAAATTTTGTTAAAAATAACCATTTTTCCACCGAATCAATTTTATATTTTAAGGTTTTACTACTTTGTTCAATGATAATAAAATTATTATTAAATTCTAATTTTAATGTTTTCATAATTAATTATTTTAAATTAGAAAAAATGTATTAGTAAACTATATAAAAAATGAATTATTAATAATAATAACAGTAAACTATAATATTATGAGTAAAAAAAATCAAAATGTAGACTATTTTTCAGATGATGAACCTGAACAAATAAATGATAATATGGATGATAATTTAGGTTATGATACGGAAGAAGAAGAAATGGATTCCGAGACTAGACAAATAATTTGGGCAGCATTACAAAAAGCTCCTCAACATGATTTTAAAAGTGAATTAGATAAATTAGATAAGGAAAAGAAAAACAAATTAGAAAAGAAAAACAAAAGACAACAAGAAAATAATAAGAAAAATTTATCATTAAGTGAATTTAATAAGAAAATAGAAGCAGAATCAAAAGAAAAAGAGCCAAAGAAATTTACTTCAAAAAGAGTAGAACAAAAGAAAAAAGAACTAGGAATATCTGAGCCAGTGTATGTTCGTAAATTTAATCCAAGACACCCACCATTTAACTTTGTTAATAAAAATTAAATTATATTTATCTAAAGAGTTTGTTACTTTATTAAATAAATATTAAAATATCAAATGTTCCAAATAGATTTTAATTCGTTTGATCATAATTTTTGTGAATCAACATTATATAGTAGTGGGCGTCATCCAGAGTATGTGAATTCAACTTCAAGTCTTTTCATTAGTTTAGTAGGTTTATTTGGTTTAACCAGACCAAATATTAGTTATATTATGAATATATTATATTCATCATTATTTGTAAATGGTATTACATCATGTTTTTATCATTATAATAATACAATTGGTTGGGGATTATTAGATAGAATGTCAATGGTATTAATTGCCATATCTAGTACATATTTATTTGTTAAAAATATTCATGTGTTTTTAAAATTAGATAAATGGCCATATTATAATATTTTAGCCAAGTATATACATGTTATTATTATAAGTTATTTTACAATTTTATTTACAGTAGCAGGATTACATATCGAAAATTTATTTAACACATTGTTTGGTTTATTTTTAGCAAGTATCGCAATTTTTATGTTTTTAGTAGATAAACATCAAAAGGAGCTTGATATACCAGAGCCTATTGTTAAAATTGGATGGAAAGGTGTTATATATATTGCTTTAAGTGGATTATTTTGGATTGTGACAGAAGTATTATGTCATCGTATTGGACTAATGAAATATTTACATGGACATATGTGGTGGCATATATTTGTTAGTTATGGAGGTTATCTGGTTAGTTTAGTTCCAAATTATTTACATTTAATTTTAGCACATGATAAAGAAAAATACAAAAAGACAGATGAACATAATAAAGAAATCATAATTAAATATAAATTTGGTGTTCCTTATTTAGATTATAAATAAATTAAACACGTCTTCTGATAATTTGCTTGTATGAATAATATGTTCCATGAATTACATAAAAAATAAATAACAAAATAAGAAATCTATTATAAACAAGTTGAAAAGCATCAGCCATTTGTTCATCTACTAATCTAATTCCAAAGTTAATAATGCTTACGGGTAACACTATAATAATAAATATCTGAAATAATAAATATAATAATAATAAGTCCATTAAATAAATAAGTTTATTTAATAAATATTATAATATCAATTTTTTATGTTATACATAAGTTTATTAAAAATACTATTGAATACACTAATGAAAATATAAAAATAAATATTCTTATAAAATCTGGAATATTATTAAAGATAAACATAAAAATTTCACAAGGCAAAGATAATATATGTATTAACATTAGAATAAAATATATTAATTCAATTACAAACCAGTTCATACATGGATTAAGTATTATATAAATATATTATAATATCAACTTTTATAAAAATTGATATTAGGATTTAATAATAAATAACTCATTCTAATAATGTTATTATTAGAACAAAATTCATATAATGAAAAAAAATATCTATCAAATCATATTGAGAGGCCAATTGGATTGAAATGTGATTTAGTAAATAATAATAATATTTATAAAATGATTATTAATAAGAATTTTTATGATGAGTTGATTATTACTGATAAAATAAATATAAATTATAAAAAATTAACAGGAAAAACACTTGATAGTTTTAAACCATGTAAGTTTATATGTGATAATGAAAGTTTAATATATGATTCATTATTATATTCACAATTATCAACACCAAATTTAAGAACAATATCTGAAAAAATTCATAAATTATTTACAGAAGAGCTTGATGATTTTTTTGAAAATAAAATAAATAGTAATTATCATTCAGAAATAATAAAAGAAACATTATTAAAAGCAGATAAGATGATTATGTTATTTGATAGAACAAATAAAAATATATTATTATTAAATGGTCTAATTAATATATTGATAGTAGATAAGTGTGTCATCTTGTTTAATGATTTATTTTTATCTATTGTATATAATAATATTATATTATCATCGTGTGAAAATAAATCAATTGGATTTAAGTTTAATAAAAGTAATGTTGTAGGAATGATTAAAAATAATAATAAAAAAGGATTAATCAATATTAAAGAACAACCTGATAAAACCATAAATATGTATATTAAACATACTGATCCACAATCCAGATTAGAATGTTGTGAAAGTAATTTAATTATTTATCCAAATAATGATCAAATAGAATTTTGTAAAAAATTAGGTGTTAATACTTTACATAAATACAAAAGTAAAACAAATACATCAAATATTATATCTGTATATTCAAAAGAAGGAGACAATAATTTAAGATATAGAGGAAAATATAAAAGTAGTTCAAAAGATGGTAAAACAATAAAAGAAATTTTGGAAATTAATGATAAAGTTGTATACGAAAAAGATGAAGAAGAAGTATTAATTGACTCAATATCAAATTTAACTTTAAAAGATGATGATCTTATTATTGGTTGGAAAATAACAAAAAATATAAATGGTGAATATCGAATTATTAAATTAGGAATACCAGTTGATGCTGAAAAGTTAAAACCTGTTCATGAAGAGTTTTTTGTTACAAGAGAAAAAGAAAGAAGTAATAAAGCTATTGTTATGGATATTCAATTACCAGTTAAAGAAGAAATTTCTGTAGTACCAAAAGAAATGGTTGCTTATTCATTTGTATATTCAGATACAAACAAATTTGAATATAAAGTAGGCTGTGAAGTTATACCGGATACATTCTGTTCTGATCCAGCTCAATCATGTGCCTCTGGTATTCATTATTACCGTGATAGAAACTCTATTTTTGAAATTTATTTATAAAATAATTAAATTAGTGAAATTTATTTATAAAATAATTAAATTAGTGAAATTTATTTATAAAATAATTAAATTAGTGAAATTTATTTATAATCTTAACTAATGTCTAAATAAATATCCCTCACTATCATCATCATCATAATCATCATCATAATCATCATTTGAATAATCATAATCATCATTTGAATAATCATAATTATCATGAATTTGATCATTTTGTGATATAGAAGGTTCACCGACTGTAGATGAATTATCTGATTCATTATTTCCAAAAACTGTCGAAAACTCAAACTCATGATAGCAATTTTCTTTGTCAACATCAAGTTCAAAAGTATATGTACTATAGTTAGAGCAGACTAACAAATTATTATTATGATTTTCGAATACAGAAAATCTATATTTTTCCTGAAAATTCGAATTAACTGGAATAAAATTTGTCGATTTTACGTTAAAAATAATTGGTTCATGTAATGTTGTAACATCATAACTATAAATTTTTAATTTAGTTTTATTACCATCATAATAACATGAAGCAACAAAACTACCACATGGCATGATTATATTATTATCTTGAATAGACATTAATATAATATTGGTATGATAAAAAAAAATAAAAAATTCAAATTTTATTTGGATTTCTGTTTATTAGTTTCAACAATATAATAAGCAAAACAGTAACCAAGAATTAAACCAAGTAATAACATTTTAAGGTTATTATGCGAATAACAATGTTTTAAGCATGGACCATTACATTCAGCCATAATATTATAATAACTTATAATATAATTTTTGTAAATTCTAAATAATATTGTCTAAAAATAAAATTACACTTAATACTAATGACAGATTTTTATGAAATAGAATTAAGTGGTAATAATCCAAATTGCGCACTAAAAAAAGCGAAAATAAGTTTGACAAAGATAAATCATATAACTCAACATAAATGGTATATGGATAAAAATGGATATGCTTTTTCTTATATTAACGGATCTCGTATACCTTTACATAGGTATGTATGGTTTTTACAAACAGGTCAATGGGAAAATCAATATATAGATTCAAAAGGTCAACTCAAAAAATATTATATTGATCATATAAATAGAGATAGACTTGACAATACTGATCAAAATCTTAGATTAGCCACTCCTGCTGAAAACTCGTATAATAAAACATCAAAAAATAGTATAATAGATCCAATAACAAATAAACCATTACATCATATTAAATTAAAAAAATCAGGTTATGAAGTATCAATATGTAAAGATGGTACTACGAATAAAATAAATCAAATAAAAAGTTTGGAAGAAGCTAAAGAAATATACAATATAATGGCAACAGAGTTATTTGGTAATTTTGCTGTGCTATATTAAATAATATCAAAAGGATTAATTTCGTTAGTTTGTTGTGTTCCATCTGTTTCATCAACAATTTCAGATCTTTCCACACTATCATATACTTGTTCAGTTTCAATTTCGTGTCTTGATTCTTTTTGTAGAACCATAGTTCCTTTATTTTGAGGCCATGGTTTTCCACTTTGAATATGTTTAATAATAATTTCTTCTGCCTTAGACATATATTTAGGTGTAACATTAAATGGTGAAACATGTTTACAAGCAGAACATCTTAAGTTAATTTTAAGATTTTTTTTAGAACCAATAATTTCCGGAATTGTTTCTGGAATCACACAACTAGAACACATAATAGAATGTCTAATATAATGTAGTATGATTTCTTTAAGTTTTTCTGGAGTATGTGATCCTGTTAACATATTACGATCTTCTGTATATGACGATCCAGTAACAAAAGCAATATATCTAAATATAACTTCAGGTGGATGATTAAGTTTTTTACAAATATCATCCATATTGTTAAAAATGGTATAAATACCATTACCTTTTCCAGCGATTTGAACCTTAAATGCAGGCATAGTGTAACGGTATTGGGTATCTAATTCATTTCCATTCATATTAATAGTAGTCATTAAATTGTATTAAATAATATAATATATATTTATTTATTTCAATTTTTATAATTCATTTAACTTTTCTAAAATAACTGTTAATATAGATTTCATATTAATTAATACATCATTATTAGTTTGTTTAATTAATGCTGTATTTTGATGACCTTTTTTAAGATTAAGCTGATTTTTAACACATGAATCAAACAAAAACTTATTATATACTATTAAACTTTGATGAATTAATTCAGGATCTTCAATTATTTTATATTTAATTAGTTCATAACTTATCGAGTTAGGTACTTCTTTAGTATTTTTAATTATTTTTTTATTTAATGGTTTTTCATATTTAACTAGAGAATTGTTAGCATTTTCAATATTATTTTTATCTGGTGGATTAAGAACTTTATAGTTATGTTCTGGTTTAATAAATTTTTTAACTAAAGCTGATGAATTATATTGTGTTGCAAATGTAGAATCGAGTATAATACTACGTTGTATTTTAGTAAATGGTACTAATTGTGTAATTTCTTTATTATTTTTAAATAATGTTGCTAATTTACAAGTCTTAATATGATTAGGATTTGTCAAATTTAAAATAGTAGAAACATTAGTTTCTAAATCAAGTGATATTAAGTCAATTAATTCAGAATTATCATTGTAAGTTGGATCACTAGATTTTTCTAATAATTGTTTTAAATCAAAATAATCTTTATACATAAAAAATCCAGTATTTCTATTATCTTCTATAGTTTTACATAAATCATGTAAAAAATAAATTGTAACACTTTGATAAAAATTTTCGACTGTTAAAATTAAATGTGATAAATATTTCCTTTGTTTATTTAATAATATTTTTTTAATTTCAGAAAGTTTTTTTTTATGATTTATCATAGTAGGATCAATATAAAATGAATGATTAGCAAAATTATTTTTAATCTCATCATTTAATAAAAAATATTTACTAGTCATATAGTCCCGAATACCTGATGATAATATTTCATGAATATAAAAGTTATATACACAAGTTTGTTTATTAAATTCATCAGTTATTTGATCAAATATATTATAAAATGAATGTTTACCTAAAAGTATAAAAGTTTCAAATTGTTTAATTGAATCACTTCTTAAAGAATTATCAGTTACTTTATCAATTATTTCATTTTGATAAACATCATTAATATCTATATTTTTAAAAATTTTATTAAAAGTAAATTCATTATTATTTACAGTTAATAAATTACCATTTATATTATAATCTTTATTGTTAGTATCGTTTATAAGACAAACCACACTCATTATTATATTTAATAAATTATTTTTTACTAATCCTAAAAAAATTGAACTAATATCTTTATTGATTTAAAAATTATAATTTTAATGGAATTTACTCAAACAACACAAAATAATACTAATATTGACCGTTTTACTAAATATGGTGAAAAATTAATGACGTACACCCATTATTGGCCAACTTCACGACCAGTTCAACAAATTATTCAAGAATTTCAATCAATTGAACCTGGAGCTCGACTATATGATAAAGTGGAATCTCTTATTGGACGTGTTCTTCTTTCTCGATCATCAGGTAAAAATTTATATTTTTATACAATTACTGTAGATAATGAAGAATTTCAAGTTATGTCGGATGTTAAATCATATGAATCTCCAGAAGGATTTTATGAATTTAATGATATGGTAGGACGGGGTGATATTATAGGTGTTAAAGGTTATATTGCTAAAACTAAAAAAGGTGAACTATCTATTGTACCTTCAGAAATGAAAATTTTAACACCTTGTCTGCAACTATTACCTTCAACATTTTACTCTATTGAAGACAAAGAAATTCGTTATAACAATAGATATTTAGACATGATTTTAAATAAAGACGTTAGAGATATTTTTGTAAAACGTCATAAAATTATTAATTTTCTTCGAACATATCTTGTTGATAAAGATTTCGTTGAAGTAGAAACACCTATTGTATATGATCAAACAGGTGGAGCCTCTGCTAAACCATTTGTAACATATTTGAATGCTGCAAAAAAACAAATGTACATGAGAATTGCTCCAGAACTATTTCTAAAACAACTAGTTATTGGAGGTTTACCACGAGTTTTTGAAATTGGTAAACAATTTAGAAATGAATCATGTGATGTTACTCATAATCCTGAGTTTACCAGTTGTGAACTTTATCAAACTGGATCAGATTATTATCATTTAATGGATATGACAGAAGATTTTTTCAGTCAATTAGCATTACATGTGAATAAATCTCAAACAGTCACATGGTTTGGTACAGAAATTAATCTTGCTGGTCCTTATCCACGACTTGATGTTATGGATACACTTGAGAATGAAATTAAAAAGAAATTAAATGATGATAATTTTACACTACCAAATATTAATAGTCCAAATGCTACCGAACAATATTTAAATCTTGTTGAACTATTAGATGTTAAAATTTCTTTGCCACATACATTAAATAGACTTGTCGATGGTCTAATTGGTGAATTTGTGGAAGAACTATGTACTCAACCAACATTTTTAATTAATCATCCTCAAATTATGTCTCCACTTGCTAAACCTCATCGTAGTCTACCTAATAAGACTGAGCGTTTTGAATTATTTATTAATAAAAAAGAATTTTGTAATGCTTATACAGAACTAAACGATCCCCGTATTCAAAAAGCTATTTTTACAGAAATTGCTAAACAAAAAGATGCTGGTGATGATGAAATTCCTCAATCCGATGATAATTTTGTAAAAGCTCTAGAATATGGGTTACCACCTACTGGAGGATGGGGTATTGGTATTGACCGTTTAGTTATGTTACTAACAGGTCAAGATTCAATTCGCGAGGTTATCGCATTTCCTACTAGACGCCATTAAATATTACTTTAAAAAAATTGAAAATTTAAATTAGTTAAATCTACTTAATAATATTAATGACTAACTTGCTAACTACATCAATTAAAAACCATGTAACATCTAAACCACCTATTAAATGTTACTTTTGTAGTGGAAACCACGCTTGCAGAGATTGTCCAATCGAGGCTAATATGTCTTCAATATTGAAGAAAAAAGTTGGTAATACAATGGAATATTTTATTGCTGCCAATTATTGTTGCCCCGAGTGTGGAGAAAGAGCTCTTGAAGTTATTGGAAACCATACACCATCGCTGGATATTATATGTAGTCACTGTTCGAAAAAGTTTGAAGTAAAATCTAAATGTCTGAGTGTGGCTAGACTACCAAATGATATTACTCTCCCTCATGGATCGTATATTGATTACACACACAGACTTGAAGAAGGATTAAACTTATTTGTAGTTATTTATGGTATTGATCGGGTTAAAAAGAATATTAATGTCAGAGAAGTTTTATATGCTAATAATGACGTTCTTAGAAACCCAGAGTTAATTAGAGTGTCTAAAAAAGAAGATTCTAATCTCTCTATTATTCAAATCAGTGACAAATCTCTATTACCATCCCTTGCTTTGACTGTTCCCACATCTTTAACATTTAAAACTGAAGTTGACGTGTATAAAAAGTGTACTGACTTACATATATAATCGTTTGTTTATAAAAAATTGAAATATTTTTAATTAATAATATTAATCAATAATATTTAATGAATCCATTCGAAGAATTTGAAGATAATAATACCGTTACCAAAGAATCCAAAGTTGAAATTTGGGTTGAAACATTTGGTAGAAAGAAAAATACCTTTGTGACAGGATGGAATATTCCTCTCGCTGATCTTAAAAGTCATATTAAAAATATTAAAAAGAAAAATGGTTGTAATGGTACAGTCAAAAAAATCGAAGACGATAAAAAATCAGAAGAGACTGATTCTGAAGATAAAAACCCTAATGATAATGAAGAAACACCGCAAACTACATCAGATGATGATTATATGATGTTATTTCAAGGAGATCACTCAGAATATGTCAAAAATTACATTATTGAATCTGGTGTTAGTGTAGAAAATATTCGTATTAAGGGATAAAATTTTGAGATTAATTTAACATTTTTTTATTTATGTGTAATAATTTAATATTTTTGTTTATTTATATCTATTTTGTTTATATATATATATATATATATATATGTAATAAAAAAAATTGAAATATTTTTTATTTTATAACTAT
>JACCDH010204939.1_pt1 | contig 10875 bp, 2 predicted proteins | sample 7442481 | NCBI WGS metagenome assembly JACCDH01 (sample SAMN15323433, study PRJNA562643) | freshwater metagenome | isolation source: river surface water | place: USA:Blue River Watershed | collected 2017-08-15 | reverse complement strand
TCAAACGCGTGGTTACATTTTGGACAATGAATAATAAAGTCGGCCATTTTATTTTTTTTACAATTTACGAACGATACCTGAAACAAAAAACCCAGAACTTGTCTGGGTTTGTGCGGAAGAGGAGATTAATTATATAAAATATAAATATGTATATAATTAATTATAAATGACTTAATAAATTTTTTATGATAATATTTAGATAATAATTTATTAATTTAATATTTAATATTAATTAGTAAATTTGTTCAATTCTCCCAATAACTTTTTAGTAAGATTATATAGCACCTTCTACAATAGAAAAAGAAGGGTTATTTAATACACTGTGATTACATAAAAAATCTAATATGTTTAATATCAATTTTAAAAACAGGGTTCTATTCATAATTTTCTTCTGTTTTTTATTTTCAATTAACTATTCACAAGCACAGACTAATGTTAGCGGCGTAATTTCTTCAAATACAACTTGGACAAAAGCGAATAGTCCTTATATTTTAACCGGAAATCTACTTGTAAATAGCGGGATTACATTAACTATTGAACCAGGTGTTGTAATTAAAGTAAATCGTAGTTTATATATTAAAGTTGAGGGAGTTGTTGATGCTGTTGGTTTGAGTAATTCCAAAATCATATTTGAAACAAATTTATCTAATCCTACAGACACATCGAGAAATAGTTGGGAGGGTATTCAAATCAGGCCAACTGGTGGTAGTGTTATTAATAATGATTTGACACATTCATCTGGTACACGCTTTAAAAATGTAATTATAAAAAATGCAAAAACAGGCATTTATGTATACAATACCGGATTGTTTGTTCAGAATACTGAGTTTATTAATAATAATTATGGTATTGAATTTAGAAGTACTAATAATGTCTTAGTTGATAATTGTATTTTTACTAAAAATAATTTTGGAACTTATACTGAATACGAATCAAATAATTCTGATCCTACATCATCTATTCAAAACACTTTCATTCAAAATTCTTCTTTTCTATCAAATACTAATGGAAATTATTTTTTCTTGAATCAACGCGATTTTAAAAATCTTAATGTTAATAATAATTTATATAAAGAAAACGAAACAGGAGTAATATTTAGCGGAGGGGGCTATGGATGCAGAGTGTTTAGTGCATCCATTAGGTATAATAACTTTATTGATAACAAGAATAATGGGTTAGAAATTGGTCAAATTTATGGTGAGGGATCAGGTAGCGGCTTGCCTGTCTATCCTTTAATTGTTGAAAAGAATGCCTTTATAGGAAATAGTGTCAAATGGAGTTATGGCGGTGGAATTTCAGGTGTTACAGTAAAGTTTGTAAATAATATAATTTCCAATCCGAATGGAACAGGTTTAACGCTAATTGGTCAAACAAGTCGTAATGATTTATTTAACAATAATTACATATACTCAAATCTTAATGCAATTACAATACAAGGGCTTTATGGAAACTCATACTTACCATCAAATAAAACCTTTTCCTATAATACTATATCCGGTATTTCTTCAGCAGCACTTATTAGAACAATGGGAAGCGGTATGTCATTTACTAACAATAACTTTAATACACTTCAAAATCAAACGATTTTACAAGTTGGCGATGTAAATTCAGTTAATGCTGTTAATAATTTCTGGGGAACAACTTCTCTTTCTTCTATAAATGCGATGATTTATGATCGAAATGAAAATTTCGAGTTAGGCGCTGCGACTATCACAACTATTTTATCTTCTAAAAGTACTTCTGCTCCAATTTCAATCCCTAAAAATGTTGTAAAATCTATTACATCTGGGCGAGTGACTCTAACATGGTCGGCTAACCAAGAATCTGATGTTTCAGGTTACAAAATATATTATGGTGGATTTACAGGTTATTCTTATTCTAATTCTGTTGACGCAGGCAATGTTTTAACTTATACTTTACCTGCAGGTGTCGAAATTACTGATGAAATTGCGATAACTGCATATGATGCCAGTAAGGACGGGACAGATGATCAATTTGACGGAAATGAATCTTGGTATTCTCCAGCTAATTTATCAGTATCGGCTCCAACTAATTTAGTTGCAGATGCAGGTCCTAGAAACATAAAATTAAATTGGACTGCTTCTTCTTCTAGCGGAGTCAATAAGTATAATGTTTATAAATCTACTGATGGAATTAGTTATACCTTATCTTCTTCATCAAGAAATGTTTTTACAACTGAAGAATCAATTATTCCAGGAGTAACTTACTATTTTAAAGTAACGGCTTTTGATAGTTTAGATTTAAGTTATGATAATTATGGTTTAGAGAGTCCTTTTTCTAATGTAGTTAGTGCGGTGCCTACTAATAGAATATATGTAAATAGGGTAACTGGAAATGACCTAAATAATGGTAGTATAACTAACCCAGTTGCTAAATTGCAAATAGGACTTAATAAAGCACTTAACGGTGATACGCTTATTTTGTCAGATCATAATTATACCGAAAGGGTAACGATTACCGGCGCTGGAAAATCAATTACTATTGGATCTCAATATATGTTTGATTACGATACCACGCACATTGCTTCTTCCTCTTTGGATGGTACTGGATTTTTAACAAGTCATACATTAATTTCAAGTACAGCAAGTTTAAGTATACATGGCATTACAATTAAAAATATGTTTGGTATGGGTATTGATTGTAGTGCTGGAACTATTTTAAGTTTAAATAAAGTCCAAATTAATAATTTGGGTTTTAATAATGCAAATGTCTCTGAATACGTATTTAATGCACCTAAAATTCATGTGGATAGTACTACGATGTTTGGAAACCATGATATTAGTGGACTATTTAACGTACAGGACTCTGTAAGTGTCAAAAACTCTGACTTTTATAGCAATGAAGCTGGTTTATTGTACTATTCGACAAGTGGGGGTTCAAATAAAGCATTTTTATTTAATTCTTCATTTTCTAATAACAAGAGGGTTTCAAGGGCTGAGTACTTAATTCATAATGTACGTTCTCTAATTGCACAAAAAAATAAGTTTCAAAATAATACTCTTACACTAATATCAGGTTCAGGTGCTGCTTATCAGAGATTTGAAAATAATTTATTCTATAAAAACAACTCAGTTCTTCAAAGAGGTCCGCAGATGTCGAGTAGCGATAGTTTGATTATTTATCACAACACATTTATTGCAAATGGTACTGATATGAGTTTCAATTTATCTGGTAAATGGAAAGGTTTATTCTTTAATAACATAATTACAGGTCCTATAAATTTCAATGGACCAACACCCTCAAGGGGAGATTATATAAGTATTGAATTAAGAGGTAATATATTTAAAACTATTCCAACATTTTCTTATGTTGATACATTAAGTTCACTAAATGTTACGAGAGATAAAATCTTATTTAAAGATACTGCAATTTTAGATTTTAGATTATCTAACACAAATCCAGATTTAGGGGTAGGTTTCGAAAGTACTTATCCTATCTATGGGGATTTATTAGGAAATGCAAGACCAAATCCTGTGGGTTCGAAACCAGATATTGGTGCTTATGAAAACGAATTTTCTTTCGCTGCTCCCATTTTAACAAAAACAGAACCTGGAAATAAGAAAGTAGAGTTATTTTGGACGCAAACGCCCAATAGTAACATAAAAGGATATAAAGTTTATAGGAGTACTTCTTCTATTCCTGATAATAGTAATTCAACTTTTTTAGCAGACGTTTCTGGTGTTGGCAATTTAACTTACATTGACCAAAGTATTGGCTTAGTTAATCGGACCACTTATTACTATAGACTAAAAGCTGTTCATAATGACAATACTCTTAGTGGTTTTGGCAATGAATTAAAGGCAATTCCAGACGATGTGGCTGTACCTACTGATTTCAAATTAAACAATAGTCCTGCTTCTGCCAGATTGGGTTGGACACGAGCATCACAATTAGCAAGTCCTAAATATCAATTATTCAGAGGGACTAGCATTAATACCAGAACTTTATTAGTTGATAGTTTAAGCACGAATACATATGATGATGTAACACTCTCTCGTAACACTTCATATTTATATTGGATTAAGGCAATGGATACGACAGGTGCCTTAAGTGAATTTAGCGCCCCTATTACATTAACGCCAACTAACATTTGGTACGTAGATTCAGCGATAGGTAGTGATAATTTAGGTATTGGTTCCGAATCTGCTCCATATAAGAAAATATCAAAATCAGTTTCAAATTCAATAAATTTTGATAGCATATATATTAAGGATGGAACCTATACCGAAAACATCTCTTATCGAGACAAACAATTAAGTTTTATCGGGGTTAATGGTGCGACGAAAGTAGTTTTAAAGCCTTTATTGGCTAGCCAAATAATGGCGGTTACGCAAAATGGTGCAAAAAGCTTATTTAAAGGATTAACGTTTGCTAATGGAGGAAATTCCTCAGGCTCAGCAATCTATACTCAAACTTCAAATCCAATTATTGAAAATTGTATATTTAGGGATAACGGAATTAACTCAAGTGGTAGTATTTTACAACTAAACAGGAACAATTTTATTATAAAAAATTGCATAGTTTATAATAACAGCTCTAATGTATTTCTGGATTTATCAAATGGATTAGATTCGATCCCGTATATCTATAATCTAACATATGCGAATAATACAAATAGGTGGTTTTATGCAACTGGTATTACAACTTTTCCTCCAACATTTATTAATTGTATTATTTGGGATGCATCAACAATTGCGTATCAAGGTGGTATGTCCGTAGAAAATAGTATCATCAAAGGATCATTACCTGGAACAAATACTAATTTAAACGTAAGTCCTAATTTCGTTGATAGTGTAAATAATAACTTTCGCTTAAAAGATTTTTCTCCTGCCATAGGGTTAGGTTCATCTCAAACATCTGTAGATAAAGATTTTGAAGGGAATAATCGCCCATTACCACCTGGTTCTTCCCCTGATGCTGGAGCTTTTGAAAATATATACGATCATCCAGCTCCTTTTATTGGAACTGATAGTTCTAGAAATGGAATTATTTTATTAAAAATGTCGCAAACACCAGTTGGCTCAGTAAATAAGATTAGTGTATATAAAGGGATTGCACCATCACCAACTGTGAAGTATTCCGATACAACATTAGTATCAAGATATCCCGATAGTTTAAATTCTATTTTTAATAAAGTTTTATATTACAGATTAACTTCCACAGGGTCGAATAATTTAGAAAGTGGTTATAGTAATGAAATACGAACTATAGCGTTTACCCCACCAAATTTAAATTTTCCAGCTAATAGATCAGTTAGAACCGACACTGCAATTAATTTTCAGTGGGAAAAAATTGATAATGCATCTAATTATAAAATCCAATTTTCAACTGATTCTAATTTTGTTTCTGATGTAATTGAGGTTAGTAAAACTGATACTTCACTATTACGTAATGGCTTCATCGACAATACCACATATTTTTGGAGGCTTCAAACTAGTGATACAGTTCATTTTAGTAGATGGTCTAACATTTCTAGATTTCAAACTTTTGTGCGTAAGCCTATTTTAAATAATATAACCACTACTAATAATAATATTACTATTAATTGGACAGTACTCAATTCGCGAAACTTAAAGGCATTTAAGATATATAGAGGTACTACTACAAATCCTACAGTAAAACTAGATAGTATCAGTGCAAGTATTTTCAGCTACACTGACACTGTTGCAAACGGAATCAAATATTTTTACCGAATAACTGCTCTCAATACAGATAATATTGAGAGTGATTATAGTAATGAATTATTTGCAAATTCTTTTAACGGAACGTCACTTGACACCCCTATAAACAATAAAATTAAAGAACAATTGAAGCCAACATTTAAGTGGCGTAGTGTTCAGGATGCAACAAAGTATAATTTACAGTTATCTGCTGATTCTGTTTTTGGTAGTACAAGTATTGTTGATACTACAATTTCCGGTGTATCTCTTTTTTATAGCAAAGGTTTGGCTGATAATACGACATTCTTTTGGAGAGTTAGGGCTGGAGATGATAAAGGTTTTAGTAATTGGACTGAATTCAATTCTTTCCAAACTTTTGTATTACCACCTTCATTACAACGAGCAACTCCTTCAAATAAAAGAGATACTTTATTCTGGTCTGTTCAATCTCCAAATAATATAAAATATTTTAAAATCTACCGCGATACTGCAAGAATTCCTGTCAAGCTACTTGATTCAATAGCAGGTTCGCTTCGAACTTATATTGATACTAACGGTTTAAAGCTTAATATTAAATATTACTACAGAATTGTATCAGGTAATAGTCAAAATGTAGAGAGTGATTACAGTAATGAACTATCTGCAACACCTTTTAATACATTGCCTAAAGCAGTTTCATTATCCAACAAATCTTTTAACAATGTTGGTGAATTTAATTTTGTTCGAACAAATTATACCGCAGTTGGCAGTGTAGATCCAGATGGACAGATTACCTCTTATAAGTGGTTTGTTAATGATAGCTTAATTAATGATAAAGATTCTATCCTAATTAATTTCTTTAATCAAGGGACAAATAAAGTTAAACTTCTAATTGCAGATAATGATGGAGGAAAAGATTCATCCTCCGCTATTGTTAATTTAAGTTCATTTGTTAAGTCTTTCCAAGGTGGATTCCTTGGTGGTATTGCTGCATTGAGCCCAAATATCATTTATACAGCCGATTCTACATATAGTCCAGTCAATGGAGCTTCAATAAGTCGTTTAGATAGGAGTGGAAATACGATTTATCCGCTTGTTGTAAGTTCAAAAATATTCACTACCCCATCTGTTTCTTCTGATTCATCAGTTTTCATTACAAGTGGAAGCTCGTTGAACGGCTTCAATAAATCAGGCGCTCCACTTTGGTCAACTATACCATTGGGGGGATTATCTTTTGTAACGCCAACAATTGATTCATTATTTAATAGAATTTATGTAGGGGTATCTAATAAAAACTTCTTCGCTATTGATTATAAAACTGGTAAAGTTGTTTGGAATCTAATAGGCGATGCCCCAGTTAATGCATCTGCAATCATTACTGGTGATCGAAAATTGGTATTTACGAGTCAAGCAGGAACGCTTTATGGCTTTGATATTCGAACCAATATTGTGCAAACGGCACCAAAATGGACTACTAATTTTGGAGAGGTAGTAACAAAATCTCCCGCTGTAGACGCAAATAATAATCTGATAATTGGAACTGAAACTGGTAAAGTTTTGAAGGTTGCTTTAAACGACGACGGAACTATTACAAGAGCATGGTCTGTAAATGTTAATGCATCTATTCAGTCATCTCCAGTAATTGATGGTGATGGATTCATTTACGTTGGTAATGCCGTTGGGGACTTTTATAAGTTAGATGCTAATAATGGGACAATTGTATGGAAATATGAAACAGGTGCAGCAATAAAATCAACACCTACTATTTCTGAATTCGGTAATATATATATATCTAATACCAACGGCCTTGTGACAGCAATCACTACCAATAAGACTTTAAAATGGACATATCAAGCTGATGGACCAATTTCTGCAAATATGTTGTATATAAATAATATGCTATATATTGGAACAGAAAGGGGAAAGTTTTTAGCAATTTATGATAACCCTTCAACAAACACTGTTAACACTAGTTTGTCGATGAACGTTGATAAAAACCGCTTGAAAACATATAGTTACGGTAGTTTAGCTAGTGCTAGTCCTATAAATTTTGATAAGCATTATGACTACTATTATGAAGCGTACAAACAAGGTAAATTCAATCTTGTTTACATTGATACTGTAAAAGCTAAGGAGCCTATTTGGGGAACATTCCAAGGCAATTTTAGAAGGACTGGAAGTAAGAAGTTCGAGTGCCCCGAAACACCTGTCATTCAAGTACCTAATTGTGTAACACCTTCTGATAGTATTAGAGTTTCAACCAATACCATGACGAATAGGTATTGGATTGTAAACGATGTTAAGTTAACGAATGTGACTTCGAATTCAATTGTAGTAAAAACTTCAGACAAATTTAAGTTGATGGCATTTAATAGTGTTGGTTGTGAAGTTCTTTCTGGTGATCCTACATTTACACCTAACTCTAATATCTCAAAACCTGAAATAGTTACCAGCAATGGTACTGGAAAAATTTGTGAAGGTGACAGCCTTGTTTTAAGTTCTTCTATTGATGCAGCTAAATATCAATGGAACTATGCTGGAGCTGCAATTACAAATCAGAAGTCTAAGAATTTTAAAACTACACTTGCTGGGTCATATAGTTTGACTGTAATCAACAATTTCGGTTGTTCCGCAACCTCTGATTTGCAACTAGTAATGGTAAATAAAATACCAAATAGTCCAATTGTAACACCAATTATATATTGTCTTAATTCGACACCTACTCAAGTGTCAGCTGTAAATTCAAATACTGATACATTAGTTTGGTATAATTCTGCAACTGGAGGTGTTGGTTCAAGAGTTGCTCCTACAGTAAATACTTCTACTATAGGTACAGTTAGTTATTATGTAAGTCAAATTAATAATAATGGTTGTGAGAGTTCTAGATCAAAATTAGATGTTACAATTACAAATCCGCCAACTAAACCAACTATAACAGCTGCTGGCTCTACTTCTTTTTGTACAGGAGGAAGTGTGGTATTGAATTCTTCATCTAGTTCAGGAAATCAGTGGTATAAAGATGGGTTACTGATTAGTAATGCAACATTAGCTTCATTTACTGCATCCACATCCGGAAAGTATAGTGTAAGAGTGCTTCACTCTGGTGGATGTATTGTTGCTTCAGATGAAATTCAAGTTTTAAGTGACGTATCTACTTCTTTAACTATTCCAATAGTAAATAATATCACATCCGATTCTACTATTTGTTTTAAGGATTCACTAGTACTTAAAAGTTCTACTTTTTATGATAAATACTTATGGAGCAATGGAGATACAACATCTTCAACAGTAATTAGAAATTCTGCTAAAGTTAGTTTGCGTGGGCGATTAAATGGGTCCACATGTTTTTCATTACCATCTGCTATAGCTACAGTGGTTAAAAATTCAAACATTATTCCAGAAATATCTTCGCAACTAAATTCATTAATTTCAACAAATTCTAATAACTATAAGTGGTTTAAGAATAATTTAATTGTGCCTGGCGTAACAGCAAATGTTCTATTTAATCCTTCTGTTGGCGTTTATAGGGTAGAGACCAGTTTAGATAAATTTTGTTGGGATGCTTCGCAAGATTTTATGGTTATTACAAATAATCAGCCGTTATTAACGGATACAGTTCAGTTAACAGTTTTCCCTAATCCATCTTCTGGTATATTTAACGTAGTAGCAGATTTCGAGAAAATCACTAATGTGGTTACTAAGGTAACAGTTGTCGATATTAATGGAGTGCTTGTATATCAATCTCAACGGTTACTCTTCTTTAGTAAGAAAATCATGTTACCTGTAAATGTAGGAACAAGAAAAGGGGTATTTGGTGTTCACATGGATATAAATGGAACTGTCAAATCAATAGTAGTTGTGGTTAATTGATGAAATTAACTTTATAAATTAGATATGAAATGAAAAAGGGAAATATAATTCAGCTATTTTTTTTAACTACCTTATTATTTATAGTAGGTTGTACAAAGGATAAAGAAGTTCAACCTATTGCCAAACCAACTGCTCCTACAAATATTGTAGCGACGCCTGGAGATGGGCAAGCAATTATTCAATTTGCAGCTCCTTTAAATGCGGCTAGTGCTAATATTATAGGTTATACTGTTACATCAACGCCCGGAAATATAACAGCATCTGGCATTAAAAGCCCAATTACTATTATTGGACTCACAAATGGTACATCTTATCAATTTAAGGTTGTTGCTGTTAATAGTGCTGGTATTGGGGAAGAAAGTGTTTCATCAAATACGGTAGTGCCTGTTTCTACTGCAACAAGTAATAAGGTATGTTCAGTTATGAGTATTAATAGGTACAATAATGGCGCTAAAAGTGATTATGCCTTAACAGTATTTTATGATTTCGTAAATAGACCTACCAAGATGATTATGTATGATAGTTTACGAAAAATCAAAGAGTATGAAGCAAGTTTTGTTTATCAATCCGATGCGATAGTGATTGATCAGCACCAATCATTTAAAATTGATCCAACTACTCAGCAAATTCGAAGTTATACTACCAAAGAAAATTTGAATAACTCAAATTCTGATACTTATTTGTATACTTATACTTACAATGATTCTGGTTATTTAGTTGCAAAAAATCAATTCATTAATGGCTCCCAAAAACCAGTTTACACTACTAATTATAATTATGATAATAACAATCTGCTTATAGGTTGTACTATGGTATTAGCTTCAACAAATAAAAAGGTACTCGAATCTACTATTAACTATGAAACTACTAGGATAATTAAAAGTTTTATCTATAGTTTTCCTGATGGATTTGAAAGTTTCAAATTTTCACCTTTTTTAAACTACGGTAAAAAAATGAAGTATCCAGTTAAAACAATGGTCACTAAATTATATGACCCTAACAATAATAATTTATTAGATACTTGGACTAGCTCATATGGCTCTTATACTTTTACACCTGAAAATTATGTTAGTCAGGGTGTACAATCCGGTGATCTGCAGCAAGGTTTTGGGTTCTTTTACGGAAAAATTGGGTTTACTTATTTATGTCAATAATTTAATATTCCCATAAATTGTAGTTTTCTACTATTTTCCTAGCATAATTTGACCGCTCACATTATGAAACAAAAAACCCAGAACTTGTCTGGGTTTGTGCGGAAGAGGAGATTCGAACTCCCACGCCCGGTAAAAGGCGCTACCACCTCAAGGTAGTGCGTCTACCAATTTCGCCACCTCCGCATGCTTTT
>JACCDH010306026.1_pt1 | contig 10879 bp, 10 predicted proteins | sample 7442481 | NCBI WGS metagenome assembly JACCDH01 (sample SAMN15323433, study PRJNA562643) | freshwater metagenome | isolation source: river surface water | place: USA:Blue River Watershed | collected 2017-08-15 | reverse complement strand
TGATTAGAAGAATTGAGAGAACACAGATGATGGACAACTCCAGCTGGATGACCGTTTATCCGGAGATCGTGTTGCTGGTCATGGCTTGCGTGATCGCGCTGGCCGACCTCTTCGTGAAAAGCCCCAAGCGCACTTTCACCTATGTGCTGACTTTGTTGTCGCTCGGTGGTGTGGCCTTGTTACATGCCCTGTATGCCGATGCGGGTCAAACGCTTTACGGCTTTGACCGTTTGGTGGTCAGCGACCCCATGGGGCACTGGCTCCGCTGCTTTGCCGCCCTGGCCGTGATGGTGACCTTGGTCTATTCGCGTCCCTATGCGGCTGACCGTGACATGCTGCGTGGCGGTGAGCTCTTCAGCCTGAGCGTGTTTGCCTTGCTGGGCATGAGCTTCATGATCTCGGGCCAGAACTTCATTGTGATTTACCTGGGCCTGGAGCTGCTGACTTTGTCCAGCTACGCCTTGGTGGCTTTGCGCCGTGACCACACGGCCGCGACCGAGGCAGCCATGAAGTACTTTGTGCTGGGTGCCATGGCTTCGGGTTTCTTGCTGTATGGCATGTCCATGATGTATGGCGCCACCGGCAGCCTGGAATTGTCCGAAGTGCTCAAGGCCATTGCCACAGGTCAAGTCAACCACCAGGTGTTGGTGTTTGGTCTGGTCTTCATCGTGGCAGGTCTCGCGTTCAAGATCGGTGCCGTGCCCTTCCACATGTGGATTCCGGACGTTTACCAAGGCGCTCCCACGGCCATCACCCTCATGATCGGTGGCGCGCCCAAGTTGGCTGCGTTCGCCATCATGATGCGTTTGCTCGTTGAAGGTTTGTTGCCTTTGGCCTTTGACTGGCAGCAAATGTTGTCGCTGTTGGCCATTGGCTCTTTGCTCATCGGTAACCTTGCTGCGATTGCCCAGACCAATCTCAAGCGCATGTTGGCCTATTCGACCATCGCGCAGATGGGCTTTGTGCTGCTGGGCTTTGTGGCAGGCGTCATCAATGGTCAAACCACTCTGGCGGCCAACGCCTACAGCTCGGCCATGTTCTACATCGTGTCTTACGTGTTGACCACCCTGGCCGCTTTCGGTGTGATCATGTTGCTGGCGCGTCAAGGTTTTGAGAGCGAAGAAATCACCGACCTGGCAGGTCTCAACCAACGCAGCCCTTTGTACGCTGGCGTGATGGCGATCTGCCTGTTCTCGATGGCTGGTATTCCGCCCATGGTGGGCTTCTACGCCAAGCTGTCGGTTTTGCAGTCGCTCATCGTCTCGGGTCAGAGCTTCTACATGGGCTTGGCGATTTTTGCGGTCATCATGTCCCTGATTGGTGCGTTCTATTACCTGCGTGTGGTCAAGGTCATGTACTTTGACGAACCCGTCACAGCTACTACCGTGTCAGCTAGCGCCGATGTGCGCGTGGTGCTCTCGGTCAATGGCTTTCTGGTCCTCGTGCTGGGCATTGTGCCGGGTGCCTTGATGGCGCTGTGTGCCGACGCCGTGGCCCGCATGCTGGCCATCTGACCACCTGCCATGTCCACCTCCTTGCAAATTGGCTTTTTGCTGCTGTTGGCTTTGCTGGCGGCCAATTTGCCCTTTGCCAACCAGCGCATCTTGCTGGTGGGCCCGCAGCGCAGCTCCAAACCACTGCACTGGCGCTTGGCCGAATTGGTTGTGCTCTACTTTGTGGTGGGCGGTGTCGGCCTCGCGCTTGAAAACCACGGCGGCCAGATCGCGCCACAAGGCTGGGAGTTTTACGCCGTCACAGGCACCATGTTTGTGACGTTGGCGTTTCCCGGTTTTGTTTACCGCTACCTGATGCACCGCCAGCATTGAGCACTTGCTGGCGGGGACACACGCATGCCTGACGATCATTTGATCGAGCACCGGGTGAGCCAGGAAGAGCTGCTTCACGGTCATTTCCTGCATGCTTTTCGCGACACGGTTCGCCTGCCCAACCAAACGCTCGCCACCCGCGAATACGTGGTCCACCCGGGCGCGGTCATGGTCATTCCCTTGCTTGAAACCCCTGAGGGGTTGCGGCTGGTGCTCGAGCGGCAATACCGTTACCCGGTGGCACAAGTGATGATCGAATTCCCCGCTGGCAAACTCGACGCCGGCGAAGACCCGTGGTTGTGCGCCCAACGCGAACTCATGGAGGAGACGGGCTACACCGCCCGCCAGTGGGCGAGGGCGGGCGTGTTGCATCCGGTGATCGCGTATTCGACCGAAGTGATCGAAATCTGGTTTGCCAAAGACCTCACGCTCGGCGAGCGTCAACTGGATTCGGAAGAGTTTTTGGACGTGTTCACCGCCACCCCGGCCCAGTTGATGGCCTGGTGCCGTGACGGTCAGGTAACGGATGCCAAAACCCTCACCGGAGCGCTTTGGTTGCAGAATATGCTCAGCGGCGATTGGCCGTTGACTTGGCATACCCTGCCCTGAAACATACCGTCATGAAAGTCCTCGACCTTCAATGTTCGCAGGGCCACAGCTTTGAAGGCTGGTTTGGCTCGCAGGGTGACTACGACGCGCAGCGTGCCCGAGGCCTGGTCACGTGTCCGCTGTGCAATGACAGCGACATCGTGAAGATGCTGTCTGCGCCGCGTCTGAATCTGGGGCATGGTGTGGCCCCGGTGCCGCCAGCAGCGGCTGCCTCTGGCGCGCAAAGCACAGCTGTCACCAACCCATCGGCATCGCTTGATCAAACGTTGCCCAGCCTGTTGCCTTCAGACAAACAGACCTTGCAGCAGATGCAAACGGCCATGCTGAACATGGTGCGCCATGTGATGGCCAACACAGAAGATGTGGGCCCTCAATTTGCCGAAGAGGCGCGCAAGATCCATTATGGAGAACGCGAAGAGCGCAACATCCGTGGCCAAGCTACTCGCGAAGAAACCGAAGCCCTGCTTGAGGAAGGCATTGACGTCATGCCCTTGCCTGTGCCGGAAAACCTCAAAGGTCCGCTGCAATAATTGCCCAACACCTGCTCTTGGCCTTAGCGGGCACTGAGTCCATGTGGGAGCGAGCTCCCCGCTCGCTGTCAGCCAGAGCCATTGCAGGCAATCGGCCGCAGGCGCGACCTCGCACAGAGAATGGTTAGAACATGAAACACGCCCTGCACATCGACGATGCCGAAGTTGAGATGAGTGCTATCCGGGCGCAAGGCCCGGGTGGGCAAAACGTCAACAAAGCCTCCAGCGCCATCCAGCTGCGCTTTGATGTGGCCAACTCTTCCTTGCCCGACGGCGTCAAGCGGCGGTGGTTGCAGTCGGGCGACAGCCGCCTCACGCAAGAGGGTGTGTTCATCCTCAAAGCCCAACGCCACCGCACCCAGGAAGCCAACCGGGCAGACGCCTTGGCACGCCTGTACGAAACCCTGGAGCGCTACGCCAAGCCCCCCAAACCCCGCAAAGCCACCAAGCCCACTTATGGCTCGGTGCAAAGGCGGCTGGAGGGTAAGGCGATGCAGTCGAAGTTGAAGGCCAATCGTAAGAACGACCACGGAGTTTGATGGGCTCGGTCTCAAGGGACCGGCCCGTCAACGCCCCTTGATGGCCACCATGCTGGCCATGCTGCGAGCGCTTTGTTCGTAGCCTGCAGGCGTCAGGTGCAGCAGATCGGCTTGCATCCAGCCCTTGGCCAACCACTGCACCGAAGCGCCGGGACCGCCCATGGCTTTTTGCCAGTGCCAGTGGGTGCAGCCTTTGGCACTGGCCAGGCGGTATTGGCTGTCGTTGATCAGGCGCACGGTGTTGGCCGAGCGTTTGGCGTCTGGTGGGCCGATCAGCACGCAGCGCGCTCGGGGGTAGGCGGCTTTCAGGCGGGTGAGGCTGGCGTTGAGCTGGGCTTCGTAAACGCCGGCTTTGAAGTCCGGGTCCAGCGATTCATTGGTGCCTGACTGCAGGATGACCACGTCGTAGCCAATGCCCAAGGGGTCTTGCTCGCGCAGGTGGGCGGTGTCGACCACGCGCCAGCCCTTGGCGGTAGCACCGGGGATGCTGAAGACATCGAGAATGACCTGGGTTTTGCTCTCGTAGACCGGGGCGAAGCCGTCGATGCGGATCTGGCCTGCAATGACCCGCAGACGCAGGGTGGCAAAGGCCTGATCGGCCTGCACCCTCAGGCGCTGGCTGCCACCAGGCCCCAGGTTGACCGTGGCTTCTGCGCCGTCGTCCACAGTGATGCCCAGCACCAGGCTGCGCTCGGCCTTGTCCTTCGTAAAGTGGATGTCCACCCATTTCACCCGGGTCTGGGCATCGGGATAACGGAAATCCAGCCACATGAAGGCCCCAGCATCGTCAGTGCCCAAGCTGACCAGTGATTTGGCGTAGGCCAGCGGGCCTTCGTGGGGCGTGCGGTAGGCCATGTTCAGCTGCCAGTCATCGCTCAGGCATGCGCGGCGTAAAGGGTATCGGACCCCTTTCAGGCCAAAAGTCGGGGCGATGAAGCTGGGGTGGGTTTGGGCACGCGGCAGGCGCAGGGCGTCCAGCAGGCTGTCGGTGAAAGTGCCCGATGCCGTGTGGCTGTCGCCCCAAAGGCCGATTTTGAGCCCCGGTGTGTGGCTGTGGGCGGGGGCTGCGTAGGCTTGCATGAAGCTGGGCGGCTCTGGCTCGGGGGCGTCAGGTGATGGGGCCAGGCCTGCTGCTCGGGCCATGGTTGCTGCTTGGCCGGGGCGCGGCGTGCTGGCAAAGGCCCGTGACTTGTGGGCCGGGCAGCTGAATTCGGAGGGGGTGGCCTGGCCGCTGACGCGCAGCAGTGCCATGTCCTGCGCCGCGAGGGGGCTCAGTGAGCAGCAGGCCCCAACGAGTGCGGCGAAGAAACGATAAAAGACCGGTGTCAAAAAGTGTGTCCGTTCAAGCTGGAGAGGCCGTGTTTGTAACACTTGTGTGTGTGTATTTGGGGGTGGATTGACTTGATTTCTGGCTCAAAAATTGCTCATAACGAGCTGACTGTGGAATATCCGTCAATTTTTTGGCGTCCGTGCACCTCTTGTGCCGGTTGCCCATGATGCCATGACCTTGCTTGCTTTAACGCCATTCACGCCCCAGGCGTCCGAATCATCGGACCGCTTGGCGCTAGCGTCTGCGCGTTCGGGCACGCAAGGGGCATTTTCCCAGACCTTGTCCCAAGTGACCCCGCCGGGTGAGGTGGTGACGGTGCGCGCGGGCGATACGCTCAGTGGGTTGATTCAAAAACGCTTGCAGGCCTCGAATGGGGGGCTGCAGCTCTCGGCCGATCAGCTGTACCGCGTGGCCCTGAAGGTGGCGGCAGACAACGGCATTCCCAACGCCAACTTGATCTACCCGGACCAACGGATTGATTTGTCCTCTGCCTCGACCTTGGCGATGGCCGAGGTCTTGCAGCCTGACACCCCAAGCACAGCATGGGCGGGGGGCGCGCCCAACCCAACGGCATCGGCCAACCGCATGGCAGTGTCTCCAAATGGCCCGGCCTCGGCTGGCCCCCAGGCGTTTTTGGCGCAGCACGCTCAGGCCGCCCGACAGGCGCAGGCCAGCAGCGGTATCCCGGCCACTTTCATGGTGGCGCAAGCCGCGCTCGAAACCGGCTGGGGCCGACACGAGATCCGTTTTGACGACGGTCGCACCTCGCACAACCTCTTTGGCATCCGTGCCGGGGCCAACTGGAAAGGGCCAGTGGCCGAGATCTGGACCACCGAGTTTGTCAACGGTACTGCGCAAAAGGTGCGCGGGCAGTTCAGGGCTTATGGCAGCTATGAAGAGTCGTTCAACGACTACGCCCGACTGATCAGTCAGAGCCCGCGCTATGCCAACGCCATGCGCAGCCTGGCTGACCCCCAGGCCTTCGCCACCGCTTTGCAGCAAGCCGGTTATGCCACGGCACCAAATTACGCGAGTGTGTTGTCTTCTCTCATCCAGACCACCCAGCGCCTGCAAGGCGATGCGATGGCTCTGGGCGCCACGCCGACACCCACCCCCGTACCAAACGCTTTGCCCACCACCGCCCAGATATTGGGGTTGCGCAGTGCGGGCCAGCTGACCGCTGACAGTGGCCTGAGCGCCCTGAACACTTTGCCTGGCAGTGCAGCTTTGCCGGTTATTGCTTCGCGGCAATGGCGGCATTCGCCTTACGCCGAACTGGGGACACCCAAGACCATTCCCTGATGTGCGGTATCGTGCTCAGTCGCCCGTGCTGGGTTGAACGGCAGGCTTGCCTGAGGCGACCGCATCTTGGCTTGCACTTTGGGGTGTGGGTGGGCTGGATTCAGCAGGTGCCGTGGTGGGAGAGGGCGCATGCGCGGGCACAGCCCCCTGGGCAGGCCCCTGTGTCGGCGTGCGATCCGCTTGGGCACCCAGGCTGGCAGCTTCGCTCTGGGCAGGTGTTTTGGGCAACTGCGGGCGCTTGATTTGCTGCAGTGTCGGTCCGCTGGTCAGGGCTTCGGGCAGACCCAAGGCCATCCGAATCTGGTTGTAATAAGCATGAATCCCGCTGCCTGACAGGTGGATGCCGTCTTGCACGAAGTAGCCCGGGTTCGCCTGGCCGATGGCATGCCAGTCGACCAGCTGCACATTGCCAAAAGCCGGGCTGATCCGCGCGATCAGTTCGTTGTTGGGACTGGTCCAGCGCCTGGCGCCGTACACATTCAACACCACCACAGTTTTGCGGTCGGCCAGTTGCTCCAGCAAGGCGCGAAACTGCTTTTCTGCCAGATAGCCATTGGTGCCGAGGTGGATGACCGCAGCGTCACCCAGTTGCGCTGTTTCGCGCAGGCTTTGCACGACTTTCAGGCCATCGCTGCCTTGTCTGCCTACTTTGGCCTCCACAGAGGCCGATGGCAGGCGACGCAACAGGTAAGGGCTAGCCCCCAGCAACACCGAGTCGCCCACCAGTGTGACTCTCTGGTAGTGGTTTGCGCTGGCGTTGGGCGGTGTCAGCGCTTGGAGGCTGGCCGCTGCGCCCTCGGCACTCTGGGCGCTCTGGTCAGGTTGTGCTTCAGACTTTGACGCGTCACGCGTGGTGGCTGGTGGCTTGCCTGACTCGCTGGCTGGGCTGGAGGCTGTGGGCAGCGTGTTTGTCTTGATCTTTGTGGCGGTGTCGGGCATGAAGACGAGGACGGCGGCGTTGACCAGCAACAAAACCACCAGGGCGATGGTTGAGCCGCGTCGCCAAGCTTGACCTGAGCGGCCGGGGCTCCAGCGGGTTTCCACCCAGCGGTATGAGGCTTCGGCGCACAGCAGGGTCAGCAAGAGCCGCGCAGCGTTGACCCAGCTGAGTTCCAGCGCGTCGGCTTGTGGCGAGGGGCGCAGCCAGACCACCACGGGCCAATGCCACAGGTACAGCGAATAAGACCGCGCACCCAGCCACAGCATCGGGCGTGTGGAGAGCATCCATGTCACCCAGGTGCCCTCCCGGGTGGCCGCAGCAATGACGCCGCAGGTCAGCGCGGCGGCCAGCAAGAACCCGCCTTGGTACAGAGCGGGCATGCCTTCGTGGGTTTCGGCCATGCCCCAGATCAGCGCGGCCAGCGCCGCAGTGCCAGCCAGGTTCAGGACCTCGTCGCTCGCTGGTGAGGCCATGCGGATTTTCCAGGGGTTCCACCAGGCGGCCAGAGCCGAGCCTGCCAGCAGTCCCATCAAGTGGGTGTCGGTGCCCAGGTAGACGCGGCTGGGGTCGCCGCCTTCGATTTGGGTCAGATACAGCCAGGCCATCCAGCCTGTGCTGGTGAGGGCAATCCAAGCCGCCGCCACGCCCAAGCCTGTGCGGCCGAGCCGGTTCAAAAGCCACAGCGCTGCCAGCGGCCACAGCAGGTAATACTGCTCTTCTACGGCCAAGGACCACAGGTGCTGCAGCAGGCGGGGCTGTTCAATCGCCTCGAAGTACGACTGCTGCGCGACGATCTGCCACCAGTTGGACAGGTACAAAAATGCAGCGGGCAGGTCTTCGCGCAGGCGAGGCAGTGCGGCGGGTTGCAGCAGTGGTGTGAGCGGGACCAGCAGCAACAGCATGACCAGCGCCGCCGGGAACAGGCGGCGCGCTCGGCGCAGGTAAAAGGCCGAAAAATCAATGCGCCCGGTTTGGGCGTGCTCTTGCAGCAGCAGGGCCGTGATGATGAAGCCCGACACGGTGAAAAAGATGTCCACACCCAGAAAACCTGCGGGCAAGAAATTGCCCAGGTTCAGGTGGTAGCCGATCACGGCCAGCACGGCCACGCCGCGCAGACCGTCGAGGCCCGGCAAACGCGCCAGAGCGCTCATGGCTTGGTCAGCCCGAAGTCGGCGACGAAGGTGTTGGCCAGTTCGCGGTAACCCGCCGAGGTGAAGTGGATCAGGTCAGGTGCCATCAGGGCGGGGCTTTTGCGGGCCCAGGCGTAGGCGCTGCCCACACCGCCCATGGCCGTTTGCATGCTCCAGGCAGCGCAGCCGTGTTGCGCGGCCACCTCGGCCTGAATGCGACCGATCTGCTCGTGGATGCGGGCGTATTTCAGCAAATTGACCGAGGGCTTGGTCTTGGCGGGTTTGGCTGGCTTGACCGCCTTCCCAGACTTGCTGTCCTTGGTGTTCTTTGCGGTCTGACCTTTGACGGACTGTTTGGGGCTGCTCTTGCCTGTTTTGGATTTGGCCACCCGGATGCCTCGGTCTCCGGGGGCGATCAGCACGCACTGCGTTTGGGCAAAGACTTGGCGGAAGTTGCCCACCGCCCGGGTGAGCATCTCCCGGTAAGCGGCTTCGTTGAAGCGCGGGTCATTGCCCTCGTTGGTGCCAAAAGCGATCAGGGCCAGGTCGTAGCTTTGGTCGTTGAACCAGGACGCCAGATACCCCAGATCGCTGCGCACCCAACCCGCCATGGTGGCACCGGGGTAGGCAAAGAGGTCCAGATGGTAGGCCGCTGAAGCGGGTGGCTCCGCCAGCTTCAGGCCTTGAAAGCGGAAATCTCCCTCGACCACGCGGATCTGCAAGGTCGACAGGGCGACAGAGGTTTGCAGCGCCAAGGCCTGCGGGCCTGCCTGCGCGTTGAGCTTGACCAGGGTTTCGGCTTCCCCATCCACGCTGATGGCCAGCTGCGTGCTGCCTGTGCCGTCGCCGTGGTAGAGCAGTTGCAGGTTGTTGTGGCGGGCTTGCCCCTGGGCATCGCGCAGGTCCAGGGCCAGCGTGGCGCCAGGTCGCTTGGCCACCAGGCTGGTCATGCCCGGGCCGGGGGCTGCCGCGGCATCGGCGTGGGCATAAGCCATCGCGCGTGCCCAATCGCCGGACAAACAGGTTTTGCGCACCAGTCCCCGCACCCCGCCATGGCCGACGCCAGCGTTGACAAAGCGGCTGTTCACGGTGGCATCGGCAGGCACCAGGCTGCGCACCAGCTGGTCACTGAAAAAAGCCGCCGCGGTGTGGCTGTCACCCCAGATGGCCATGCGCCAGCCGTTGGGTCGCGCTTGCAGTGTTTGTCGTGAGTGGGGCGCTGGGGGCAGGGTGGTGGCGGTGATTTGCAAGGCCTCGCTGACGTCCTCGTCGTCCGGCAGTTCGGTCGGCTCGGCCTTGGCGGCAGGGGGGCTCACCCGCGCTGGGCTTTTGCGTGGGCACACCAGTTCCACATCGCGAGCACCCGCATTGGCGATTTGAAGCGGTGCAAAGGACGCATTCAGAACCGGAGTCGGCCCTGTCGCCCCAGCTGCCTGGCTGAAGCACAACAACACTAGAAAGAGAAAACGCATGTCTTGACTTTGAAACGCACTCGCATTCATCAGCCCATGAAGTGAGGAGCCAATGCAGTCCTCTAGTGTAGGGCCTTCATCTCGGGTGCTTTCAAGCTTGCAGCAAGCCAAGCGCCAGCGTCTGCACACGTGTGCTGGCCGGTTGCGGACCATCGGCCTGCACCACATGCCGCTGCGGCATGCTGCGCAGCCAGGTGATTTGGCGCTTGGCCAGTTGGCGCGTGGCAAAGATGCCGCGCTCGCGGATCTCGGCCTCGCTCCAGCCTTCGTCCAGCCCTTGCCAGGCCTGGCGGTAACCCACGCAGCGCATCGAGGGCAGGTCGGCGTTCAGGTCGCCGCGCGCTTTGAGCCGCTTGACCTCGTCCAGAAAGCCTTGCGCCATCATCTGGTCAAAGCGTTGAGCGATGCGCTGGTGCAGCCAGTGACGGTCGGCAGGCTCCAGGCTGATGACGGGCATGTGCCAGTCGGGTGCCGAGGCTTTGGCGCTTTGGTGGAAGGAGGACAGGGTTTGACCCGTCGAAGTCCACACCTCCAGGGCGCGGCCAATGCGCTGGCTGTCGCCCGGGGCCAGCCGAGCGGCGGTGATCGGGTCCACTTGGGCCAGCAGGGCATGCATGGCAGGCCAGCCCAGGCTTTCGGCTTGTTGCTGAATTTGGCTGCGCACCTCGGTGTTGGCGGCAGGCATGTCGTTCAGGCCTTCCAGCAAGGCCTTGAGGTAGAGCATGGTGCCCCCCACCAGCAAAGGTGTCTTCCCGCGAGCGCGAATCTCCCGGATCAAGCGGGTCGCGTCTTTGGCAAATTCGGCCGCGCTGTAGCTTTGCAGCGGGTCGAGCGTGTCGATCAGGTGGTGCGGCACGGCGGCCAGTTCTTCGTGGGTGGGCTTGGCGGTGCCGATGTCCATGCCCCGGTACTCCAGGGCCGAGTCCACGCTGATGATCTCGGCGCCGCCTTGCGCCTGCAGGGCTTGCGCTAGGGCCAGGGCCGCAGCGGTTTTGCCGCTGGCTGTGGGCCCGACGATGGCAATGGCATCGATGGCTGAGGCGTGGTTTGGGCTCTGCATGGGGTGTTGAGTGCTCATGCCGTTTGGGCCGCTGCAAGCACTGGGCGGCCATGTCGTTGCACCGCGGTCCAGGCCACGCCGGTGATGAAAACGGCGCACAGCAGCAAGCCATGGGCCAGCGCAAACACCGGGCGGTCCATG
>JACCDH010600119.1_pt1 | contig 10880 bp, 6 predicted proteins | sample 7442481 | NCBI WGS metagenome assembly JACCDH01 (sample SAMN15323433, study PRJNA562643) | freshwater metagenome | isolation source: river surface water | place: USA:Blue River Watershed | collected 2017-08-15 | reverse complement strand
GCACCACCTGCTAATACAAAAGCAGTGGACTCTGTGAACAATGCATCACCCGATCTTAGATAACGAATATAATTGGTTGATCCATTAGATGTGGAAGTCCAAAAATATCCTTGTAATGTAATATTGGATGAAGATCCTGCATCTCCCATATACCCACCTGGTAGTCCTGTAAAGCCAGAACTATTGGTAGCACCCGTATTGGGTGAAGCCCAATGAGACAAGCCAGCTTCTTTTAACTTACCACCTGCATTGGTTCCCAAAAAACTAATCAAGGTATTAAAATCTGCTCTGGTTGGAATTCTAAAACCTACTGGACAAATATTTCTAGAATCGTTTACTGCATAACCATTATATAATTTACCATAAGTAATATCATTCGCTATATCATAATTATAATAACACCATGATGGAAGAACTACTGATCTACTAAAAGCTAGATTTGCTCTTTCAATATTGGTGCCATCTTGATATACTTCAAGATCTAAATTATATTTCATCCAAACCTGTGTGCCAATAATTATTGTAGGTACTTCATTGTTTACCAAGAATCCTTGAGGCACCACTTGCGCTTGAATAAATGAATTTAAAAACATACTCACCAAAAAAATTAGACGCAGTTTTTCCATTTAAAAATTTTTGACAATAGTTGCATAAAATAAAGTTCCATCATATACCAAAGTGACAATATCTAATTTAGATGCAGTAGTTGTTAAAGTTGGCGCTACTCCCCCAGCCCATTTCCAAGCCGCCGGGAAACTCACTGTTCTTGACCCAGTTGCATCTTGAACAAACTTCACTAAATAAGTGCCCACGGCAGCATTGCTTGTTATAAGGGTTGTAATGTTCGCTCCTAAATTTATTGTAAATACATTGCCTGTACTTAAATCAATATTGGTGGTTGCTGCAGCTGTAGTTGCTGTCGGCATGGTTAGTTTATATCTCTTTGCTGTTATATCACCCGTTGCATTAACAGAGCTTGCTGTGGCTGCCCCAATATTAGGGGTTATTAAAGTGGGTGTATTTTCTTTAACTACTAATCCAGTTCCTGTTGTACCAATAGAACTTAATGCACCTGCTGCGGAGTTTGCCACTATTCCACTTACGTTCAATCCTGTTACATTCAGACCCGAAAAACTAGGAGAACTTGACGTAGCTACTGTTTGACCAATGCTTATTGTATTGCCTCCAGATAAAGTCACCCCAGTACCTGCCACTATGGTTGATTGTTTATTATTAAAAATTTGCCAATCTGTTGAAGAGAGTGCACCTGTATTACTACTGGTAGCTGTTTGAATAGAAATAGTATTGGATGTTCTACTCAATGGTGCTGTAAAACTTAATGGCGCTTCAAAATCGCTACCTGCGATTGCTTCGGAAACCGCACCAGATCCGTTGGCTTTTAAAATACCATTATTGGTTCCAGCACCTCCATATATTGCTCCAATCACAGATGCATTCCAAGTACCTGTAGTGATGGTACCCAATGTGGTTAATGATGTAGTACCTGCAATGGGCGAAGCACCAATGGTATTATAAGAAATTGTTTTTGCACTAGACCCATTAAAACTGGTTGGTGATGTTGCTCCTGTACCTGAACTATTAAATGTAATAGTATTTGTTGTATTTGCAGTAATATTGATATCCGCACTTCCATTAAATTCTACTCCGTTAATGGATCTTGTAGTTTCCAAAATACTTGCAGACGCAGCATTGCCAGTGGTGTTTTGATTAAGTGTAGGGATATCAGCTGCTACCAATGTTCGAAAACTAGGAGCACCATTAATACCATTAGGAGCTGCATACATTGTATTGGCTGATTGAACTCCAATTGCATTCATTTTATTATTAAAAGTATTCCAATCAGTAGAACTTAGAAATCCGCTTGAACTATTACCCGATTGCGAGATACTTAACTTAGTATTGCTTGTATTATAATTCAATGGTGCTTCTGCCAATAAAAAACCATTCACTGCTGTCTTCACTCTCGCATCGGTATAATATAAATTCGTTCCTTCATTAATATCAGAACTTGTCAAGACAATAGAACCTGTAGTGTATCCATTTACAGAAGACACTGCAGCTGGCATTAATAATTCCAACCAATTACTTAACACAGTTGGATCTGATGCACTTAAAACATAGTTCTTGCTATTGTCTGTTCTAATAGCAATACTTCCGACCACAGCAGACGATAATGCCAACATTTGAGTTTGATTATTTACTACATAACCACTAGAAAAGGAAATAGCAGGAATTTGGGAAGTGGGGATTTTTCCATTTGCATTCAAACTTGCCACACCATTTGCCACTCCTTTGTCTGATGGACCAATTTTACTATTGAAAGTATTCCAATCATTACTGCTTAAATAACCTGCAGTACTTGAACTAACTTGACTCATCGAAATATTACTAGAAACATTGGTTAATGGATTACTAAAAGTTAAAGGGACCTGATAATCTGATGCATTGGCTGCACTCACTAGCCCATTTCCATCTGCTTTTAAGATACCATTGACCGCTCCTGCGCCACCCACTGTTTCTCCAATAACAGAGCCATTCCAGACACCTGTCGAAATAGTACCCAAAGTATTAATGTTGACTGATCCACTACTTGGTGCAGCTCCAATGGTATTATAAGAAATAGTTTTACTTACAGATCCATCAAAATTTTCATTAGCAGCAGCTCCAAGTCCCCCGGTACTAAAAAATAATTTATTGGTAGTGGATGCTTTAATGGTAATATTGGCTGTTCCGTCAAATGCTACTGAATTAATAGTTCTAGGTGTTGCGAGTGCGGTGGCAGTTGCTGCATTGCCAGATGTGTTAGAGGCATTATTGGGGATGTCTGCTGCAGTTAAAGCTCGATATTGGACTGCTCCTGCAGTACCTGAAACTGGTCCAGCTAAAAAATAATTTGGATTGACTGTTCCAGATAAGCCGTTTAAAGTATACTGAGGAATATTCAATACCTGTTCTCTAAAACTAGCCGAACCAGCATTCCCATTTGTTGTGAGAGTGCTTATAGAATTAGTGTATCCTGCATTGAAATGATCATAATCTGATTTACTAATTAAACCTGCCGTCACAGCACTTGCATTTGCCATGGGGATATTCAACGTATGCGTGGATCCAATAGATGACCAATTTGGATGCAAGCCTATTATTCCTGGGGTTTCAAAATTTTGTTCTTGTGCAGTTAAACCATTCAAATTATATAGTTGCGCATTATTTGTAACATTTCCCAAGCCAACTTTGGATGCTTGAATGCCAGAAGCAACCTTTGCATCAGTAATGGCAGCGTCAACTACTTTATTTGTAGAAATTACATTATCATTGATTTGAGGATTTGAAGCTGTACCGCTTAAATCTCCAGCCAATTGAAGTATGCCTTTATTATTAATACCAGCGTCTAGAGTACCCAAAGATATTTGATTGTCAATATAATCTTTAGCAGCTTTAACTGATGGGTACATATTATCCGAATAATCAGAAAATGCATTCATATTGGTGGATTTATTTGATAGTAATTCTCTTGCTAAAATCCTATCTGACATGTAAATCGTATCTGACAAATTTAGCTTATTGAGTATTCTATTGGAAATAGAAAGGGTATCTACTATATTTAACTTTAGATCAATTCTATTTGAGATCGACATCGTATCCAATGTCAAAGTATTTAACTGCGTGGGTGTAACATAACCTATAATACTATCAGCAATATTTAATTTATTAACTAACCCAATATTGGTATTCGTTAACTGATAATGCGTAACAAAAATATTGACACTATCAGAATAAGCTATTTTCTTACTTACTGCTTCTTCAAATGTTGCTTTTTGAACAGCGGCTGTTTTAAGTTGATAATTAGAAAGCATTGCAGCAGTATCTGTAATATTTAATTTTAGAAATAATTTTTCGGTAAAATTGGAGTTAATATTATCTATGTTGCTATTTCCAAAGCTATAGAGCGCATAAGGTACTACTCCAAAACTAGTATTTCCCAGGGTGATCAGGTGCTCCTTATAATTCCAACTTGCCAATGGAGCTTCAGGCTCGATGGACATTTTAAGTTGCAGCTGGTGATTACCACTAGACCAATCTACTTGCGAAAGTTGTGTATAAATCCCATTTAACCATTTACCCTTCCCTATTTGTAAAGAAAACAATCCCCACTCATCGGTATTGGTTTTATGTAGTTCGTTGTATAAAATATTATTGGGTTGATCTTTCGTTTGTATTGAAACATCAATATAAATAGTTCTCTGATTGACAAAACCTCCAGAATAGTCTTTAGCAACACCCTGAAAGGGAATAAATAATTCTTGTTTCTGCGTAAAACCTTTGAATGTAATTAAAGAAAATAAAGTAAAGTCTAAAAAAATAAATAACTTAAGTACTTTTTTTGAAGTTCTATAAAAATGTATTTTCATTATTGTAAAAAAATGAAAAAACGCTAAAAAAAGAATGAGGCATATACCTCAAACTTGAGATTATATGCCAACCGATATTTACCATTCCAAATGAAAAAAAGCATTGTAATATTAGCCTGGATGATCATTTTAATTGTCCCTTATATGAGTATTGGGCAAAAATATCATTCTAAAGAAATGGCTAAACTCTTAGAATTAGGTATAAATGTAGATACAAATCTACTTTTAAATAAGACTCAGGCCCCAAAACTAATGACTATTTGGGATAGTTTATATGATATTGGAAGAAAGCAACAAGTCAATAATGTGCTTTCTGATAGTATTTGGGAAAAATTGTTTTTACAGGAAATTCAATACTCGACATTAAATCCAAATCAAAAAATACAAACCAAATTACATTATTACCTGGCACATATTTATCATTCTCAAAAACGTTTTGCCAAATCGATCCCAATTCAAACTCAAATCATCAAAAATAAACAATTTTTATCCAAGGAACAGATTCAAAAAACATACAACAAATTAGAAAGAGCATTTATTCAAACCAATAATTTAAAAAAGGCGTTAATCATAAGAAAAGAAAGAGTTGCACTTGGATTTATAGAAAGTTTTTACGATCTATATCTTGATTTTGAACTATATGAACTTGCTTTGGAGGAATTTTTATCAAGTGTACAATTAGAAAATAAAAAGAAAATTGTAGATCAATATAAATACTATAAAATCATTGGAAATTTATACCTAGAAGTTCAAAATATAGATAGCGCAAGAAAATACTTTACACTTGGATTAACATTAAGTAATCAACAACTGAATATAAAAAATAATAAAATTCCAAGTAATATTCATCTTACTGCAAAAGCAAGCTTTTTGGGATATTTAGGCAGATGTTACATGGCAGCATCTAATTACATTAAAGCAATTGAATATTTATCAAAAGATATTGAAAATAGTGAAGATGATCAACTTAATTTAATTTTTAAAATGATTCATCTTACAAATGCATTCACTGCTCTTAAGCAAACGGATAAAGCCCATTTTTATATTCAGAAAATTGATAAGTTAACCAAGGAGAAAGAGGATAAAAGAATGAATATTAGAATAAGCGAAATGAAATCTGCTTATTTTAAACTGATTAAGAAATATGACTCAGCGTTTTACTATGCCAATTTGTATAGTACACTCAAGGATATACATAACGAATCCATAAGAAAAAATCAAGCAATCTTGCTGCTAAGTAATATTGAAGCAGAAGCAAGATTAAAAGATTTAATAGTAACTAAGGCCACTTTAGACAAAGAGCGATCTGATAAGAAAGCACAACAAATATTTTTATGGGCAAGCATCATTGTTTCCATCATGGCATGCATTAGCTTAATCATTCTAATCATCACTAATGCTCAAAAGTCAAAAAGCAAAGCTGAAATTGAAAAGAAAAATAACGAAAATGAACTTTTACTTAAAGAATTGCACCATAGGGTAAAAAACAATCTCCAAGTAATTTATAGTTTAATTAATCTACAAAAAAGAAGAGTGAAAAGTGAAGCTTTACTTCAGCCCCTTACAATGGTACAAAATAGGATCAAAACAATGTCTTTGGTGCATCAAAATTTGCATGAAAATGATAAATTAAAAGAAGTCAACTTAGAGGCTTATATAAAAACCATATGTGACTATTTGAAAGCACTCTATTCTAGAGAAGAAAAAGAAATATTTTTTCATTTTGCTATAGACTCATCAATTAACTTATATATGGAAAAAGCCATTACGATTGGACTATTAACCAATGAGATTTTATCTAATAGTTTAAAGTATGCATTTAAAGGAAAATCGAAAGGGAATATTTCCATTTTCATTCAACAATATCACACTGGCTTGCAAATGAGAATTAGTGATGACGGAATTGGATTTGATAACACAAATGTGAATTCAAATAGTTTAGGCATGTTCTTAATCGAAAATTTGGTCAAACAAGTTAAAGGTAGATATGAGAAAGAAAATACTGATGGAACATCCTACAAAATATATTTTAAAGCTTAATCAAATTGTATGAAATATAGAAAAATATTAATACTGGAAGACGAACTAATTGTTGGACTCGATTTACAAGAAATACTCATTCAAGTGGGTTATAAAACCAATTTGGTGCATTCTTTCGATGAAGGAATGCAAGAATTAATCACTTTCCATCCTCAACTAGTTTTATGTGATATCAATTTAAATGGGAAAGCAAATGGGATTGACTTTGCAAAAGAAGTCAATAAACTTTACCCATTTACAGAAGTTATATTTATCACTAGTTACGCAAGTACTAAATACACTGAAGAAGCCGAGCAAACAAACCCATATGAGTATATTGTAAAACCTTGGAATGAAGAACAAATAAAGGTTGCTTTAAGAAGAGCTTTTAGTTATATCGACTCTAAAAAAGAAAACATGCATCTAATAGGAGAATTAAGTCCTGCTGAATACAGAATATTGAGTTTGATAGCAGAACAAAAAACAAGTAAAGAGATTGGAGAGGAATTATTTATCTCAGAGAAAACTGTTAGAAACCATCGTTACAACATTAGTAAGAAACTAAATCTAGAAAACACCAACAATAACTTACTTAAATGGGCTATTGCCAATTTCAGCAAATAAACCCTTTAATTCTTTTGACTAATGAAAAAAACTATCCTATACTTATTTGTGTGGTTATCCGCAATATCTTGTTCAAAGGACATTAGTAGTAGCGAGTATGCCAAATCAATGTTAGTAGACAAAATCTGGTTTTTGAACTATAGTATCCAAAACGATCAAATAAAGTCTTTTATAGGAAAGAGTACCTATTTTATTTCATTTTCCAATGATGGCACTACAAAAGATGCTGATGGTTTATTTGGAAATTTTTTAATTGAAGAGAAAAATAAAATTCTGTCTTTACACATTAATGCTATCACTCAATCATATATCAAAGCAAATTATTCCTACAGAATTGAAAATATTAGCTCAGATAATTTAATGGTTAGTTATATTCAAGAAGGTCATGCGATTAAAAAAATATTTAGCCCAACACATTAATGAAAGCGACTGTTTTATTTGTCTTTTATTGGAGTTTAATCAACAGCAGTTTCACGCATGCGCAGTCATTGACTTTTCAAATCAATAGTATCGGAAACAATCCTAATATGACTACTAGTAGCTTGTCTTTCCATGTAGAAAGTATATCTAATTGCATATTGCTCGCCAATGGTTTGTCCATTTATAAACCACAGCTTACGAATAAGAATATTCAAAGAGGATGCTCTATTCCAATACAATTTGATCATTATGGTTTAAAGATTTATCCTCAACCAATAGGTAGTAGCCCCAGAATACAACTCACAAAAACACAAATTCCCAACAGTAATTTTACTATCAGAATTTACAATATAGAAGGTAAATTGGTTTTAGAAGATTATAAAACAAGTACCGCATTGGCAGTAGGCTGTCTTTTAAATACGAGTAAATTATTTGCAGGTGCCTATATAGTTCAAGTAATTTCAGAAAGTTCAATAGATATTATTCAAGTAATTAAACAAGATTAACTTAGTGAAACAGCTTTATCTATTCATCATTCTTACTTGTATTTTTGATTCTACTGTTTTTAGTCAGAAAATACCAACTGGCATTCCATTTCAAGGTATTGCCAAAGATTATAACGGCAATGCGGTGAATGATAGAAAGATCTATATACAAACTAATTTGATAGCAGGAAATATCAATGGCAATACTATTTTTACAGAAGAACACAAAACCAAAACAGATGCATTGGGAGTTTTTTCTATCATGATTGGTCAAGGCAAAAGAACACAAGGTATAATTCGTTCACTATCTGAGGTACAATGGGATGAAGGACCCTATTTTTTAGGTATTCAATTAGCCATTACGCCTAATGCCCCCATTCAAGATTGGCAGTTTCAAAACAATTGGGTCAATATGGGTACTACTAGCTTAGGTATTGTTCCCTATGCATTTTATGCTATTCAAACTAGTGGATTAGAAGCTAAATTAAACGCTTCCGACACTGCACAAATGTTACGTAATTATGTAAACAAACAAGTCATTAAATTGTTGGATAGTGCAATTGCTTCAAAACTATCTGTAAAAGATACAAGCGGTATGTTGGCAACATATGTAAAGGCAAATAGCTTAAGTAATTCAAATTCTACAAATAATAATCAATTACCCGTTGTAAATAATATTGTAGTTAATAATTTAAATGCAGACTATGATAGTCTTAAAAACAAACCTGTTTTATTTAGTGGGGTATATGATAGTTTAAAAAATAAACCTATACTATTTAGTGGTACTTATAATGATTTGAATGGTAAACCAAATTTGTTTGATGGCAATTATTTTTCGTTGACAAACAAGCCTAAAATATTTTATGGAGATTATGATAGTTTAGTCAATAAGCCTATATTATTTAGTGGTGCTTATAGTGATTTAACTGGTAAACCAAATTTGTTTGATGGCAACTATACTTCTTTAATAAATAAGCCTATTTTATTTAATGGAGATTATGACAGTTTAAATAATAAACCCAACCTGTTTGACGGGGATTACAATACTTTAATCAATAGACCTACCTTATTCAATGGTGATTACAATTCACTAATCAATAAACCAGCATTAACTTTGAATGGAGATATCATCAATAATGGCAATATCACTACCCTAGTGAATACTGGAGTAGCTTCTGGCACTTATGGCAATGGACTACAAATTCCCATTTTAAGTATAGATGAAAAAGGGAGAATCACTGCTGCTAGTACAAGTACCATTACACCCAATAGTTTTCCCAATAAAACGAATACACAGAAAAATGCCATGTCCAATGTATCTACCGGCACTGTTATTTGGTGCAGTGATTGTGGCACTAGAGGACAGATGCAAGTGTATAATGGATATGAATGGACAGATTTAACTGGCGGCCAAGCATTAAGCAATGATATTAGTTTTGGATCAATTAGCACTTCAAATATTAGTTCTACCACTACATCAATTACAACTACTATTAATACAGATGGAGGAAATACTATTAGTGCAAGAGGAGTTGTCTGGAACACCAGTATTAACCCCACCATTGCATTAAGTACTAAAACAATTTCAGGTACTGGAACAGGGACTATTAATGCTTCCTTAACGGGGTTAACTGCTAGTACAGTTTATTATGTTCGTACTTATGCTACCAATGCCAATGGAACAGTTTATGGGAATGAAATTAGTTTTACCACAACAGGTATTATACCAAGTTTAACCACTTCTGCTGCAACGAGTATTAATATAAACGGATTTACTACTGGAGGTAATATTAGTAGTGATGGAGGCAACTTAGTTACTTATAGAGGTATTTGTTGGAGCACGAGTGCGAATCCAACTATTAATGATAATAGAATATTGAGTGGAACAGGAACGGGTACATTTACCATTACCCTTGCTAATTTAAATGTAGCGACAACCTATTATGTGAGAGCATTCGCCACTAATAGCGCAGGAACTGCTTATGGAAATCAACAAACTATTAGTACTTCTAGTTTAGTTGCAGGGACTTCATATCAAGGCGGCAGAATTGCTTATATTTTTCAATCGGGTGATCCTGGATATGTTGCGGGAGAAACACATGGTTTTATTATTATGAATCATCCAATGGGTATGCAAGCTGCTTATGGTGGATATAACGCAAGTACAGGTTATTTTACCTATTCTGGTACGTCTAATAATTTCGGCACAGGAAGAAATAATACTCTTTTACTTTATAATATGACAGGAAATAATGCAGCGAAGTATATGTATAATGTCAATTATGATGGATATAATGATTGGTATATACCAAGCTCTGCAGAATGGACTAAAATTGCCCCTAATTGGTCAAAATTAGGCGTTCCTTATAGTACTTATCAAAGTTCTTCAGAAGTAAGTCAGCAGAATAGTAATGTTTTTATTACATACATTAGTTATGGATGGATCTCTGCTAGTGTAAGCAATAGTGGTAAGACTAGCTTGTATGATGTGATTGGGATTAGGAATTTTTAAATTAGCTCACTGCATTCGCTGATTTAATATAATTAAATGGATGGCCGTCGCTTCGCTCCGGCATCCCATAGGGGGTGGTACAAAATGCGTCAGAAATTCGTTCGAATCCTGTCTTCCCGACTAATTGTATTTGTCTTGATTCAACAGGCCTCATTGCGAAGCAATGTAACAAGCATGAAAAATTTGACAAACATCAAGCTAGCTTGTGTTTTCATATTTTTCATGCTTGATGCCTAGGGCATGGCCTGTTGAAGTAGGGGCATAAAAAAAGTCAGCGTTTTATTGCTGACTTTTTTGTCGGGAAGACAGGATTCGAACCTGCGACCCCTTGGTCCCAAACCAAGTGCGCTACCGGCCTGCGCTACTTCCCGTTCCATTATAACTTGCGTT
>JACCDH010598012.1_pt1 | contig 10881 bp, 8 predicted proteins | sample 7442481 | NCBI WGS metagenome assembly JACCDH01 (sample SAMN15323433, study PRJNA562643) | freshwater metagenome | isolation source: river surface water | place: USA:Blue River Watershed | collected 2017-08-15 | reverse complement strand
CGAACAAGTTCGTCCTGATCCTCGGGTCAATATGTATCAAGTGATGTATGCCTTGTATCTTAAAAACCCGAATTCATTTTTAGATAACAATTTTAATCATTTACGGACGGGTGCTTATCTTCAAGTGCCGACCTTACGCGAAATGCTCAACGTTGATGCCGTTGAAGCACAGCGTAAATCGGAATTGGATGATTTAGCCTGATCAGAAAAAATCCGGCTTGCTGCCCAGCAGAAAAAAGAAGACCTCACAGCCAAACAGCAAGATATTGCGGCTGCTCGCCAAGAAATTAAAGAAGAGCTGAGCCGCGTTGAATCGGTTCAAACTGAACAAATGTCTGATATTCGCGATCGCTTAAGTGCTTCGATGGCGAATGTTGAGGCGATTGTGCAGGAAAATGAAAAGTTGAAAGATCAGCTCGGTGCTGTGGCGCAAGAACTGACCACGGTGAAACAACAGCTCGATCAAGACAGTGAAATACAGAAGCAGTTGCAGCAATTATTGGCGCAACAAGCCGAAATGATGGCTCAGCAGCAAGAACAAATTCGCAAAGCGCAAGAAGGGTTTAATTTTGCCGAAACTTGGCAAAAACTTGCCAACAGTCCGGTGGGTTGGGCGCTGGCAGGTCTGTTACCCGCTTCAATCATTCTATTCTTTATTGTTGCGATGATCCGGCGCAAAGGGCAAAAAGCCGCGGCAGTTGTGACAGCTGCCACGGCAGCGCCGGTGGCCGATCCTTATTACAAATCACCCTTACCACCACTGGACGATAGTTTAGACTTCGATGAGAGCAGTCTGATGAATCTCGATGATTCATTGCTCAATGACCGCAATGGTGGTATCCGGTTAGATGAGGATGACTTTAATCGGCCGCCTGCACGCAAAGCCGCAAGTTTTAACGATGATGATTTGCTGGATGACAGTTTTGATACTCCTTCGGCTGCAACCAGCAAACCAGCATCTGCCTTTGATATGGATGACTTGTTAGATGACCCGCTGGATCTGTCAGAGCCGACGCCTGCAGCGCCTACGCCGAAAGTTGAATTTGATGCCAACAATATTTTGTCGGGTGACGATTTAAGTGCATTGTTTAGCGAAGCTGAGGATGAACCTTTTGTCGCGAAGACCGAGTTTGATGCCAATAATATTTTGTCAGGCAATGAGCTCAGTTCATTATTCGATAGTTTAGAAGAAGATGATGAAGATCCTGATGCCATCTTCGCCAAGGCTCAAGCCAATCAAAAAGCTGAATCACATCTAGTGCCTGATGATTTAGATAAAGCCTCCTCCGTCGCGCTTGCTGCGGCAGAGGCTGCACAGATGGATGATTTACTCGAAGAGATAGAGCTCGATCTGCCAGGCGATAGCAATGTCACCGATGACTTTGATATCGATTCATTACTCGATAGCACACAATCTGCTGCCAAAGCCCAAGAACCTGCACCAACAGCCGCTCAAGGGAACTCGGCAGCTGATGACAGTTTTGACATCGATGATTTATTGGCTTCGACCCAGTCGGCTCAGCAAAGTCCGTCAGACGAAACATTTGATATCGACGATGTGATAGCAGCTGCCAAGTCTGAAGATAATAGCGATAATTTTGATATTGATGATTTAGTAGCGGCAACGCAAGCGACTGCAATTCAAGTGACAGCCCCTCAAGCTGCTGCAGCTCAAGTGGCTTCGACCCAAGCCAATGATGAGTTTGATATTGATGACTTGATTGACCAATCTCAATCGCATGACAATTTAACTGCTCCAAAAGCTGCATCCGAATCAGTAATTTCTGAAATGGCTGAAAATAGCTTGGAGAAGCCCGAGCAATTCGATAGCTCTGAACTCGATGCTTTTGCCGAGTCCTTGGTTGATGAAACTTTGTTGTCAGAACCTGATTTTACCGATTTCATCGATGAGCAGCCGGACAATGTGCATCAAATTATGCAGTCAGAATTAGACACTGATGCCGACGCTATTATCGAGGCTGATGAGCAGCATGTGCTGCACGATGAGCTGGATGACATCCTCAATGAAGTTGCCGAACTTAAAGCTCAGTCTGCAGCTACTCTAGCTGAATTAAAGCTGCCGGAGGCGGCATTAGAGCAAGCCGCGGCTGATTTTGCCGACGCCGAAATCTCTATGGCCGATGTCAGTCATTTATTGACCGACGATGATATGGGGCACAATGCTGCCGATGATTTAAGTGAAGTTGAGAAGGGCAGTGCCGTTGATAGTTTAAGCGCGGCCAATTCCATCGATGCGGCGGATGACTTAAGCACAACTGAAGATTTAGCATTTGACATGCCCGCTGAATTGAGCGACACGTCTGAAACGGAACAAGCGTTCGAACTTCAAGAGCTTGCTTCTCAAGCGCACGAAAGCAATGACGAAGTTGCGGGTTCAGTCGAGTCATCGGCATCAGGCGATTTATCTTTGTCTGAGGTTGATGCAACAACTGAACAAGAGTTAGCGCAAGAATCCTTCGCAGAACAAGAATACCTCAATGAATTTGCCGAGCTTGAAGATACCGAGATGCCGAATCTCGCGTTGACTGATGATGGCAGTGTTGCCAAGTTTGAACCCATTTCTTCAGTGGAACGGCCTAGCAAGTTATTAGATAGCTATCCTGAATTGGAGTTATCGGATTTAGATCTATCGGAAGACGGTGATCTCATTTTTGATGAAGATGAATTAACCAATGGCTCTGTGGTTGATGTGGATGCAGCCTTGCTGGATGAACTGTTGCAAGAACCCGCCGATTTGCCTGAGATGGCAGAACTTGGAGCTATAGAAGAGACGAATTTTGATGAGTTGCTCCAAGAACTCGCAGAAGTTGAATTGCCTTCTGAGGATGAAATCGCCGAGTCTTTGGATTTACATGATCTCACCGTCGATGAAGCTTTTAATCAACTTGCTACATCAGTTGAAGATGATCCTGCGGTTACACCGCCTGAGTTGCCCGATTTCGTCAATATTGATCGACTCCTAGCGGCGACAGAAGAAGATGTGGGCTCGCATGATCCAACAGCCCCGCTCAATATTGATGTTGGTTTGGCTGATTTTGATGATCTCATTTTGCCTGAAGAAGCTGGGGATGTGGATGCTGCAGATAATGGCTTTGGTGGCAAAATGGATTTGATCCGCGCCTATATTGAGATTGGTGATCAAGAAAGCGCGAATCAAATCATCAAAGACATCATGGCTTCTGATGCACCTGCGCATGTGAAACAAGAGGCACTGTCTTTGCAATCCTAATCCGCCGCTATGTTCGTCATTGACTGATTGTCATCATGGGTTGTCGTTGATTGCATCAAATTTTTGCAATCAGCGACAACAGTGGCGCCCCCCAAAATGCTGATCGCCTGTGATATACTCCCGCCGAATAATTAAGGAGTAGGCATGCGCATTGCACTTGGTATTGAATATGATGGCACCGGTTATTTTGGCTGGCAGCGTCAACGTGAAGTCAACAGTATTCAAGGTGAACTCGAGCGAGCTTTAAGCCAAGTGGCGAATGAGCCGATTGAGGTTTTTTGTGCAGGCCGAACCGATGCTGGCGTGCATGCCACAGGTCAAGTCATTCATTTTGATACACAAGCCAATCGAGACATGCGTGCTTGGGTCATGGGCGTCAATTCGAATTTACCCACAGGCATTGCGGTTCGATTTGCTCAGCCGGTTGCCGACGATTTCCATGCCCGTTTTTCCGCAACCGCCCGTCGTTATCGTTACATCATTTACAATCATAAATTTCGTCCTGCTATCTTGGGGGCGGGGCTGAGCCATTATCATCAAGAGATTGACGTCAGTTTGATGCAGCAAGCTGCGCCGGCATTATTGGGCGAGCAGGATTTTTCCTCATTCCGAGCCATTCAATGTCAATCCAACAGCCCGTTTCGCAATGTCATGCATTTGCAGATTGACCGCTTTAATGATTTTATTGTGATTGATATTAAAGCCAATGCGTTCTTGCATCATATGGTGCGAAATATCACTGGCAGTTTGTTGGAAGTGGGCATGGGACGGCGTGATCCGAGCTGGATTGCAGAGTTACTCGCCAAAAAAGATCGCACTCAAGCCGCTGCCACCGCGAAAGCTGAGGGGTTGTATTTGGTAGAAGTCGATTATCCCGAACATTTTGGCATCACCAAAACTGCAGTGGGCCCATTGTTTCTTCCTCAGCAAATCGGACTTGGGGTAAATTGCTAACCCGCTTTTGGCAATTGTTGAATAATCGCCGCAGTTCTTGAACTTTTCTCCGATGTTCACCATCATAGAGCCGATGCTTTGCCAACTACTAAGACCAGTTTTTGCTAGGGTGGCATCGCGCTTTGTGTTTTAATAACCGCCGTTTGCGTAAAATCGGCGGAATTCATTGCAATTTTCGCTGACTGTGACACTCAAGTTCGCAGTTAAATACATAGGAATGATTATGAGTTGGTTAGAAAAGATTCTGCCGAGAACTTCGACTTCAGCGCGTCGGAATATTCCTGAGGGCGTTTGGACGAAATGTACATCGTGTGAAGCGGTATTATACAAGGCTGATTTAGATCGGCAGTTAGGGGTTTGCCCAAAATGTGATCATCACATGCGGATCCGCGCTCGCGATCGCCTCGCGCAATTTTTAGATACCAACACCGGCGTTGAATTGGCTGCAGAGCTTGAGCCACAGGATGTTTTAAAGTTCAAAGATAGCAAACGCTACAAAGAACGTATCGCAGCTGCGCAAAAAGAAACCAATGAAAAAGATGCGATGGTGGTGATGCGTGGTTCGCTCAAAGGCATGCCGATTGTGGTCGCAAGTTTTGAGTTCGAATTTATGGGCGGTTCGATGGCTTCTGTAGTCGGTGCGAAGTTCGTCAAAGGCGTTGAGTTTGCCCTAGAACATAAAGTGCCGTTTGTTTGCTTCTCGGCATCTGGTGGTGCGCGGATGCAAGAAGCACTGTTCTCTTTAATGCAGATGGCAAAAACCAGCGCAGCCTTAGCAAAATTGAGCGAAGCAGGTTTACCTTATATTTCAGTCCTCACGGATCCAACCATGGGTGGGGTCTCGGCAAGTTTAGCTATGCTTGGCGATATCAATATTGGTGAGCCAAAAGCGTTGATCGGTTTCGCAGGCCCACGCGTGATTGAACAGACTGTGCGTGAAAAATTACCGGAAGGTTTCCAGCGCAGTGAATTCCTGCTAGAGCATGGTGCAATTGATATGATTGTTGACCGCCGCCAAATGCGCGATACAATTGCGCGATTAGTAGCAAAATTCATGCGGCTGCCAGCTCCAACTTCGGAGAATCGCGTCGCTTAAGGCGTTATGACCGACTCTAACATGCAAAATGGCCAATCGTGCACAACCCTGCACGATTGGCTTTCTTATATCGAACAAAGCCATCCCATTGAAAAAATCGAGCTGGGACTTGGCAGAGTTCAGCAAGTTGCTGAAGTTGCTGAGCTGCAGCATTTGCCTGGCAAAAAAATTCTGATTGCAGGCACCAATGGCAAAGGCACCACAGCCCGAACCCTTGAACAACTGCTGTTGGCGCAAGGCTTCAGCGTTGCGGTCTATACCTCTCCTCATCTCCTTCGATTTAATGAGCGGTTGCGCTTGAACGGCCAAGATGCCTCTGATCAGCTCTGGATGGCAGGACTTGCTCAAGTTGAACAAGCGCGCAGTGAAATCCCGCTGACCTATTTCGAGTTTACAACGTTAGCCGCTTTTGCCGTCATGAAAAGAGCTCAGGTCGACATCTGCATTATTGAAGTGGGGTTGGGCGGTCGTTTGGATGCAACCAATATTATTACTCCCGATATCAGTGTGATTACGACCATTGATTTGGATCATCAAGACTGGCTTGGCAACGACCGTGACAGTATTGCCAGAGAAAAGGCTGGTATTTTCCGAGCGAACTGCCCTGCGGTGATCGGTGAATTGTCTGTCCCAGTCTCAATGCAGGCCATTGCAGATGCTTTACAAAGCAAAGTTGCTATCGTCAATCGGGATTACCAATACACTGAAAACGAACATGATTGGCAGTGGCATTGGCAAGGTCAGGCCTGGTTGTTGCCGCGCCCAAGTGTTCCCATTCAGAACGTTGCCACCAGTTTAACCACTCTGGCGCTGCTCAAGTTGTTGCCCGAGCAATCGGTAGTTGCTAAAGTGCTGGCAGAGATGACATTGCCAGGACGCATGCATTGGCTGCAACGAGCACCCGCTCTTTTATTGGATGTGGCCCATAACCCACAATCGGCGATGTATTTGGCTCAGCAAGTGCAGAAAATCGCGCCACAATATCGGCGTGTGTCGGTGCTGATTGGCATGTTAAAAGATAAAGATATTACCCAATCGCTGGCTAGTTTTGGCGAAATGGTCGACCAGTGGCATTGTGTCAGTTTACCCGGTGTGCGGGGAGCCAGTGCCGAGCAAGTGCAACAGTCACTTCCTCTGAATGCATCGAGTCAGGCTTATGCGGATATCGAAACTGCTTGGCAGCAGATCATCCCGCAATTACGGGATGATGAACTTTTGGTAATTTTTGGATCGTTCGTCACTGTTTCCGCAGTGTTGGAACTTTGGCAACAGGATATTTTATGACAGCAACCTTTACTAACCGACTGGTCGGCAGTGCCATTTTGGTCATTGCAGCCGTGGTGTTTTTACCTGATCTGTTAGATGGACAAAAACAAGTTCGCAAAGATGATTTTAAGGCGGTGCCGGAGCGGCCTGAATTTGCTGAAGTTGCCAAGCAACAAGTATTTACTGATGCTCAACATCAAGCCGCGCGAGATAAAGCCATGAGCTTGCCAACTGAGCCGCAAGCGCAAGCCGATTTACCGGTAGATACTGAATTCAAAACACAAGAGTTTGCAAGTACAACCGCTGGCGGACCAGTCAGTTCTGATCCAGATCCGCAGCCAACTGCTGAACCAACCAATTCCGCTGAGTTGACGCCCACTTCAGGCAATGCTTCAGACAAGACCGCAACTCCGGTGAATGCAAGTGACAAAAAGCCAGCAACTGCAGAGACTCAGGCGCAAGCTAAAACGGAAGCGACGAATGCTGCAGTAAAATCATCGAGTACTGAAACAACGCCAGCAAAAACGATTGAGGAATTAGATCCCAAACTGGCCGCTGAAAAAGCATTGTTGGCAAAACGCGCAGCTGAAGCTGCCAAGAAAACCGAGAGTAATCTTGATGACGAAATCCAACAATTAGCGTCTGCCGAACAGCAAAAAAACGTCCCTGTGAGCAAACCTTTGACTGGTGCAGCCTGGATTGTGCAAGTAGGCTCGTTTAGTAAAGAGGCGAACGCCAACAGTTTAGTGGCGAAGCTGCGGTCGGCGGGTTTTGCCACAATGACGCGAAAAATCAAAAACGCGCAAGGGGATACCATGGTCAGTGTGATAGTGGGACCCGATTTGAAAAAAGACAAATTGGAAAAAAGCCTACCGCAACTTCAGCAAATCGCCAATGTCGCGGTGTTGCGAGTCAGTGCTTATCAGCCAGTTGAAAATAATTAGCTATTGGCACGCGCATTTTGTTAGAATGCGCGCCGTCATCAAACATCCTTTGGTAGCAAATGGTCTGGGTTGATTACGCCATCTTGGCAATAATCGGATTATCGACATTGATCAGTCTGATCCGCGGCTTCGTGAAAGAAGCTATTTCATTGATCATCTGGATTTTGGCATTCTTTATTGCCAGTCATTACTATCCTTTTCTCGCACCATTTTTCTCTAATATAGACAGCCCACTGATCCGCAATGCCGTCGCTATCGGCATTTTATTTGTCAGTAGTTTACTGGTGGGCGGACTTTGTAATTATCTGATTGGCAAACTTGTGCAATCCACTGGTTTAAGTGGCACCGACCGCTTGTTAGGTCTTTTGTTTGGTGCACTGCGTGGTGTCTTGGTTGTGAGTGCGATTTTATTCTTCTTAGATGCATTTACCCCATCGGCGGGCAGTGAATGGTGGAAAGCATCAGTGCTTATCCCAGAATTCGATTTTATTATTGAGTGGTTTTTCAGTTATTTGAAAGACAATTCGAGTTTTATGCAACAAACATCTGTTTGACGAGGAAAGTCCCATGTGTGGTATTGTTGGTATTGTAGGTAAGTATCCGGTCAATCAAGCGTTATATGACGGTTTGACCGTTCTCCAACATCGCGGCCAAGATGCGGCAGGGATTGTGACCGTTGATCAGAACCGTTTGCGCCTTCGCAAGGCCAATGGTTTAGTCAAAGATGTGTTTGAAGCCCGTCATATGACTCGCTTAGCGGGAAATATCGGCATTGGTCATGTGCGTTATCCAACTGCGGGCTCAAGCAGCACCGCTGAAGCCCAGCCATTTTATGTCAACAGCCCGTTTGGTTTGGCACTGGCCCACAATGGCAATCTCACCAACGCTGATGAAGTGAAAGAAGAGTTGTTTAAGACAGCGCGTCGTCATGTCAATACCAGCTCAGATTCTGAAGTTTTACTCAATGCTTTTGCGCACGAATTGCAATTAGACAATTCATTGCATTTATCTCCTGAGGCGATTTTCCGTGCAGTCGCCAATGTGCACCGTAAAGTCCGCGGTGGTTACGCTGTAGTGTCATTAATCATTGGTCATGGTTTAGTGGCATTCCGAGATCCGCATGGTATTCGTCCTTTGGTCATGGGCAAACGTGACACCGATCTTGGCACTGAATATATGGTTGCTTCTGAAAGCGTGGCGCTGGATGCCGATGGTTTTACCGTCCTGCGTGATGTTGCTCCGGGTGAAGCAGTGTACATTACGGAAGAAGGTGAACTGTACAGTCAGCAATGTGCCGAAAACCCAACCTATACGCCGTGTATTTTTGAATATGTGTACTTCGCGCGGCCTGATTCAACCATTGATAACGTGTCTGTGTATGCCAGCCGCGTAGCGATGGGTAAAAAATTGGGCGAGAAAATTAAACGCGAATGGTCGCATTTAGACATCGATGTGGTGATCCCAATTCCAGAAACCAGTAACGATGCTGCGTTGCAAATTGCTCATGAATTAGGACTGCCATACCGGCAAGGGTATGTAAAAAACCGTTATATCGGTCGTACTTTTATCATGCCAGGGCAAGGTGAGCGCAAAAAGTCAGTGAAGCGCAAACTCAATGCTATTTGGCAGGAGTTTAAAGGCAAGAATGTGTTGTTAGTGGATGACTCTATTGTTCGTGGGACAACGTCTGGTCAAATTATTGATATGGCGCGTGAAGCGGGAGCGAACAAGGTTTACTTCGCATCGGCAGCACCAGAAATTCGCTTCCCGAATGTCTATGGCATTGATATGCCATCAGCCAATGAATTAATTGCCCATGGCCATGATGTGGAAAGCATTTGTAAAATCATTGGGGCAGATGGCTTGATTTTCCAATCGTTGGAAGATTTAGTGGCCGCAGTTCGCTCAGAAAACCCTGAGATTAAAAAGTTCGAAACTTCAGTATTTGATGGCGTTTATGTCACCAACGATATCACGCAAGAATACCTGAATAAACTCGATGCGGCGCGCAATGAAGCCAGTAAAAATACCAAAGCAGCCTTGATGGCGGGGAATTTAGAAACCTATAACGAAGGCTCATAGCCTCGTTGTTGCACCAATAAAAAAGGAGCTGAGGCTCCTTTTTTATTGGCTGTATCTGTAGTTTCCAGCGTCGTTATGCATTGATTGCAGGACTGCCCGAGTGGAATTTAAAATCTGCATCAGGCGCACTAATGAGTTCAGCCTCTAACTTGCCGAAATACTGCACGCGTGGCGCAATATCTACTTTGCTGATGGTTTGCGCTAATTCTAAATAATCGCTGAAATGACGTGCTTCAGATCGTAATAAGGATTGATAGAAACTGGCGAGTTCACTATCGACAAACGGGGCTATGCTGGCAAAACGTTCACAAGAGCGCGCTTCGATATAGGCGCCACAAATTAATTTATCAATTAAAATCTGCGGTTCATGCGTTTTGCAGTGCTGGATCAGCGTTTTGGCATAACGACTGGCGCTGATGTTTTCGTAAGGGATCCCGCGTTGTTGCATGATTTCAAGCACTTGGCAAAAATGGTGTAACTCTTCTCGGATCAATAGCACCATTTTGTCGATAATTACATCCGAGTGTTGAAAATCGGAGCGGCCAATGATGCTTTTGGTCAATTTCTCGGCCTGTTTTAACCGAGTTAAATCGCCATCAAAGCGGTAGGCAAAATCTTCAAATGGTTTTAGCCAATTGAGTAAGGTCGTGGCGCTGTCATGATCACAGGCGTAGCGCCGCAACAAATACATGGCTGTTTGCGCTGCTTTGAGCTCACAGACCAAATGATCCTGCAGCAAAATTGCGAGTCGTTCCGGCTTTTTGGCTTCATCTAACCACGCTGCTGGCGTTTTGCATTGAAGGAATTCATCGATAGGTTGCAAGATTTCGGCAAAATTCATAACACTTCTAGGCCTTCACTAAACACGGGCTGATTATACATAAAATCGCTGGCAATCGCAGTCTTGCCGAGTACATTGCAGTTTTGCGCTGCGCTTTGCTGTTTTGAGCTGCGCTTTGCTCTCCCTGTTGCGATTAGTCCCGATTGCTATCCACTCTTCTAACGAAGGTGGGGGCCAAGGCCAATTGAGCTCACGAAAGTGTTGTCTGAGATTATTCGCTGCTTGGCAACGGGGTAAAAAATAATTGCCACTGCTCAGCACTCACCTTAAGGTATGACGCTTGTTGATACCAATCGCCGAGCACATAACGAAGGCCGGTCTGATCGGCCAATGGATACTGATGAATTGCTGGTCTATGGGTGTGGCCGTGGATCAAATGCAGAACTTGGAATTGCTGCAAAATTTTGGGCACCTCGTCAGGCGTCACATCCATAATTTCGGCAGTCTT
>JACCDH010577988.1_pt1 | contig 10881 bp, 8 predicted proteins | sample 7442481 | NCBI WGS metagenome assembly JACCDH01 (sample SAMN15323433, study PRJNA562643) | freshwater metagenome | isolation source: river surface water | place: USA:Blue River Watershed | collected 2017-08-15 | reverse complement strand
TTATACCGAGCCATCACCTCAATTAATCTTCCCGCTGAGGTAACAAAAGCATCAGCGGCAAAAATCTGTGAACCAATATGAGCATGAAAGCCCGCTAACTTCAGTGACTCATGTTTTACCGTTGCTAGAACCGCATCCCAAGCGGCTCCCGAAGCAATTGAAAATCCGAATTTCACATCTTCATGCGCTGTGGAAATTGCTTCGTGGGTGTGCGCTTCTACCCCTGGCGTTAAACGCAATAGAACTTTTTGCACAACGCCTTTGTTGTGGGCAATGCGCGCCACTCGCTCAATTTCCTGTAATGAATCAATGACGATGGTTCCTACTCGATAATCTATCGCGTCGGAAATTTCACTTTCGGATTTATTGTTTCCATGTAACTCGATACGTTCGGCTGGGAATTCCGCCGCCTTCGCCACCGCTAACTCTCCGCCGGTACAAACATCCAATCCCAACCCGGCTTGGGCAATCCAGCCGGCAATCTCCTTTGAAATAAAGGCTTTTGCGGCGTAATACGCCAAGCCACTATTTTCGCCAAAATTACGGTTTAAGGATTCCTGCCAGGTTGATGCTCTGGTTTTGAAATCCAACTCATCCAATACAAATATCGGAGTGCCAAAATGACGTGCGATCTCCGTTAGCGGACAACCACCCACACTGATAACGCCATCAACTCGGGTTGTAGTTTGCGGCCAAATCTTCATGTTGATTTCGTTACTCATAGCTACATCCGCTCCGGAGCGCTCACGCCGAGCAAGGACAATCCGTTGTTAATAACTTGTCGAGTTGCTTCGCACAACACAACCCGAGTGCGATGAATATCTGAAATTGGTTCATCTCCCATGGGTAGAACTCGACAATCGTTGTAGAAACCATGGTACAAAGTTGCTAACTCTTCAATGTAACGAGCAACTCGATGCGGCTGCCTTAACTCTGCAGCACCTGCAATCACTCTTGGGTATTCTGCGAGGCCACCTAAAAGTTCGCGCTCCCTTTGGTGTTCCAAAAGTTCCGCTTTGAAATCGGAGACATTTACCAAGAGTCCAAGTTCATTGGCATTTCGTAGAACTGCACTAATACGCGCATGAGCATATTGAACATAATAAACTGGGTTGTCATTGGTTCGCTTTTTTAACAAATCAACATCTAGCACCATAGGAGTATCAACGGGATAACGAATCAATGTGTATCGAGCTGCATCAACGCCAACTTTTTCTACCAACTCTTCTAGGGTAATGATTGTTCCAGCGCGTTTTGAAAGTTTGAGTTCTTGGCCGCCCTCCATAATTTTTACCAATTGTCCGATCAAAACATGAATATTGAACTCGGGATCATCTCCGGCGCATGCTGCCGTTGCCTTCAAACGTCCTACATAGCCATGGTGATCTGCGCCCAACATATAAATGCAGATATCAAAGCCGCGACCTCGTTTATCAATGTAATACGCGGTATCTGAGGCGAAATAAGTTAACTCTCCGCCCGATTTGATTAGTACTCGGTCTTTATCATCCCCAAAATCCGTAGTTCGCAACCAGGTAGCGCCTTCCAATTCAAATACATGCCCTTGCTTTTTTAGCGTCTCCAGAGCTTTGTCTAGCGCCTTGCCTGAGTGTAAAGAACGCTCGGAAAACCAAACATCAAAATGTGTTCCAAAATTATCAAGTACATCTTTTTGCTGTTGGAGTTGCAGCGCATACCCAGCCTCACGGAACGCGACTATGCCTTCAGCCTCATCAAGTTCTTTGTACTCTGGATGCTGAGCCAGAATTAATTTTGCCAACTCATTTATATATTCGCCTTGGTACCCATCTTCAGGTCGCTTTTCTCCCCTGGCTGCAGCGCGTAATGAAGCGCCAAAAAGATCCATCTGAGTTCCGCGATCATTAATGTAAAACTCTCTTGTAACTTGTGCGCCACCAGCGGCAAGAACACTTCCTAACGCGTCACCAACTGCTGCCCAACGTGTGTGACCAAGATGTAATGGGCCTGTTGGATTAGCGCTAATGAACTCTAAATTGATTTTCTTTCCCGCTAAAACTTTTACTCGACCAAAATTTTCTTTTTCCTGCAAAATTACCGGCACAACCGCGCCTTGACTTGATTTTGCTAATGTAATGTTTATAAATCCTGGTCCGGCAATTTCAATTTTCTCGATGTTCGAGTTTTTGTGTAATCCAGATGCAATTAAATTTGCTATATCTCGCGGTGACTTACCGGCAGGTTTCGCAAGTGCCAGCGCGATTGAAGATGCGTAATCTCCATGATCGCGATTTTTAGGTCGCTCCAAGACAATATCTTTTACAGCGCTGAGCTCTAAAACCTCGGCCGGTAAATCACCATTGGTGACTGCGGCCTTAACAGTTTCAAACAAGGCCTGAGCTAGTTGACCGAACGGTCCGTTGTCCGCGATCGATGGCTGACCAAGGGCTTCTCGGTCATGGGTAATTTCGGCGGACACCTGCGCAAGGTTACCGACCCGACCCGCCCTCTCGTACTCAGGGCGTTATCAAGTTGTTATCAGAAAAGCGGCCACATATTGAGAAAAAGGCTTCCATATTGAGAGATCAAAAAGTAGCGTCTTGCTCGTTGAACCGCCCTCGCGGCTCAATTTGAGCCTGGATTTAAACCGTCTTGGCTTGAAGGTTTGTTCTCACTTTCGAAAGGTAAAACAAATATGAAAAAGCGCCGTCTCGCGATTTCAGCAATTGTTGCTGCTTTCGCATTAATTCTCACCGGCTGCTCAAGTTCATCAGATGAAGGTTCAGCTGATGGATTTGTTGGTGTCATCCTTCCAGATGCTGCTTCATCAGCTCGTTGGGAAACCGCTGACCGCGGATTCCTACAAGCTGCATTTGATGCTGCTGGAGTAAAGGCTGATATTCAAAACGCAAATGGTGACAAGGCTGCATTCCAGACCATCGCAGACCAAATGTTATCTGCTGGTGCAAAGGTTCTAATTCTTGTAAACCTTGACTCAGAATCTGCTAAAGCTGTTCAGGACAAAGCAGCTGCACAAGGTGTCCCAACTATTGACTATGACCGTCTAACTTTGAACGGATCAGCTTCTTATTACGTTTCATTTGATAACGAAGCGGTTGGTCGACTACAAGGCGAAGGCATCAAGGCTTGCCTTGATGGCGCCGGTAAGTCAAAAGCGCGCATCGTTTATCTAAACGGCTCACCTACCGATAACAATGCAACATTGTTCAAGGCAGGTTATGACTCAGTACTACGCCCATTGATCGACGCTGGTGATTACACACTAGTTGACGATCAGTCTGTTCCAGATTGGGATAACGTCAAGGGTGGAACAATTTTCGAGCAGCAACTTGCGAAAGCAGGCGGCAAGCTTGACGCTGTTGTGTCAGCTAACGAAGGTCTAGGCCTCGCAGCTGTTGCTGTATTGAAGAAGAATGGTCTAAACGGAAAGGTTTGCGTATCCGGACAGGATGCAACTGTTGATGGTCTACGCGCAATCTTGACCGGCGATCTTTCAAATACTGTATACAAGGCAATTAAGGCTGAAGCAGAGGCTGCAGCAGAGCTAGCAATCGCACTCCTTAAGGGCGAAGAAGCTACAACTGCTACCGGTTCTGTAAACAACGGCGTAACTGATGTTCCTTCAGTTCTCCTTGTTCCGGTATCAATCACCAAAGAAAACGTTAAAGATGTAATTGCAGATGGCTTCCAGACTCGTGAAGCGGTTTGCGAAGGCATCGAAGATCTCTGCACCGCTAACGGAATTTAATTTCCGTAGCTGCAGGTAGGCAGTAAAGGTTCAGCCCGAGTATTTAAAAAGTACTCGGGCTGAACTCTTAAAAATTGTTTTTTGTCAGGATTTTTCAGAGAGGTTTTTAAATGACTTCACCGATTCTCTCGCTGCGTAAAGTAAATAAATCCTTTGGTCCGGTTCATGTTTTAAAGGATGTCAACTTTGATGCTTATGCGGGCAAGGTCACGGCATTAGTTGGAGATAATGGCGCCGGAAAAAGCACTCTCATTAAATGCATCGCCGGGATCTACACACCCGAAACTGGAGAGTTCATTTTCGAGGGTAGTAAGGTAGAGATTGCTGGACCACGCGATGCGACTGCGCTGGGTATCGAAATTGTTTATCAGGATCTCGCACTTTGTGACAATCTAGACATAGTGCACAACATGTTTTTGGGAAGAGAAGAAAAATCTGGCATCACTTTAAATGAGTCCACAATGGAAGCAATGGCCAAAAAGACTCTTGATGGTTTGAGTGTTCGCACGGTGAAATCAATTAGACAAAAGGTGGCATCGCTTAGTGGTGGACAGCGACAAACCGTCGCCATCGCCCGTGCAGTTTTATGGAATAGTAAAGTTGTAATTCTTGATGAACCAACTGCAGCTCTTGGTGTTGCACAAACAGAACAGGTTTTAAAGTTAGTACGTCAGCTGGCCGACAACGGGCTAGCGGTCATTGTTATCAGCCACAATTTGAATGATGTTTTTCAAGTCGCAGATAACATCGCTGCAATGTACCTAGGAACGATGGCGGCTCAGGTAGAAAAAACAGCGGTTTCTCAAAACGATGTAGTTCGTTTAATCACGACGGGTAGCACCGATGCGATGCCAGGAGCTAAAAAATGAGCGAGCAGATAACTATTGAAAAGTCACTCCAAGATTGGTGGAGTCGAGTGAAGGCCGGCCAGGTCGGAGCTTTGCCCGCAATCCTTGGCTTGCTCGTACTTTGCATCGTATTTGGATCAATGAGCTCGGTTTTTCTAACACCCGGAAACTTTGCAAATCTATTGACTCAGGCGGCGGCGGTTACCGTCATTGCAATGGGTTTGGTTTTCGTTCTTCTGCTTGGAGAAATTGATCTCTCTGCAGGTTATGCCGCTGGAGTCTGTGGCGCAATTCTGGTTGTCATGATTACAGAGATGGATTACGCGTGGTTTATTGCGTTACCAGTCAGCATTATCGTCGGAGTATTTCTCGGTGGATTTATCGGTTATTTGGTGGCGCAGTTAAAGATTCCATCATTCGTTGTAACTTTGGCGACCTTCCTGGCTTTTCAAGGTCTATTGCTGCTACTAATAGGTGAAGGTGGAACTATTCGAATTGAAGATCCAGTGATTCTCTCTGTTGAGAACAAAAACCTAACTGTTGCCAATAGTTGGATTTTCTTCTTCATTGTTAGCGGCGCATACCTACTTTCTGGATTCTGGAAGTTTTACAAGCGACGTAAGGCTGGATTAGTTGATAACCTGTTTAAGTTTTGGTTACTCAAGAGTCTTGCAATTGTGGTTATTGGCGCAGCTGCTACTTCAGCTCTGACTGTTGAGCGATCCAATAACCCTGATCTAGTTAGCCTGCGCGGCATTCCTTATGTCGTGCCGGTCATTTTGGCACTTCTCGTAGGCGCAACTTTTGTTTTAACGAGAACCTCATATGGCTTACATATTTATGCTGTCGGTGGAAACGCCGAGGCTGCTCGTCGTGCGGGCATAAATGTAAAGATGGTGCGCATTACCGCATTTATGATTTGTTCTGGATTTGCTGCAATTGCTGGAATGATTTTTGTATCTCGAGCAAACTCGATTTCACCTACAACCGGCGGCAGCTCAACTCTGCTTTATGCGGTGGGTGCGGCGGTCATTGGTGGTACTAGCCTCTTCGGCGGTAAAGGAAAAGTCAGCGATGCAATTCTGGGCGGATTAGTTGTCGCAGTTATAGATAACGGTATGGCTTTGCTGGGCTATCCAGCAGGAATTAAGTTCATGGTTACGGGAGCTGTCTTGCTCATCTCTGCAACTATTGATGCGGTTTCTAGACGAGGGTCGGTTACTAGTTAGCTGGAAGTAAGAAAGCGCTCACCGAACCGGATTTTTTATAATCCGATTTTGTGGGTATTCTTCACACCCAACTCTTGCGGGAGTGGTGAAATGGCAGACACGCAGGTCTTAGGAACCTGTGCTTCGGCGTGTGGGTTCAAGTCCCACCTCCCGCACCAGCTTAATTGATTTTATAAATCACCCCATTTTCAACTCTGGTTCAATCATGGGAAGATTCCCGCCCAGATTGAATCGATTGGAGCAAACGGTGGCTGATAAGAAGTTTTTATCTTGGGTTGGCTTTAAGGGCGAAGAAGAATCTGCCAACAAACCTAATCTTGCTGCAGGTGCTGCCTCATTGGAAAGAATTCGCGAACTTGAATCACAGTTAAATGATTTACGCGCACGTCGCGACATCACCGCTCTATCCAAAGAAGAGTTTGAAATTCTGGCAACCGAAACTGCGATGTCAATAATTCGCACTGCACAACAACGAGAAGCAAAAGCTAACTCCAACGCCGAGAGATTGATTAGTGAGAGTAAGAAGCAAGCCACATCTGCAATTGAAATTGCGGAGGCAAAAGCAAAATCAACTTTGGCACAGGCTGAATCTCGAGGACGTAAGTATCTTGAAGCGGCAGAAACAGATGCTGCTGAAATTCTCTCAAAAGCAGAATCTGAAGCTGAGGATTTGCTCAACACAAAGAAGCGCGAAGGTTCAACAATTACCGCAAATGCAAAACGTGAGGCGGAGCGGTTGGTTATGACCGCAACAACTGAGGTTTCTGAGTATCGCACTTGGCTTGCGGGAGTTATCTCGGAGGCAGAGCGTCTATATCGAGTTCAAACTCAATCATTAGATGCAGCAGAAAATGCTATTTCTCAATCTCGTGCCCGTCTTGAGTCCGCATTTAATCGTTTGGCCGAACTACAAAAGCAGGTTGTTTCGGCAATCTCAGCAGATGGAACTCCAACAGCCGATGCCAAAGTTGCTTCGCGTATCGCACAAGCTGCCAACAGCTCAAACTCTGAAACTAGCACCACTGCTAAATCCAGCGGGAAAGCTAAATCAAATTCTGCAGGATCTAAGAAGAGTGCGAAAGCCTCTACTTCATCCGCTTCTTCAGCAAAGAAAAAACCTAAGAAATCCGCTGCTAAATCTCGTTAATGTCTAGCTCCTCTCGCTACATACATTCCGTAGATGGGCTGCGAGCTGTCGCTGTACTTGCGGTTCTGCTTTATCACTTAGGAATCGATTGGATACCAGGTGGTTTTCTAGGTGTAGATCTGTTTTTTGTAATTTCTGGCTATGTAATTACAAGTTTAATTCTGGAATCTATCGCAAGATCTGGAACTCTTGATCTAAGAGCTTTTTATTTGAGCAGAATTCGTCGTTTGGTTCCGGCATTAATCGCCATGTTAGTTTTCACAACGCTCTATATCGGCGTATATGCCCCGGAAACCGTGCGCCGATTTGTCTCAGATATTCCTTATGTTTTAACCGGCACCATTAACTGGGCGCTGGTTTCCAGACAGCAGGATTACTTTGAAAGCATTGGACGTCCTCCCCTGTTGCAACACACGTGGTCACTCGCCGTTGAAGCGCAGTTCTACCTAATTTGGCCCTTGGTATTACTTTTCATTTTGAAGTACTTCGGTAAGAAAAATGTTTCTCTGGCGGCACTAGCAATTGCAATTGCTTCAGGTGCAGCGCTTTTTGCCTACTCGATTCGAATTGATACCCAAGCCTCCGCAATTAGCCACGTTTACTTCGGAACCGATACCCACTCAATTGGTCTCTTCCTAGGCGCTGCATTAGCGGTAAGTTGGAAACCACAAAACTTAACCCGCGAAATCACCAAGCGGGCCCAGGATTTTATTGACTTAATTGGAGTAGTTGGATTTCTTGGATTACTCGGAACTTTTCTTTTCATTAATGAAAGTGATCCAACTCTTTATCGAATTGCCTTTCCACTCTCGGCTTTATTTGGCTGTGCGACTTTGATATCGGTCGTGCACCCCGCTTCAAGGTTTGCGCCGATTTTGAGCGCGCGTCCTTTGATTTGGATCGGCGAGCGTTCCTATGGCATTTATCTATGGCACTGGATTGTTTTTCAATTAACCCGGCCTTCAATCGATTTAGTTGGCGATGATTGGGCTTTATATGCGCTTCGGATTCTGATTGTTTTTGCGCTAGCTGATATTTCCCTGCGCTACATAGAGATTCCTGTGCGCCGCGGCTATTTCGAACTTTGGTTCCGCGGGATGAAATACCGCACTAAATCAGTTCGTCTCCGACAAAAGGTATCGGCATTCATTGCGGTGTTACTGACTTTAACGACCACCACAGTTATTTCTATAAATGCAATGGACAAGGCTGACCAGATTGCGGCTGCGGAAAAGGCGGCAGCCCTAGAGGAGCAAGATGTCGATCAAGTAATTACCGATACCGATGCACCAGGTATTTGGGTAACTGGCGACTCGGTAATACTTGGAATTCGAAATGTCTTGGCAAAGTATGAGCGAATTGAATTAATCAATGCCCGCGTAGGAAGACAGATTGATGAATTGATAGAGGTTGCGCAAACTGACCAGCAATTTGTTGGTAAATCACCGGTGGTTTTGAACCTGGGAAACAACAACCGGCTAAATGAAACTGACGTAGTTTCTTTAATGGAGATTTTGCGCAATCAACCCAAAATTATCGTCGTCAACACCGCTGTTCCCCGTTCTTGGAAAGATGAAAACAATCAAATTATTGCCAAGGCGGTATCCCGTTATCCAAATGCGGTACTAGTGGATTGGGCGGAAATCTCGGCAAATCATCCTGAGTATTTTGCAACCGATGGCGTGCACCTAAATCCTCCTGGGGTAAATGCATATGTATCGGCGATTCGAGAAGAGCTGAACAAATAAAAAAACCGCCCCGATGTCGGAGCGGTTTTTTTACTAAAAGTTGTACTTATTCAAACTTACCTTTTAGCGAAAACTTCTTCGCATCAACCTTGGTGCCATCTGAATACACTGATTGAAGAAGGAACTGGGTTCCGCCCTCTTCAGATACTTTGGCGATTTCGTAAGAAAGTTGATCAGCTCCAACTGTTGCTACCTCTTTGAAATCAACTGCGTTGTAGGAAACTGAAACTATGTAACCGGTAAGGCCATCAACAGCCGCAGGAGCTTTCCAGCGCAATGTGACACCCTCTGAGCCATTTGCAATCGCTACAAAGCTTTGTGGTGCTTCATAAGCAGATATTGCTGGTTCTTCAGTTTCGCTCTCGCTTGGTTCGGCGGATGGCTCTTCTGAAACTGATTCTGAAGCGGTTGGAGTCGGTGTTGCGCTGTCATCATCTGAAGAATTAGTTAGCGCGAAGATTGCAAGTAGAACAACACCTGCGATAACTAAAAATAGAACACTGCTAGAGCTCTTTTTTGCCGGAGCAGCTGGTGCCTGTGATTTCGTTGGCGCTGGAGTGCTGGTTACAGCAGCTGCAGGACGGCTAGTTTGCGGAACTGAAACAATAGTTGCACTTGCCGCCTGAGCAACAGTTTGCTTAGCAACTACCTTCTTGGAAACTTTTTTCGCAGGACGCTTAGCAGCTTTCTTGGCTGGCTTCTTTGCAGTTTTTGTTACCGCTTTCTTGACCGTCTTCTTCGCTGATTTCTTTGCAGGTTTAGCGGCAACTTTTTTGCGCGCAGCTTTTTTAGCAGCGGGTTTCTTCACAGCTTTTTTGGCTGCCTGCTTTGCAGTTTTTTTAGCTGGGCGTTTTGCCGAAGCCTTTTTCTTTGCGGCCACAACTTCTCCTTCGAATCAATTAATCAAGCCAGATTGCTATGAGCCAAGACTACCTGCGCCAACTAGAAATTTAACTATTTCTCGCCCGATAAAAACGGCTGAATTTCCGGGGCGATTTTGCGAAGCGCGATGCCACGGTGGCTTATGGAATCTTTTTCTTCCGGGCTCATCTCCGCAGTAGTTATCTGATAGCCGTCTGGCTGAAAAATTGGATCGTAGCCAAATCCCCCAGAGCCACTTGGAGCATGGCGGACCGTGCCGCGTAATTCACCCCGCACTGTAAATGTCTTCCCATTAGGCAGTGCCAGAGCAATTACACAAACAAAGGCAGCGCCACGCTTTGCGTCTGGAACGTCAACAAGTTCCCCAATTACCTTTTCGATGTTTGCTAAATCATCGCCATGTTTTCCCGCCCAACGAGCGGAGTAAACCCCTGGAGCGCCACCTAATGCATCAATGGAAATTCCACTGTCATCGGCTAACGCTGGTAAACCAGTTGCTTTTGCGATGGTCAAAGCTTTAAGAATTGCGTTGGCTTCAAAGGTGTCACCGGTTTCCTCGACATCAGCCAAATCAAACTCTGCAACAGAACGCAGCAAGACATTTGGAGCATGCACTTTTAGAAGCCGCTCAACCTCTGCCACCTTTCCTTTATTACGGGTGGCCAGCACTAGCTCATGTTTCATTTGTGTCAGATTCTTTTAACCTGGCTTATTTAGCGCTGACTATCGCAGCCTGAAGCGCCTGCTCTTGCAAAGAAGCGAGCTCCATACATCCCTTTGACCCCAGATCAAGTAACTGATTTAGAAGATCACGATCAAAAGGTTTGCCTTCAGCGGTGCCTTGTACTTCAACAAATTTTCCATCTCCGGTGCAGACAATATTCATGTCGGTCTCAGCGCTTACATCTTCCTCGTAACAAAGATCAATCATCGGAGTTCCATTGATGATTCCTACGCTAACTGCGGCGACTGAATCACTTAAGGGCGAAGCTCCGGTTATATGACCTTGTTTCATGGCCCAGGAAATTGCATCACTTAGTGCGACATACGCACCGGTAATTGCTGCGGTTCTTGTTCCGCCATCTGCCTGCAAAACATCGCAATCCAAAACAATGGTGTTTTCACCAAGTGCTTTCATATCGACTATGGAGCGCAATGACCGCCCAATTAATCGGGAGATTTCTTGAGTTCTGCCGCCTAATTTTCCTTTAACGCTCTCGCGATCTGAGCGGGTATGGGTAGCACGTGGCAACATCGAATACTCAGATGTGACCCAGCC
>JACCDH010502497.1_pt1 | contig 10881 bp, 6 predicted proteins | sample 7442481 | NCBI WGS metagenome assembly JACCDH01 (sample SAMN15323433, study PRJNA562643) | freshwater metagenome | isolation source: river surface water | place: USA:Blue River Watershed | collected 2017-08-15 | reverse complement strand
ATTCTTTTTTAAAGGCATAACGTAGAAATTAACCTTTAATATAATGAATATCAGCTTTATATAAAAATTTAAAAGAACTTAATTTATGTTTATTATGCCAATTTTTTAAAATTGTCGTGTACTAAAAAATTTAATAATAAAAACTTGATTTATGATATTCTCATTTTTTTTTTTACTTTTTATTCGGATTAGATATTTTTCGATTTCCACTGCCCAAAACACGATGCTTGATGCAGCAAGTGTTACCGCTAATTCATAAATGCTTAGTGGTTGCGTTTTGAAAATAATATTAAAATAAGGGGAATATATTATCGCCAATTGTAGTACTATGGTAAGTAGTAAAGCACCTAAAAGTTTCTTATTTGAAAACAATCCAATTTTGAAAAGGGATTCTCGCTCAGAACGAATGGCAATGACGTGCCCCATTTGGCTAAAACACAAAACTGTAAAAGTCATAGTTTGCCAATGTGAGTTTTCGCTGTTTATTGCCCAGAATTGAATTCCCAAGGTTGTTATTCCCATTAAAAATCCCACCCACATAATGTGTCTTCCCATACCGTTAGAAAAAATATTTTCCATCGGTTTTCTTGGAGGCCTTTTCATAATGTTTTCCTCTGCCGGTTCAGAAGCTAGTGCTAGTCCCGGCAAACCATCAGTGACAAGATTAATCCAAAGAATATGGATAGCCAAAAGTGGAATTGGCAAGATAAAAAAAGGAGCAAGAAAAATTGCCCAAATTTCACCTGAATTTCCCGTCATTATGTATTTGATGAATTTTAAAATATTGTCAAAAACCTTTCGTCCTTGTTTGATTGCAACAACGATGGTGGCAAAATTATCATCCAGCAAAATAAGGTGTGAAGCTTCCTTTGAAACTTCGGTACCGTTGATTCCCATCGAAATTCCAATATCAGCATTCTTTAGTGCTGGTGCATCGTTCACGCCATCACCAGTCATAGCAACAATTTGACCTCGATCGTGTAAAACATTTACTATTTTTAATTTTTGTTCTGGGTTTACTCGTGCATACACTCGAACTTTATTGACAATGGCATCAAATTGTTGTTCTGTCAAACAAGCAAGTTCTGGACCACTCAAAACCAAATCTTCTTCGGTAACGATTATTCCCAGTTGTTTTGCAATGGCCATCGCGGTAAGTTTATGATCTCCTGTAATCATAATGGGAACAATTCCGGCTTGTTTGCATTCAGCGACGGCTAGTTTCGCTTCCTCTCTTGGCGGATCGATGATTCCTGCAAAACCTATTAAGGTTAGTCCCGTTTCTATTATGGCAACATTTTGTAATTCTGGTAATGTCTCCATTTCTTTAATGGCATAGCCAATCACACGATAGCCTTTTTCCGCCATTTGATTGGCTTTCGATTCCATATGTGGAACGAGTGATTTTTGGTTTTCGACCAATTTCTCCATTAATAATTCCACTGCACCTTTGGTAATGGCAATTATTCCTTTTTCGGTTTTATGAAAAGTAGTCATGCACTTTCGTGTAGAATCAAACGGCAATTCGGCAACTCTTGGAAATGTTTTTTCTAAATCTGCTCTTTCCTTATTTTTATCGAAAGCAAATTGCACTAATGCCACTTCAGTTGAATCTCCCAACCATTTTCCTTTTTTGTCTTTCGAAACATCATTATTCAAAGCCATCGCATCGAATAAGAAACTTTTTTCAAGAAAAATGGAATCGGAATTCAGGTTTGGAATTTCATAAGTTTCCTGAACTGTCATTTTATTCTGGGTAAGTGTGCCTGTTTTGTCTGAACAAATGTGTGTAACGGAACCAAGTGTTTCAACCGCGGGAAGTTTTCGAATAAGGGCCTTTTTTTTTGCCAATCGCTTGGCACCAAAGGCCAGCGCAATGGTCACCAAAGCTGGTAAAGCTTCGGGAATGGCAGCAACGGCAAGCGAGATTGAAGTGAGTAACATCGTGACCGAATCCTCTCCACGCCACCAACCAAAGGCAAAAAATATGGTACAAATTAATAACACAAAAACCGATAAGCGTTTGCTAAAAGCAGTTAATCTCTTTTGTAATGGAGTCGATTTTTCTTCCGTTTGAATCATTTTGGCAATAAGCCCTAGCTCGGTATTCATTCCGGTTGCCATAACATAAGCTGCTCCACGCCCATTCGTAATATAAGTTCCTTTGAAACCCATATTAATTCTGTCTCCTAGAGAATAATCGCCTTTCGGAAGTGTTTCACAATTTTTTTCAACATTGTGTGATTCGCCTGTTAGTGTGGATTCGTCCACTTTAATTTGATGGGTTTCAAAAAACCGAACATCGGCAGGAATTATGTTTCCGGCTTCAAGTAATACAACATCACCGGGAACTAAATCTGAGGCTAATATTTCAAAAGTATGGTTTTCACGTACAACTCTTGCATTGGTTGAAACCATATTTTTCAGGGCTTCCATCGTTTTTTCGGAGCGGAGTTCCTGTATAAAACCCAATGTGGCATTGATAATGATAATGGCAAGAATAATTAAAGTATCTGTCAAATCTCTCAAAAAAACAGAAATGATAGCTACTGCAATAAGAATGAGAATCATCAAATCCGTCAACTGATGCATTACCATTTGCAAAATGGTTTTCTTTTTTTTATCCTCAATTTCATTTTTTCCATATTCGGACAAACGTTCCGAGGCAATTAAAGAATCAAGACCAGAAGGTTTTGTGTCCAATAATTGAGCGATTTCTGAGAGAGGTATTAAATGCCAGTTCATTAGGTATGTTTTACTAAAAAATTTTGCTTTATTGCGTTACAAAACCTCCGTCCACCGGCATTGCAATTCCGGTTACAAAAGAGGCTTCATCTGAGCAAAGCCAAATTACCGCATTGGCAATTTCTTCGGGCAATCCAAAACGACCCATGGGTTCCAAGTCTGTAAATTCTTCTATGACTTCTTTTTTATTGCCTGTTAGTCTTTCAATCATTGGGGTTTGAATAGCACCCGGGCAAACAGCGTTTACTCGGATTCCTAGTTTGGCATTTTCTAACGCTGCTGTTTTTGTCAGGCCTATTAAACCGTGTTTGGAAGCTACATAAGCGGGTAAACCTCGAAAACCTATCATTCCAGCAACAGAAGAGCAGTTGACGATAACTCCTTTCCCAATTTTGAGCATTTCTGGAATTTCATATTTCATGCAGAGCCAAATTCCTTTCAGGTTGATGCCAATAGTTTTGTCCCAGTTTTCTTCGGTGCAATCTTGTGTTGGTGCTGATGTCCCTTCAATTCCCGCATTGTTAAAGGCAAAATCCAAGCGTCCGAATGTGGACATGGTTTTTTCGATGAGAGTCCGTACATCGTTACTTTTCGACACGTCGCATTTTACAAAGAGAACCTCGGTGCCTAATTTTTCTATTAGATCCATTGTTTCCTGATTTTCTATCCAATCGGCAATGACCACTTTAGCCCCTTTTTTTGCAAAACCTATCGATGCGGCTTTTCCAATTCCTGATGAACCTCCAGTAACGAGAGCCACCTTTTCTTTGAAAGTATGTTCCATAATAGCTTTGATTTAGAATTATATATGGACGGTATTTTTCATTTCAGCAACTGAAATATTTTGGATTCCTTTTATCAGCGCATCGGGATTAAATGAAATGCTGTCTATTCCTTCTTCGACTAAAAATTGTGCAAATTCAGGAATGTCGCTTGGCGCTTGGCCGCACAATCCTACCTTTATGTTATTGCGTTTGGCCGCGTGAATGGTTTCACGGATTAAAGATTTTACTGCTGGATTTTGCTCGCTGAATAAAAAACTAACCAATGAAGAATCTCGATCTAAACCAAGTGTAAGTTGTGTCAAATCATTGGAACCAATAGAAAATCCGTCGAATAATTGGGCGAATTGGTCAGCTAATAAGGCGTTGCTCGGAATTTCTACCATTACATAGATTTCCAATTCATTTTCCCCTTGGGTTAAGCCATTTTTTGCCATTTCTGAAATAACTTTTTTTCCTTCCTCGATGGTTCTGCAAAACGGAATCATTAGTTTTACGTTGTGTAATCCCATTTCGTTTCTCACTTTTTTCATTGCTTCACATTCCAATGAGAAACCTTTTTGATAAAAATCGCTGTAATAACGGGAAGCACCACGGAAACCAATCATAGGGTTTTCTTCTTGTGGTTCGAAATATTTTCCACCAATGAGATTTGCATATTCATTGCTCTTGAAATCGCTCATTCGCACAATCACATCCTTTGGATAAAAAGCAGCTGCTACTGTTGAAACTGCTTCTGCAAGTTTATCGACGAAATAATCTACACCATTTTCATATCCTTTGGTTAATTCCTTGATTTTCGAAATTGTTGCTTCGTCAGTTACTTTTTCGGGTTCACACAAAGCATTAGGGTGGATTTTTATGGTGTTGGAAATAGCAAATTCCATTCGCATTAAACCCACACCTTTGTTGGGATAAAAACTCAATTCAAAAGCTCTTTCTGGATCGGCAAGGATAAACATTGGGGCTGTTTCAGGTAAAGTTAATTGATTGAAATCCTGTTCTTTTATAGTCCATTTTAGCATACCACCGTATATGTTTCCGTCTTTACCTTCAGCACAAGAAACGGTGATTTCCTGTCCATTTTTTATAACAGAAGTTGCATTTCCGCATCCAACCACAGCAACAGTACCAAGTTCACGCGCCACAATTGCCGAATGACTGGTTCTTCCTCCTTTATTGGTAATGATGGCTCCAGCTTTTTTTAAAATTGGATCCCAATCGGGATTGGTAACATCTGTTATCAAAATTTCTCCTTGCTGTAATAGATTCCCTTCTTGTGGATTGTTTAAAATACGGGCTTTTCCAGAGGTAATTTTATTTCCCAAAGCAATACCGCTTGTCAGTATTTTGCTTTTTTCTTTTAGGCAATACATTTCAAGGGTTTGTTTTTTTTCTTTTCCATGAATAGTTTCGGGACGTGCTTGAACAATATAAAGCTGGTTGTTTAAACCGTCTTTTGCCCATTCGATATCCATTGATTTTTTGTAGTGATTTTCAATTTTTTGGCACCATTGGGCAATTTGAATTACTTCTTTATCTGTTAACGAAAATTTATTTTGTTCTACCAATGGAGTGTCCCTGTTTACAATAGTTTTTTCTGTCGAAGCGTCTTTTGCATTATCGGCATAAATCATTGTGAATTCTTTTTTACCACAACGTCTTTTCAAAATTGGGTTTAGTTCTTCGTTGAAAAGAGTGGGTTTGAAAACCATCCATTCATCGGGAGTAATTCTTCCTTGGACAATGTTTTCACCCAATCCGAAAGTTCCATTGATGACAATTACATTTTTAAATCCAGTATCAGGATCGATGGTAAATGCCACACCAGAAGAAGCTTTGTCGCTACGAATCATTTGTTGTATACCTACAGAAATTGCAATATCTATTCCTGTAAATCCCATATCATGGCGGTACTTTATCGCGCGATTTGTAAACAAGGAAGCATAGCATTGACGAACAGCTTCGAGCAATTGTCTTTCACCACTGATGTTTAGGAACGATTCCATTCTTCCTGCAAAACTCGCAGAAGGCAGATCCTCAGAAGTGGCGCTACTGCGAACGGCAACACTTAAATTATCAATTCCGCAAATTTTGGAAAGTTCTTTATAGGCGGTAGTTATTTCATCCCGAATTTCGTCAGGAATTGTTGCCGATAGAATAAGATTTCTTGCTTTTTTTCCAATGCTGGAAAGATTGGAATATTCTTTTTTATCTAATGAAAACAACAAATCTTCTAAAGGTTTTTCGAGATAATTAGATTCACAAAATAGGCGATATCCTTCGGCAGTGACAGCAAAACCATTAGGGATATTGATGCCATTCGGATTCAGTTGATTATACATTTCGCCAAGTGATGCGTTTTTACCACCCACTTTAGCAATATCTGAAATGCTGATTTGATTGAAAAATAGAATGTGTTTTGAGGTTTCCATATCTTATATTTATTAAATTCTATGATTTCCCAATAATTTATTTGGCTTACTGAATTATAACTTTTTCGCTATAACTGTTTTGACCGTCATTGATTTTTATAATAAAAATTCCTTTGGCTTGTGGTGCAAAATTGACTTCTTTTTGTGGGTGCATTTCAAAGTTAGATGCTTCGTACACTTTTTGACCATAGAGATTATAAATTTCTACTTTTATATTAGTATTGGCTTCTTTTAGTTTGAAGTAGAAAGTTCCAGTATTTGGATTTGGGTAAATGCTGATGAAATTGTTGACTAGGTTTTCTTTGACATTTAATGAGACATTACTGTTTTTAAGAATTATTCCTGCTTCACCCACTGCATAACCAACATTGTTTGAAATGTAAACAGCGTTTAAATTTTGTGTTGTACCACTAGTTTGCATAATCCAGTTTTCTCCACCATTTATAGTTTTTAAAATGGTGCCAGATTCACCAACTGCAAACCCCAAATTTGCATCTACAAATTTCACAGAATATAATTTGGCACTAGTTCCACTGGTTTTTGAAATCCAATTTATTCCGCCATTTATTGTTTTTAAGATTTTACCATTATTTCCAACAATAAAGCCAGTGTCAGCATCAACAAAATAAACAGAATATAAATGATTGCCTGTTCCACTTGTTTGCTGAATCCAATTTACTCCACCATCGGTTGTTTTTAGTATTGTTCCGCTCATTCCAGATTCGCCAACAATGTAACCTGTATTTGCATCAGTAAAAAATACAGAATAAAATGCCAAATCATTTGGGCTAGTAATAGCTGTTTGAGTGACCCAATTTGTACCGCCATCAATTGTTTTTAAAATAATATGTTGCCCTTGATTATTACCACCTCCAACTGCATAACCTATATTAGAATCAACAAAAAACACAGATTTTAATTCAACTAGCCCACTTCCAGAAAGAGTTGTCCAATTTGAACCGCCATTAGTAGTTTTTAAAATGGTTTGATTAGGACTTCCGTCACCACCAACACAATAAGTTGTGTTTGTTCCTGTTGAAAACACAGAATGTAATGAATAAGATGTGCCACTATTGATATTTATCCAGTTGTTTCCACCGTTTGTGGTTTTTAGAATTGTTTGTCCACCTTGACCTCCACCAACGATATAACCATTATTTGCATCAGTAAAAAAAACGGATCTCAAACTGTTGACAGTTCCACTTGTTTGAGTAGTCCAATCAGAATTTATGAGTTGATTATCAGAGCGAACTAAGTTTGACGTTCCATTAACACAAGTAGTTGAGTTTGAGTCTAGGTCTAGTTGGCCAACTAAGTTGTTATTACTAAAGAATCCCATTATAGATAATTCACCCCAATGAGTATCAAAACCTTCACCTGTAGTCATATGACCAATATAAACTCCTAAATCTGCATAAACTCGACCCGTAACAGGTCCTAATAATCCATTTGCAGAAGTTATGGTTCCATTACTATTTATATTCAAAGTAACATTTCGAGAACCACAATCGGTAGTAGTTAGAGTTCCCACAATTTTATCTTTCAACATACCAGGATTTGCAATTTTGTGGAATCTCCAATTTTGACCATCAAATGGTCCTATTCCATCAGTGTTTGAAGTGAGCTGGCCAATTAAAGGAAAACTTTCATTTCCATTAGTAATACTTCCAGAAATGGCACCACTAGCACTAACAGTGTAGTTTCCAGTCCACGGACCACCAAAACCACTCAAGTCAGTTAAGTTTCCATTACCATCAAAAAAGAAATAGAGTAAATTACCATTATAAGGATCAATAGGAGTAAGATCTTTATAAAATAGCCATGGTCCGTTTAAAGTGGCATTTGAATATGAACCTCCTGATGAAATACTATATTTTGCAATTTGACCTGGATAATCAATTCCATTATTATTATATGAATCTGAAGCAGCCCAACCATTGTTTTCATCCCAAAAATTCATACTATAAATATCACTGTTAAATGGTAAAGTTTGTGTTGACCAAGTTAATCCACCATTTGTTGTTGCAAGTGTAAAATGACTACCATTTGAATTGTTTCGAGCGGCTATCCAGCCTGTAGTGCTGTTTATAAATGATAATGGATTATAATCGTAATTAGCATTAAAACCAGTGTTGGTTATAGGAATCCAATTTGCTCCTCCATCAGTGGTTTTGAAAATTTTTCCGTTATTCCCTACTATCCATCCATTATTGACATCAGTAAATTGTATGGCATTCAATTCGCCAGCTGTGCTGTCTGTATATTGAGGAGTCCATGAAGTTCCTCCGTCGGTTGTTTTCATAATGTAGTAAGGAGGAAGCATCTCTGGTCCAGCAGAAAAAGCATATCCTACATTTGCATTTACATAATAAAAAATACCACCGCCATTTGTTGTTGTCCAATTGGCGCCGCCATCAGTTGTTTTCAAGAATTTAGGTGTTCCTGTGCTCATATTGAAAATCAAAACCCAACCATTATTGGCGTCTACAAATTGTACTTGAATTCCAGCATCGTCAGCAGTAGTTGAAAGTACAGAACGACTCCAATTAGCTCCGCCATCTGTGGTTTTGTATAATACAACTCCTAGTGCATCTTTATTAGTATTTGTAAAAGTTTTCATCGCCCAACCTGTTGTAGGACTAATAAAATTAATTCGAGAACCAGGCGCATCCATCCCAAAAGTTACATCTGTACTATTAGGAGTTACTATACTCCATAAACCTCCAGCATTTGTTGTGTGTAATAATTGATTGGAAGATAAGCTAATCCAACCTTCAGTGGCGCTTACAAATTGCATCGATTCTCCAGCTTTTGACGTTGGATTGTTTTGCAAGTACCAAGTTCCTTGTGCATTTAAAGAATTTGTTGTTAATCCAGTGATTAACATTACAAGAGTTAAGATAAGATTTTTCATGATAAATGAATTAAATTTCCCTACTCATAAGGTTTTTCGGTTCTACCCCGTTTTTTACCGTGGTTTCTGGATTCCACTTTAAAGATAAAAAGTGTTATTTTTTTGAAGTTTGAATACAATAAAATAAAAATGCCATTAAATCGATTTGACCTAAGGAAGAGAATAGAAGGTATATCTGCTTGCTTAAGCCGATACTATAAAGTTAATAAAATATACTATAAGGTTGAACTAAAAACCTTCTTATTTTAATGTTATTTAGAAAGTAAGTAGTTATTTAACAATGCTTTAATGTTTTGTTTGGACTACTATTCTGATAATTTATAGAGGTGTAGAAAAAACGTAAAAAATCCCCAACTACTTTCGTAATTGAGGATTCATTTTTGTAATATAATCTAAGTTTTTAGATAGCGTTTACTATGGCTAAAAAATCTTTGGCATTAAGAGCAGCTCCACCAATTAGACCACCGTCAACATCTGGTTTTGAGAAAATTTCTTTGGCATTTTCTGGTTTTACACTTCCACCATAAAGGATAGAAACATCTTCAGCAATGTCGCTTCCAAAAGCTTTACGAACCGTTTCTCTTATGAATTCGTGCATTTCTTGTGCTTGTTCTGGACTCGCAGTTTCTCCTGTTCCAATAGCCCAAACGGGTTCGTATGCCAAAACGATTTTTTCCCAATCTTTGGCTTGAAGATGAAACAATCCATCTTTCAATTGGTTTTCAACAATATTGAAATGGTTTTTCGATTGACGGTCTTTCAACTCTTCACCAAAGCAAAAAATAATAGTCATATCGTGTTGTAAAGCGGTGTCCACTTTGCTTGCGATTAAGGCATCTGATTCGTGAAAAATAGCTCTGCGTTCTGAATGCCCAAGTATTACAGTATTTACACCAACACTTTTTAGCATGTCTGCAGAAATTTCGCCAGTGTAAGCGCCACTTTCTGCTTGGTGCATATTTTGTGCAGACACTTTGATTGCAGTTGAATTCAAAAGGCTAGTTGCTAAAGCCAAGTTTACAAAAGTAGGTGCTACAATTACTTCTTTGTTATCCTTTGATGAAACTTGAGTTTTTAATTCGTTTACTAATTCTTGGGTTTGAGTCGCATTTTTATGCATTTTCCAGTTTCCTGCTACAATCTTCTTTCTCATTTTTAATGTGTTTATTTTTTTTGTTTATTTTTTGTTGTTTTTGAAATTCATAGTTTTAATTTTCACTAGACTCAAATAATTGAATTTGTTGGTTATGTAATGAATAATAAAATCAAACTTCTAACTTCCCACTTCTAACTTTTTCAACACTGTATTTATTTTTTCAAAATCAGTTTCAATGGCTCTGTATAAAACGATTTTTCCAGTTTTGTTAATAATTATATACCTTGGAATCCAATCTAAATCTATTGCTTTACCAAAAACACCTTTCATTTGATCGTTGGCCATAAAATGCTCGCCTTTAATTTCGTATTTTGCGATTCCTAGTTTCCATTTATCAACCGATTTATCCATCGAAATGAATACGTAATCTACTTTAGGATTATTGGCTTGTAATTCTTTTATTTTCGGCATAGCTTTGACACAATCTCCACACCAAGAGGCCCAAACTTCGATTAAAAGAGTTTTCCCTTTATGGTTTTTTAGAATGTTTTTGAAAGGAACTTGTTTTCCATCATCGGAAAGTAAAGTTTCAGATAATGCTTCTTTAGAAAAGCTAGTTTTTTGAGCTTGTGAGCATGAAAAACTGATTATAGCAATAAGCAATACAAGTATTTTTTTCATCTGTTTATAATATTTGTTTTTTATTGGAAGATGGAACGCCTATAATCATATTGTTGTGTGTCAATGATAATTGTCGTGGGCGTTTCATCTGATTATAATATTTGTTTTTTATTGGAAGATGGAACGCCTATAATCATATTGGTGTGGGTCAATGATAATTGTCGTGGGCGTTTCATCTGATTATAATATTTGTTTTTTATTGGAAGATGGAACGCCTATAATCATATT